>Ga0315899_10007327_pt1 | contig 11852 bp, 12 predicted proteins | sample LakEriMetagenome_2_FD_203518 | JGI IMG/M metagenome (GOLD analysis project Ga0315899, IMG submission 203518) | Freshwater fungal communities from buoy surface, Lake Erie, Ohio, United States - Buoy 4 MA112 | ecosystem: Environmental > Aquatic > Freshwater > Lake | place: USA: Lake Erie, Ohio... | reverse complement strand
ATCTCGCATGGAAACCTGGTGCTGCCGCATCGGCGACTGGCGATGAGCGCGAGGTCCCCTTCTCCCCTGCCCGCGTCGTGTTGCAAGACTTCACCGGCGTGCCCGCCGTCGTTGACCTGGCCGCGCTCCGCGACGCCGCAACGGAACTAGGCATTGATCCACACCGCATTAACCCGCAAGTCCCCGCCGATCTCGTGATCGACCACTCGGTGCAAGTTGATCGCTGGGCCACGCGCGAGGCGCTCAAGCAGAACGTGGCGAAGGAGTACGAGCGCAACACCGAGCGCTACCAGTTGCTGCGCTGGGCGCAGGGTGCCTTCGACAAGTTCCGCGTCGTTCCGCCTGGAGCGGGCATCGTGCACCAGGTCAACCTGGAGAACCTCGCCACCGTTGTCCGCGTCGAAGAGGTTGACGGTGCGCCACTCGCCTTCCCTGACAGCTGCGTCGGCACTGACTCGCACACCACCATGATCTCGGGGCTCGGCGTGCTCGGGTTCGGCGTGGGCGGCATTGAGGCCGAGGCGGTGCTGCTCGGCGAACCACTCTTCTCGCCCATCCCAACCATCGTGGGGCTGCGACTCACTGGGCGACTCCCCGCCGGAACCACCGCAACCGATCTCGTGCTGACTGTCACGGAGCGCCTGCGCGCGCATGGCGTTGTCGGTGCCTATGTTGAGGCGTTCGGCGACGGGCTCGCAACCATCTCCCTCGCCGATCGCGCAACGATCGCCAACATGTCGCCAGAGTTCGGCGCAACCACCACACTCTTCCCGATCGACGAGATCACCCTCGATTATCTAACAACAACCGGTCGCAGCAGCGAGAGCATCGCCCTCGTTGAAACGTACGCAAAGGCACAGGGCCTCTGGCGCACCGCTGGCGCCGAGCCGCTCTACGACACAATCGTTCATATCGAACTTGGCGGGGTGGTCCCATCGTTGGCCGGACCACGGCGTCCGCAAGACCGCGTAGATCTGCCGAACCTTGGCGCAAGCTTCGCCGCCGCCTACCCCGATCGCGCCGGCGCTGCTGCCCATCACGCCACCGCCACTGCAACGAACGGCAACTACGAGCTGCACGATGGCGCAGTGGCGATTGCCGCGATCACCTCGTGCACCAACACCTCAAACCCATCGGTGATGATCGCCGCCGGCCTCCTTGCCCAGCGTGCCGTTGCGCGCGGCATGCAGGTGCCAGCGTGGGTGAAGACGAGCCTGGCTCCCGGATCCAAGGTGGTGACCGCCTATCTCGAACGCGCCGGTCTCCTCGCGCCGCTGGAGACACTCGGCTTCAACGTGGCTGGCTACGGCTGCACCACCTGCATCGGCAACTCCGGCCCACTCGACGCAGGCGTCTCAGGCGCCATTGAGGCAGGCGACCTCACCGTCGCCGCCGTGCTCTCAGGGAACCGCAACTTCGAGGGGCGCATCCACCCGTCGGTGCGTGCCGCCTACCTCGCCTCTCCGCCACTCGTCGTGGCGCTGGCGCTCGCCGGGCGCGTGACGCTCGACCTCACGCAGGAGCCGATCGGTAACGACCAGAGCGGCACCCCAGTCTTCCTGCGTGACCTGTGGCCAAGTGACGATGAGATCAGCACCGCAGTTGCCGCCGCCGCCGACGCCTCGCTCTACCGCAGCAGCTACAAGGATCTCTTCGCTGGCGACGCACGTTGGCAGAACCTCGCGAGCCCCACGGGCGGCACCTACGCATGGGACGCCAGCTCCACGTACGTCTCACGACCAGCCTTCACGGAGGGGATCACCCCCGAGCCGCAGCCGATCGCCGACATCAGCAACGCACGCGCCCTCTTGATGCTGAGCGACTCTGTGACAACGGACCACATCTCCCCCGCCGGCTCCATTCGCGTTGACTCTCCCGCCGGCCGCTGGCTCATTGAGCACGGTGTCGCCGCTGGCGACTTCAACTCCTACGGCGCACGACGCGGCCACGATCAGGTGATGATGCGCGGCACCTTCGCCAACATTCGCCTTCGGAACGCCCTCGCCGGCGGCAAGGAGGGCCCAATCACCCGCCACCACCCATCAGGTGAGATCCTCGCCGTCGCCGATGCCGCCGCGCGCTATCAGGGTGATGGGGGCGACCTGATCATCCTCGCCGGCAAGGAGTACGGCTCAGGCTCATCCCGTGACTGGGCCGCCAAGGGGACGCGCATGCTCGGTGTACGCGCCGTAATCGCACAGTCCTACGAGCGCATCCACCGCTCCAACCTGATCGGCATGGGCGTTCTACCGCTGCAGTTCCTGCCAGGCGAGAGCGCCGAGTCACTCGGCCTCACCGGCACCGAACGCTTCGATATCGCAAACATCGGCAGCTGCACCGCTCGCTCAGAGATCCGCATCACCGCACAACCCGTCGACGACACCGATGCACCAACCGGCACTGCCAAAGAGTTCTCGGCCCTGGTACGCCTCGATGGTCCGAATGAGGTGAACACCTACCGCAATGGCGGGATCATGCCAGCGGTGCTGCGAAGGATGGCGAAGAGCAGCTAACTGCTACTCGAATTGTCCGATCACATCCACGAGCAGATCCGCAAAACGAGCTGAGTCAACCCCCACGGCGACATCGACTGAGGCGGCACGTCCGCGATCACGTAGTCGCTCGGGGAACCAGTCCACCACTGTCCTGCCGCGCTGAAGATCAGCCAGTTCAATGTCAACGGCGGCGTGCACTACGGCAACCAGTTCGGGGTCGACCAGGTGCGCCACTGCAACCGCATCGTGGATTGCGCAGTAATCCCATCCATACCGCTCTTGGTAAAACACCTCAAAGAAGCCAAGCAGATCAGAGAAGACGCGCCCGGCTCGGTTCCCAGTCGCCTCAAGGCGTGCACGCTCGGCGGCCCCCATCTTGGCAAGATGCGTCGCATCAAGACCGACCATGGTGATCGGGATCCCGCTTGCAAATACGACAGCGGCGGCATCTGGATCAACGTAGACGTTGAACTCTGCCGCGCTCGTAACGTTTCCTTCGCCGACCGCCCCACCCATCCACGAGATGTGCGCAATCTTTGATACCAGCTCGGGGTGCGCCTGGATGAACAGCGCAATATTCGTGAGCGGTCCGAGCGGCGCCAAGACGACCGGCTCTGGCGAAGCGGCAACAAGCGTTGCAATCAGGTCAACCGCGCCAGCTTCGTGCACGCGACCTGCAGGTTCTGGAAGGTCTGCCCCCTCGAGGCCCGACTCCCCGTGAACATACGCCGCCGTGAAGAGTGGTCGCACCAGCGGCACGGCAGCACCGGCCGCCACAGGCATATCGTGGGCGCCCAACAACGCGAGTACCCGACGGGTGTTCAGGAAGGTGTTCGGCAGGATTGAGTTCCCCGCAACGACCGTGACGCCCAGCAGATTCAGTTCAGGTCGAGCAATGGCAATCGCAATCGCCATCGCATCATCGTGCCCTGGGTCGCAATCAATGATGAGCGGGAGCGGCCTCGCACGAGTCCCCAGTGGCGCGCGACGCGGCGAGTCCGGATACGGCGTTGAAAGCGGCATTGGATTCGGCGTCAGTGGGCTCACGCTCGGACTATACAACCTAGGGCACCCTTACGAGTAGCCTCAGGTTCAGGTGGATGAGGGATCGCCTCTGCCACCGCACTCAGGGGCTCTGAAACAACTTCGCGCGTATCGAAGCGCTAGAAGATCGAGAAGAACAGCCAGACCGCGGCGGTGCCGCCAACAGTCCACGCAATGAATGCGCGCAGGTTGAATTTGCTCTCGACCGGCCGGCCTGTGAAATACAACGAGGCGAAAACCATTGCAACGATGAGCAGCCGCACAAAGAGGGGCGCATTGATCAGGCTCGGATCATCCCACCACCTAGCGTCAAGCATCAGCGCGTGAACCTACTCTCCGTACTTGTCGGCGAGTTCCATCGGATCCAAGATCCAATCAAAACCAAGCCAATCGAGAAAGTCGTAGAAGCCGATCACAGCGCAGAGGTAGGCAAAGGCGATCAGCAGCCCAGGGATGCGGTCGGCTGTTCCGCCCTTGCTGATGTAGTAGAAATACTGAAGCGGCAAGCCAGGGAAGACATACAGGTTCAGGAGCAGGCTGAAGATGTTGCCCAAATCACTCATAGCGCGATCCTACCTGAAGGCGAATCACGATGAGCCTCGTGATCCGCGATCTCGCCGAAGCTGCACGCACTCGCACGAGGCGCCGCGCTGGCTCGTTGAGGAGCTGATCCCTGAGCGCGGCCTCAGCGTCCTCGCCGCTGCACCGAAGGCTGGCAAGACGCTCCTCTCAATGGCGCTCGCGATGGCGGTCGGCGCTGGCTCGCCGCACCGCTTCCTCGGCCGCAAGATCAGCCGGAGCCGGTGCAATGAGCGGACGGCTATCCTCGTGCCTATGGCAAACGCGAGAGACCTCAAGCGCGCCGAGGCTGGCGACACGAATCTCAGAAAAGCCAATCTCAGCGGCGCAAATCTCAGCGGCGCAAATCTCAGCGAGGCGGATCTCCGCGGCGCTGATCTCCGCGGCGCGAATCTCTACGGCGCCTATTTCTACCTCGCTGATCTCAGCGGCGCCAATCTCAGCGAGGCCGACCTCGGCCAGGCGCATCTTGACGGCGCCAATCTTACCGACGCCAAGCTTACCGACGCCAATCTCTACAAGGCCACTCTGCGCGGCGCTGATCTCACTCGTGCCGATTTCGCCGGCGCCTATCTCTACTTCGCCAATTTTAACGGTGCGACCCTGCCCAACGGAAAGAAACACGAAGCGAAATAATCTGGCGCCAGAGCGGCACACGGAACCCAGCGACGAGTTCGTGCATCTTTTGTACGGTGTGGGGCTGGTGGAGGCTCAGGAGTTTTTTTCGGACACGCCAGCTTCGTGATCGCCCTTGACCTATACGGCAGCCCAGTCAAAGGGCTGATGGACTAGAGGTAGCGGCCAGTTTACGCTTCATCATCATCGGCCTGCACGCCTGATGCCAGTGCGTCACCAATCTTTGCTGCGGTTCTCATCCATCCCTTGGCGACCTTGCACGTTGCCGCAGTATCAGGTGTGTCAAGGATTATCGAAAGGGTCTCCCTGTGCATTGCCCAGATCTCCTGCAATTGCGCGCGTTCATCTACTGCTAGTGCTGGGCCCTCTGCACCAAGTTCTGGCCCTGACACCTCGTAAGGTGGCTCCTCAGGAAGTGCCGCTACGAACTGAGAGAGCTCTTCCTCGCCCTGACTCAACACGAGCCGCATTGATTCATGCGGCTCTGGCTGCAGCAGTATTTCTACGAGCGCATTAGTGCGATCATTCTCTGTGGTCGGTTCAGTGCGCGCTCGTAAATGCCAGAGTGCAGTTGTAATCTTCTCTGGCGATGAAGAGAGTGTGAGGAGCGCCTCTAACTGCGCTCCTGTGAGCCGCACCGCTTTAGTTTTCTTTGGCATTTTACCGGCGGCGATTGCCAGCGCGTGCGATTAGCAGGATGATCGAAAGCACAAGGAACGCAGCAACGGCTGGTAAACGCTCAGGTGAAAAGAATCTCTCATAAGAAGAGCAAGTTGCAACGTTGCCTGGTTCAAAACAGCGCGGCACTGGAATCGCCCACAGCAGGAACGCAAACGCTGCCGAAGCCGCCGCTAAGTAGCCGAGTACACGGTTAGTATCCATAGGGAGAATCCTAGCCTCACCCTTGCAACTCGTGGGACGACGATGCAGGATGCTGCACGGTTGGTGATCATCACTGGTTCGAGTCGAAGGATGAGGTGACCAGTGATGGGGCGAATCGTGCGGAGAGACTGCCGCTGAAGGTGTGGTGGGCGATACTGGACTCGAACCAGTGACCTCACGGATGTGAACCGTGCGCTCTAACCAACTGAGCTAATCGCCCTAGGGCGCAGATTCTACTCGGTTCAGCCAGCCAGACTCCTGAGGATGAAGTTCTCAAGCAGGTTCAGCACGATCATCGTGACGAGCGGCGACCAGTCCACACCACCAAATGCGGGCAGAATTCGACGGGCTGGGGCGAGGATCGGCTCGCTCATGTCGTAGATGATGCGCGAGACCTGATACCTGCCGGAGGGGTCGAACCAGGAGAGGAGCACGCGCCCCAGAATCACCCACCAAAGGGTCTGAAAAACGATACGAACGATATCTGACGTACTCATGTCTATAGCCTACCCGCGCGGCCCAAAGAGCGCGCTCCCCACCCGTACCTCGGTGGAGCCCTCGCTGATCGCCACCTCAAAGTCGCCGCTCATCCCGGCAGAGCGCAGTGGCCCGATTTCAAGTCCGAGACCTTTTGCATCGGCGTCGACCTGTGTTGAGAGTGTTCGGAACTGGATAAAGGTCGGGCGTGCCGCCTCCCCACCCTCCGTGAGCCTCCCCACGGTGAAGAGCCCGGCGAGGGTGATCGGTGCGCTACGGACGATTGCGGCGATCGCAGGGAGTGCTGCGCGCAGGGCATCTGGAGTGAAGCCCGACTTCGCCGGATCTTCATCCACGTTCACCTGGAGGGCGACCTCTACTGGTTTGGCTCGCTCAGTGGCGAGTGCAGCGATGCGCTCCAGCAGATCGACGCTCCCCACGGTGGCGATGCGGTCGGCAACCTCCATCGCGCGTCGCGCCTTGTTGGACTGCAGCGGGCCGATCAGGACCCAGGTGAGATGCGCCGTGGGTCGCAGTGCCGTAACGGCGGCACGCTTCGCTTCAAGCTCTTGGACGCGGTTCTCACCGAAGAGGGTGCACCCAGCGTCGACGATGACGGCGATCTGCTCGGCGGCGACACCCTTGGTCACCACCATCAGTTGGGCGGGGCCGGCCGCGCGCACGCGCGTCAGTAGTTCTTGATAGCGGGTGGTGAGATCAGCGGCGCTTAGCATCGTCTGGGGTTACCCCCAGCAACTAGAAGATGCGCTTGCGCGGTCGAAGGAAGGCTGGGATCTCGAGATCGTTCGGCTCGAGCTCTTCCGGCTGTGGGTTGGTCGGCGTGAGTGATTCAACGTCATCTGCAGAGGTGACTGGAGTCGGCTCAGGCGCTGGTGCTGCTGCTGGCGTATAGGTGAAGCTCGGCGCAGCTGCCTCCTGCACGGCTACACCGTCGTCACGCAGGCTCCAAGCGCCACTATCGGTCGCGCGGTACGGGGCGCGTGGGCTTGAGGCTGATCCCTGTCGATCCGCGGAGAAGCCGGTGGCGATCACGGTGATCTGAATCTCATCGCCAAGCGACTCGTCGAGCGAGGTACCGAAGATGATGTTTGCCTCGTCGTCGGCGCGTGCCGTGATGTGATTGATCGCCTCGTTCACCTCATGCAACGTGACGGTAGCGGATGCGGCGACGTTAATCAGCACGCCGGTTGCACCCTGAATGTCGACTTCGAGGAGTGGTGAGGCGATCGCGATCTCGGCGGCAGAGGTGGCGCGGTTCTCGCCGCTAGCACGACCGATGCCCATGAGTGCTGAGCCAGCGTCGCGCATGATCGAGCGCACGTCGGCGAAGTCAAGGTTGATGATGCCAGGCACCGTGATGACATCGCTGACACCCTTGACCGCCTGGCGGAGTACGTCGTCGGCGATGCGGAACGAGTCTTCCATTGAAGTCTGTCGGCTCACAACACTCAGAAGTCGCTCATTTGGAATAACGATGAGTGTGTCGACATGCTTGCGCAGCTCGTTTGCAGCAGCGTCGGCTACTGCGGCGCGACGCTTCCCCTCAAAGACGAACGGCTTCGTAACGATGCCGATGGTGAGGGCGCCAATCTCCTTGGCGATCTTGGCAACCACTGGGGCTGCACCCGAGCCAGTGCCTCCGCCCATGCCGGCGGTCACAAAGACGAGGTCAGACCCTTCAAGTGCGGCGCGGAGGTTCTCAATGTCTTCCTGTGCGGCGCGCTCGCCAACGGCTGAGTCACCACCGGCGCCAAGGCCGCGGGAGATTCCATCACCAATGCGGATGCGTGTAGGGGCATGGGACTTCACCAGCGCCTGAGCATCGGTGTTCACGGCAATGAATTCCACGCCGAGGAGCTCGGCGCGAATCATGCGGTTGACGGCGTTGGATCCTGCGCCGCCGACACCCACGACGCGAATGAGCGCGAAATTCTCGGTTTGCGCTGCCATCGACTCCATGCCCTCCGGACCTGTTGCCTCGACTCTGCGCCGCCCGGGGCTAGCCCCGTTTAGACGACGCCCTCCCGTCGATCCCGCGAAGTGTAGCAGCGCCCCGCCCGCTGTTCGCGGGCGGTTGGGTTACCCCCGAATGCGCCCGAACAAGTTGCGGAATCCGGCGATGATGCGCCCTAGGAACCCTGCGGCTGGCTCCTCGGCGATCCCCGCCTCGTCTAGCCCGCGGGCGACCCACGAGAAGAGGCCGAGCACGGCTGCCTGCCCTGGCCCGCGGAACTCGTCGAGGATGCCCAGGAGTGGGCCGGTTGGCGATGCGACGCGCACTGGTGCCTTCAGGATCTCGCGTCCAAGGGCTTCGACACCCTCAAGCTGCGAGCCGCCACCGGTGAGGACGACGCCTGCGCTGGTCACCTCGGGGCCTGCGTTGGCGATGACGCCAGCGATCAGCTCAAAGATCTCACTCATGCGCGGCTCGATGATGCGAGCGAGCTCGAGGCGACCAATGCGCCGGCCGGCTGGCTCGTCAGGAACGTTGTACTGCTCCGCGTCGCTGGCCGTACGTGGGTCGCAGGTGCCGTAGGACATCTTGAGCTCTTCAGCGGCGAGGAGGCTCGTCTTGAGGCCAATCGCCACATCACGCGTGATAAAGGCCCCACCAATCGGCAGGACCGCCGTATAGACCACGGCGTTCTGGTGGAAGATCGCGATGTCGCAGGTCTCTGCGCCGATATCAACAAGGACCGTTCCCAGCTCGCGCTCGGTCTCGGTCAACGTGAGCTCCGCAGCGGCGAGCGACGCTGGCACGTAGTCGTCAACGGCAATGCCGGCTGCCTGCACGCACTTCTCAAGGTTCTGCACCGCGGTGCTACCGGCGGTAATGAGGTGTGCGCGCGCCTCGAGTCGGTAGGCGATCATGCCGCGAGGCTGCTGAATCCCCTCTTGGCCGTCCACGATGTAGCTCGATGGCAGGACATTGAGCAACATGCGCGAGTTTGGCACTTCGATCGCACGGCAGACCTCAAGGACACGGTCGACATCATCGTCGCGGATCTCGCGATCGGGGTTGGCGACGGCAACCTGGCCGCTCGTGTTCTGTCCGAGCACGTGGCTCCCTGAGATGGTGATAGTGGCGTGCTCAATGTGATAGCCGGAGAGGCGCTCAGCGGCATCAACCGCGGCACGAATCGCAGCGCCCGTCTTCTCAATGTCGGTGACAACGCCCTTGCGCATCCCCTGGTTCGGGTAGGTCCCCTTACCAATGACGCTGATGGAGCCGTTCTCGCCACCGATGTGCGCGATGGCACACGAGACCTTCGAGGTGCCGATGTCAATTGCGGCGATCGTTGTGTAGCGCTCTTCTGCCATTTAGTAGTTCCCTCCACACCTTGCGCTCATCTTGCGCATCATACCCCTGCCCACCCGAACGCCACGCCCCTTCTCCACCATCACGGGCTCACCGTGGGGGCTGAGGGGCTCGGCGATGGATCAGAGGGGGCTGGGCTGGTGCTCGGGCTTGGGTTGGGGCTCACGGATGGTGGTGGCGGTCGTACCCCTTTCGCCGTGTAGGTACCTGCCTGGTCGTCGGCGAGGATCACCCAGCCGATGCGGGTCTCTCGACCGGCGAGCAAGCTGCGTAAGAGGCGGACCTGGCCCGGGATCATGCTCGTTGGGCGGATGGTTGCGGAGTAGATGCCGAAGACGGCGTTCCATTCAATTGATGGACCGGTCGCCTCCACGATGAAGCCGAAGTCGCTGGTCAGTCGAAGGGTCAGCGTCGTTGCGGCAGTGCCGAGATCCTCTGGCGTGAGGGAGGCAAGGCGCGTCGCGACATCGAGCTCGGTCGACGTCAGTTGTCCAGCAGTGAGGAGCGGGCTTGGCACTCGATCGTCATAGAGCAGTGGGGCAGCTGCAAGTGCGGCCGTGGCGGACGGCGCGAGGTTAAGTGACGCAGTTTCACCAAGGAGTTCGCCGCTCTCGCTGACGGCGTAGATGCGATCGCCAATCTGCCAGCGCAGCAGAAGTGACTTCTCGCGCACCCGAATCTGAATGCCGTCAGGGAGCCCAGCGCTGACCCGCACCGAGGCGACGAGTGGTAGCGCCGCTACCGCCTCCTCTGCCTCGCGAAGGTTTACCCCAAGGAGGCTGCTGCCGATCGGAATGTTGGCTGCCGCAATCACCGCTTCGGGATCAAGGAGCGTGGTGCCAGCGACGGAGATCTGCCCAACCGTCGTGAGGCTGGCACGTGCAGCAACTGGCGGCAGAAGGAACGATGCCAGCAACAGGGCGCCAAGGGCCAGGTGACGCAGCTGCGCAGCAGCCCCAGGAGTGAGCCGCGCGCTTCGCCCTGACGATGCACCAGGCTCCTCGTTGCCACGGCGGTTTGATGATCTCCCGACGGGGCTCACCCCAGCGCGCCGTCGGCTCCCACCAAGGCCAGGGCGTACGCCGAGTGGCGCTTCGCCTGGAGCGAATGGTCGCGCGCCTGCGCCGCGATGTTGTCCGCGGCCACTCCCTGCTGGCTTGCGATCGCTCATCGCGCGCTCCGCGGTGCGGGGCGTGCCGCCGCCGCAGCGACAAGTTCAACGCACAGCTCGATGAAACTTGAGCCGCCCGACATGACGAGCGCAGGGAAGAGCGAGATCGGCGTGAACCCCGGGAAGGTGTTCACCTCTGAGAGGTACCAGCGGCCGGCCCGCTCGCCACTCCGCGCCATCAAAAAGTCCATGCGTGAGAGTCCGCGACTCTGTGCGGCGGTGAAGAGCGCAACGGCGGCGGCGCGCATCTCTTCCGCTAGTGCAGGTGGCAGGTCGCTTGACGTCGTGGTGCGCGAAACTCCCGGTGCATATTTGGCGTCGTAATCATAAAACTCGCGCCCAGGGAAGACTTCGCCAGGGCCAAACGCCTGCACCGTACCGTCTGTGCGCTCTAGTACCGCAACCTCTAGCTCGCGGGCACGCTCAAGGTACGGCTCGAGCACTGCGCGGTCGCCGAAGCGCAGTGCCTCCTCAACGGCGGCCGCCCAATCGGCTGACGTGTGCGCGATCTTCATGCCAATTGACGACCCGTGTGCGGCAGGCTTGCCGATCAGTGCGCCCGTCGCGGTGTGCTCGTCGGCAAATGCGGCGATGGTGCGGAGGAGACCCTCTCGGTCTGATGACCATTCGCGTTGCGTGATGACGAGCTCGGGGAGTGTCGTCACGTCGTGTTCGCGCGCGAGCGCTTTGAAGGCCGGCTTATCCATACCGAGTGCTGCAACGGCTGGAGTATCACCAACATAATTCAGCCCAGCCGCCGCGGCCGCTGCGGCGATCGTGCCATCTTCATCACCTGGGCCATGCAGTGCGGGGATGACGATCGTTGTTGGGGTAGATGCGGCAACGCCGCGGAGATAGGTGTCGAGCACCACGCCGGGTGTGCCGAGCAGTGCTGGCGCGGTGAGGTCCGTGTATGCAGCGCCCGTGACGTCGCCGCGGCGGTGTCCCGCTGGCAGTGGGCGGAGTGAGCCATCTCGTGCGATGTGCGCCTGGGTGACGGTGAGGCCGGCATCGAGCAGCGCGGCAGCGATGGCGGTGCCTGAGATCACGGAGACATCCGACTCCGCGCTGCGACCACCGAAGAGGACGAGGACTGGTGGGAGCGTGTCGTTCCCGCTCATGCAGCGAACTCGCCGATAAAGGCGATCTCGGTGGCGAGCGTGATCCCGCTCTTGGCGTTGACGGTGTCGCGGCAGGCATCATGCAGCGCGCGGATCTCCGCGGCGGT
>Ga0315899_10007324_pt1 | contig 11857 bp, 10 predicted proteins | sample LakEriMetagenome_2_FD_203518 | JGI IMG/M metagenome (GOLD analysis project Ga0315899, IMG submission 203518) | Freshwater fungal communities from buoy surface, Lake Erie, Ohio, United States - Buoy 4 MA112 | ecosystem: Environmental > Aquatic > Freshwater > Lake | place: USA: Lake Erie, Ohio... | reverse complement strand
CGCGAAATGCTTCCGCATACAGGTTGTACGCGGTGAGATGATCGCTGCCCCGGACCACCAGCCCCTCGAGATCGCGCCCCTCGCGGGTCATGCGATGAAGGCTTTCCACGCCGCTCATCACCGCCAACGCAGGCAGCAGCTCGTCGTCGCCATTGACAATGAGCTCCCCCCACGCGCGCTCCACGGGCAGCTTCTCCACCGCGCGGCCATACGCGGTAAGGCGACCGTTCTCGATGAGCCCACGGGCCTCCAGCAGCGCCACCGCCTTCCGGTAGGCGGCGCGATCGAGGGGCACGGGCAGGTCGAGCGCATCGGCCCGCACACCGAGGTCGGCGCAGGTGAGCGCGACCCGCTCGCTGTCACCCGCCAGCTGGAATTCGGGCTCGGTCGGGCGCAACGCCTCGAAGCGAATGTCCCGATCGCTCAGGATGTACACGCGTCCGCCTTCCACGCGGCCGTGCACGCGCCCCGCCATCTGCAGGATCTCGTTGGCGCCGAGGTGCACGCGCGTGAGCACGTTGCGTCCGCGATCGATGAGGTTGGTGAAGCGCGTGTCATCGATGATGACGGTGTCGAGCCCCGGCACATTGAGCGCGCTCTGCCCCGCCGCCGTCATGGCCAGGAAGAAGGGCTTGGGTACCACGCCCTCGAGAAACGGGCGGATGACGCGAATGGGTTCGCCACCGTGATAGTGGGCGGCGGTAATGCGCGGGAATCGATGCCGCACCCACTCGGCCGCTTCTTCCACACCGGCCCGCGTGGGAAGGAAGATCGCCACACCGCGCTCGCTGCGGGCGAGTTTCTGCAGGAAGCGATCATCGAGAAAGGCGAGCGGTTGCTTGCGCTCCACGTCCACCTTGGCCGCCTTGGTCGCGTCGAAGGCGGATACCTTGAGCACGTCGGCGCTGTCGAGATAGCGCGCGTAGAACGTGGGATCGACGGTGGCGGAGAGCCAGATGTAGCGGCACCCCACGCGCTTGCCGAGGGCGAGACAAAGCTCGAGCTCGGCACTGGTCTGGTGGATTTCGTCCACGACCAGGGTGTCGGTGGGCAGAATGTCGCCGTCCTGAAACCAGCGGCGCGCGATGCCAGTGGTCACCACCACCACGTTCCACGTGGGGGTTTCCGGGGTGGCTTCGCGCTCGCGGTTCACCACGCCGACCCGCAGGTCGGTAGTGGCGAGGATGGTTTCGGCGATGGGGCGGATGGCGAGGGTCTTGCCGGTGCCGGTACCGGCGACGATGCCGAACCCCTGGCCGCTTGCGGCGAGCCGCCGGAGATCGTCGCCGCGGGTGCGCTCCAGGAACGTGTCGAGGTGCAATCCCACGGCCAGCTCGATCGTTTCGCATGCCGCGCGCGTGGGCGCGATCACGATGATGCGGCCGGTGGCGGGCTTCGACGCGAGATAGCTCTCGCGGTCGGGGGGCAGGAAGCGGTCGGTGGTCTGTCTCACCACCGCAATCTACCTGTCGGGGTCCGGGCACGGACGACGGCGGCGTTGGTCGGGGGTGGTGGTGGCCAGGGTACAGCCACGACGGTCGGGGTACTGCCACCGCAGTCGGGGCACAGCCACCGCGGTCGGGGTCTTCCCGCAGTCGGGGCCAGTGCTGGGCCCGGGTCGCGGTCGGGGTCCCGGCCCGGGTCTTGGCGCGGCAACCGCGGCGCTGGTCGGGGTCCGGGTCGGGGGCCCGCGACGCGGCGCTGGCGGGGGTCGGGGGCGACCGCGGTGAAGCGGTCGGGGGCCCGGTCGGGGGGCGCGACGCTGCGCTGGCGCGGGCGGGGGGCGCGACGCGGCGCTGGCGCGGTCGGGGGGCGCGACGCGGCGCTGGCGCGGGCGGGGGGCGCGACGCGGCGCTGGCGCGGTCAGGGGGGGCGGCTTACCGCTGAATCAGCTTCACCCGCTGCCCGCCACGGAATACCTCCACGCGATCGGCCCGGCCGTCGCGGTTCACATCCGTCCATACCTGCAGCAGTTCGCTGTTCACATCGAGAAAGATCGCCCGCCACGGCACCCCGCCCCGCCCCTGGTCGGGGATGCGCAGCACGAACTCGTTCGTCCCCAGCCACTGCATGATCTCGGTGCTCGGCCGTCCCTGCACCACGTCCAGGGCACTCCGCATACTCGGCAGCGTCTGCGGGTACGCCTGCGCGGCGAACTCCGGCAGGTCGTCACACCGGCCGTCCTTGTCGCGGTCCACGCACACTGGCGGTCCAAAGCGCTGATCATCGCACCAGCCGTCGCCGTCGCGGTCGAGGCAGCTGGAACTGCCACGGCCCGGTGGCGGGGTGTTCGGCGCAAAGTAGCGCGGATCGTTCACGCCGCCCGGCACCACCACACCGCCTGGCGTGATGTACCCGCCGTATGACCCTGCCGCCCCCTGCTGTAACGGTCCCCCACCCGGAAACGACGAGGCCGGCGCACTGGACGCCGGCCGATCGCCGTGGAGCTGTTCATCGGTGATCTTCTTTGCTTCCCACGCCTCCCGCGCGCGGCCATCGGCGAGCGATAGATCGGGCGGAATGAGCGGCGGACCCTTCCGGTCGGTCCCGCGCAGGCTCTTGATGGGGAGGTCGTCAATCTTCTTCCCCTTGGCCTTGTCCTCGCCGTAAATCACGCGACCGTTCGCCGGCTTGTTGCGGACCGCCGACGCACAGTCGGTGGGCGCGGGCTGCTGCTGCGCGGGCACGCCATCGATCCACACGCGGCACATCCCGGCGGGCGGCAGATACTCCCGCGGCACGCCGGTCTTGTCGCTCTCACGATCCTTGTCCCGGTCACGCGACTGGGCAGACGCCTGTGCCAACGGCAGCGCCAGCGCGAGCGACACGGCCGCCACCAGCAGGCGCCACGGCGCAGACATGGACGTGTTCGAAATGCGAGTGGGTGAGACCATCAGGGCACATCCTCCAGCGGAGCCCGGCAGCGGCTCACGGTGAGCCGCCGTCCGTCCTCCTGCCGGCAGTAAGGGCAGGGTGCATGCCAGGGTCGGCGTGGTGGGCCAACACTCCGAAGTATCGGCAGATCAGTACCCTACCGACAGGGGGAGGGTCCGCGACGTTACGCGGGTGTCCGAGCGGGGGGACAGCGGGTGTCCGCTGGGGAGACCGAAGACGCCCCGTTGTTCCCACCTCAGTCCCCGAAGCTGATCCCGATCATGCGCGCCGTCTGCACGATGTCATGCTTGGGATCCACCCGCTTCGTTTCGCGCAGCACCTCTTCAATGGGAATCGTCACCAGGTGCGGCGACTGCAGCGCCACCATGTGCCCCCACTTCTTGTCCGCCACCGCCTGTACCGCCGCAGCCCCGAAGCGGGTGGCCAGCAGCCGGTCGTACCCCGTGGGTGACCCGCCACGCTGCAGATGCCCCAGCACCATCGAGCGCGTCTCCTTCCCGGTGACCCGCTGGATATCGTACCCCAGCCGCTCCGCGATGCCGCCAAGGCGACGCTCCTGCCCGGGCAGCGAGGCGCCAATGATCGACTCGTTGCCCCCCTTCGGTTTCGACCCCTCGGCAACCACGACGATGCTGAAGCGCTTTCCGCTCGCATCGCGCGCCATGATCTTGTCGCACACTTTCTCCAGCTCCCACTCGATCTCGGGAATCAGGATCACGTCGGCGGTCCCCGCCACGCCGGCATGCAGCGCAATGAAGCCGGCCTCGCGCCCCATCACCTCGAGCACCATCACGCGGTCGTGTGATTCGGCGGTCGTGTGCAGCTTGTCGATCGCCTCCATCGCCGTGTTCACGGCGGTGTCGAAGCCGAACGTGGTGATCGTCCCCGCCACGTCGTTGTCGATCGTCTTGGGCACGCTCACCACGCGCACCCCCTTGGCCTGCAGCTGCTGTGCGATCTTGAGCGAGCCGTCGCCGCCGATGGAGATGATGGCTTCGATGCCGAGGTTGCGGGCGTTCTCCACCAGCTCGTCGGAACGGTCGACGTTTTTCCAGCTGCCGTCGGGCTGCTGAATGGGATAGGCGAACGGGCTGCCGCGGTTGGTGGTCTTGATGATCGTGCCGCCCTGGCCCGCGATGCCGCGAACACTGTCCACCGTGAGGGGAACGATCTCGTCCTCGCCCAGCAGGCCGGCAAACCCGCGCTTGATGCCAAGCACGTCCCAGCCACGGGTACGTGCCGAAAGGACCGCGGCCCGAATGACCGCGTTCAGGCCCGGGGCGTCACCGCCACCGGTGGAAATGGCAATCCGCATGTTTCTGAAAATGACGTGGGTGTGGGAAGGTGCTCAAATGTACCCTCGGGACCCGAAATGGAGGGAAGGGGGCGCGGCGTCGAATTGGTCCAATTGGCCGATTTTCGGTAACGGTGTTTCCCGCCCACCGCGCCATCATTCCCAACCTGCCGGGACTCGCCCCCCATCCGGCCTCGGACTTCCGACACCCAATCGCGACTCGGATTTCCGGTATCCATCCGACATCGGATACCCGATATCCGATGTCCGATGTCCGACGTCCGACGTCCGATGTATGTCCGAAATCCGAAACCCGATCGAAGTCCGAAATCCGAATCCCGATCGCACTCTGGCCCCGCCTCCATGCCCGCGCTCCGCCCCGGCACCACGCTCCTCGAGCAGCTCCTCGTCATCACCCTGCTCGCCCTCCTGGCCCTCATTGCCATGACCAGCGGTGCCCCGCTGCTGGAGGCCGCCGCCGTACAAACCGCCTCGCGCGATGCCACGGCGCTGTTGGGACTCGCCCGCGATCACGCCCTGTCGGCCGGCGAACGCACGGCCGTGCACTTCGGGCCACAACGGGTGGTGGTCCATATCGGCACGGATACCGTCGCCCGCGCCGACTTCACCGACCGCGGCGTCCGGCTCCACGCCACCCGCGACTCCATGGCCTATGCGGCCAACGGGCTGGGCGTGGGCGCGGCCAATCTCCGGCTCATCCTGTCGCGCGGTGCGCGCGCCGACACCATTACCATCTCGCGGCTCGGGCGCGTGCAGTGGCACTGAACCACCGCACCCGCCCCGCCCTCACGTCCCGAAATCGAACCCCGGGACCGACACGCGCGGGATCTCCTGCCCGATCGTGCGCTCGATCGTGCGCACCATCCCGATCTCTTCGGCGCTCATGAACGTGTACGCATCGCCGGTGCTCGCCGCGCGACCCGTGCGCCCGATCCGGTGCACGTAGTCCTCCGGCTGCTGCGGGACGTCGAAGTTGATCACGTGCGTGATGCCGCTGATGTCGAGGCCGCGCTGCGCAATGTCCGTCGCCACCAGCACCCGCAGCTTGCCGCTCTTGAAGTCCTCCAGCGCGGCCATGCGCTCGCGCTGCGACTTGTCGGCGTGCATCGCGCCCGCCTTCACCCCGGCGCGCTCGAGATCGCGCACCACCCGGTCGGCGCCGCTCTTCGTGCGCGTGAACACCAGCACCGAGTCGTGCGACGCCTTCGTGAGCAGGTGCACGAGCAGGTCGTTCTTTCGGTGCCGCGGCACCGGATACACGGCGTGCGTCACCGTCGTCGCCGCACTCGAGCGCCGCCCCACCTGCACCACCACCGGCTTGCGCAGATACTTGCGCCCCAGCGCCTCCACTTCCGGCGGCATCGTCGCCGAAAAGAGCAACGTCTGGCGATAGCGTGGGATCTGGTCCACGATGCGATTGATCTGCGGCGCAAACCCCATGTCGAGCATGCGGTCCGCCTCGTCGAGCACCAGCGTCTCCAGATACGTGAAGTCCACGTTGCGCTTCTCGAGGTGATCGAGCAGGCGGCCGGGGGTGGCCACCACCACATCCACGCCGCGGCGCAAGGCACGCTCCTGCGGCTCGTACCCCACCCCGCCGTACACCGGAATCACATCCACCGGCGCGTACTGGGAGTACTTGCGCACGCTCTCCTCCACCTGCAGGCACAGCTCGCGGGTGGGGGTCAGCACCAGCACCCGGGTTCGCCGCGGCCCACCAATGAGCCGATGCACCACCGGCAGCGTGAAGCTGGCGGTCTTGCCGGTGCCGGTCTGCGCCAGACCGATGAGGTCGCGCCCCGTGAGCGCCAGCGGAATTGCCTCACGCTGGATGGGTGTAGGGCGCTCATACCCCGCCTCGTGCAGGGCATCCAACAGGGGCTGCGCCAGCCCCAGATCGGCGAAGGTCACATCGCCGACAAGCGTATCAGGATCGATGACTGTCATGTGTAGCCGGGAAAGATAACACCCTCGCTCGGCAGGTGGGGACGAACACCACACACCGGGGGACGATCACCCCAGCTCGATCGTCCGGCCAGCCAGCCTCGCCACCAGCCCCAGACGGAACGTGACGTCGGCCGACAGCCCCGTGGCCTCGCGAACAGCCCCCGCCTCACCAGCAGACTCGGCCGCACCATCGTGCAGCGGCAGGACCGGCCACGACCACACCGGCACCTGCGCCGGCATCACCACCGAGCGCGGCGGCGTCCACACCCCGCGCTTGCGGTCATCGAGGGTGCGGTCGAGCAGCTTCACCCACCCCTCCTGCCTCGGCAGCCACCCCAGGCGAGCCATCGCTTCCAGCCACGCCAGCGCGCTGGGCATGTCCCCGTCGAGCGCACTGCGCGTGGTCAGGAAATCCCCCAGCACGTAGTGCGACTGCTCGACGAGATGCTCCCCCACCTGCTGCATCGGAACCTGCCGCGGCCACGGCTGCGTAAGCCACTTGAAGAGCAGATCCATGAAGTGATAGTGCTCGCTGCAAAACTGCGGCATGTAACTCAGCATCACCAGCAGGTGGAACGACGGCATCGCCACCTCCGGTGGGAGCACGTGCTGGTTGCCGATCCGGACCCAGGGCTTCTGCGCCTGCGGTGACTTGAGGAACCCATGCACCCGGTCAATGAGCCGGCGTGCCGCCCCCCGCAAACGTGGGTCCGCCTCGAAGCCGGCGTGCGCCAGCGCCGCCGCCGCCGCCTCGCGCAACAGCAGACGCCCCCGGCGCACCAGCTCCTCGTCGTCGTCCGCGGGACGCAACTCAGCCAGAAGGGTAGGGTCGTTGTCCTCGGCCAACAGCCGGAACAGCAGGCGCCGGGTTGCCGCCATCCCCGGAGCATCCACATCCCACCCCAGTTCGAGCAGACGCCGAAACGCGGGAATGGTGCCCACCCCCTGCAGCGACGTGCCCGTGGGCATCGCCAGCATGCCGCCCGGCCACGTGCCGTCGTGGTCCTGCGTCCCCAGCAGATACCAGCCCGCTGTGCTCGCGTACGGCAGTAGCCCCCAGCGCCCTGCAGGCGGACTCTGCAGCGCAACATCACGCCAGGCACGGAGTTGCACCGCCGGCGACCCATTCACCAGCAGCCACGAAATCGGCACGGTCACCGGCATCGGTGGCGGCGGAGGCGGCACGAACACCTGCCGCGGCACCGTCAGTTCGCCGGGAACCAGAATCGCGTCACTGCCGGCCGGCGGCATCGGGGAGGGGGGGATCGTCACAATTCCGCAATTGTACGATCATTTCGCGGGTCCGCCAGAGGCGGCACGCCATTGGCCCGCCCGATTAACGAACGCGCGCCCTCGTACGTCTCACCCCCCAGCGCGGCACCCGACGCACGGGCGTCGGCGCTCCAGCCCTTCCCAGTCACCGACTCCGTCCATGAAGACCACCCTGCGTGCCCTGGCCGCCGTTGCGGCACTCGCCATTGCCACCCCGGCCCTCGCCCAGGGCGGTCCCCCGGGCGGCGGTATGGGGCAAATGTCCCCCGAACAGCGTCTCGCCCGCCAGAAGGACATGCTCTTTCGGGGCATTACCCTGTCGGCAGACCAGTCGGCCAAGGCCGACACCCTCATCATGCAGGGCATGCGCAAGCAGATGGAAGCCATGCAGGCCGCCCGCTCCGGCAGTGGCGACATGGCCAGCATGCGCGAGCAGATGCAGAAGATGAACGCCGAGCGCAACGACGCCCTCAAGGCGCTGCTCACCAGCGACGCCGACAAGGCGAAGTTCGACGAGAATCTCAAGAACATGCCGCAGGGGCGCCGCGGGGGCCGCTGAGCCGCGGACGGCGGAGACATCCCGGCGCCGTCCCCACGGCACCGGCGACCACGGGGGCATCGGCAACATCGCCGGTGCCCCTGTGCCGTTGCCGGCATTAGCGTTCGGCCATCATGGCAGCCAGGGCCGTCTTCGCAGGCGAGCGCCGCTGAATGCGCGGCGAGTTCGTGGACCTCGATGGGGTCCGGTTGTACTGCTATGCCTTCGGGCAGCGCGGCACGGGGCACCCCATCGTGCTGGTGCACGGATCGTTCACCTCCTCCCACCTGTGGCAGGACGTGCTCCCGCGGCTCCCCAAGGGGCACCGGGTGCTGGTGCTCGACCTGCTGGGGCACGGCCGCAGCGACCCGCCCGGCTCCGCCGCCATGACCGTGGCCGCGCATGCGGAGCGGCTGGAGCAGCTGCTCGACATCATGGGCGTGCAGCAGGTCATGCTCGTGGGCCATGGCATGGGCGCCGCCGTGGCCGCGCGCGTGGCGCACGAACACCCTGAGCGCATCGCCCAACTCATGCTGGTGAACCCGACGCTGCTGGCGGCGCGCGCCGACGAAGCGCTGCTCAACCGCAAGGTGCGTCGGGTGGCGTCGCTCGTCTGGCTCTGGCAGCGCATCGCCCCGTCGTGGGTGGCCTCGGCGCTGCACGCGGCACTCCTCCCCTGTTTCGCCCACCGCGATGTCGGCGCGCGATCGCTCGATGTGTACCTCATGCCCTTCCGCCAGCGCGACGGCCGCGACGCGGCCTGCGCCCAGCTCCGCGCGCTTGGGCAATCGCGCGGCGACACGGTGGCGGCGCTCGCCCCCGGCGCGCTGCGCTGCCCCACCGCACTCGTGCTGGGGGAACACGATCCGTTTCTCAATGCCGCGCGCAGTGAACGACTCGTGGAGTGGCTCCGTACCGCCACCGGCAACACCGTCGGCGTACACACGTTGCCGGGGGTGGCCCACGTGGCCCCCGAAGAAGCGCCCGACCGACTCGGCACCCTCGTGGGCGAGCTCATTGCCCGCTGAGCCGCTGTCGCCTGCCCCTCAGGTTCCCATCGACTCCCCGTCGCCCCCCACTCCACTCTTTCACGGCCCATCATGACCGATCGACTTGCCACCATGCGCGCCATGGCGGCGCGCCAGCCAGGCAATGCCCTCGTGCGCTTCGGCCTCGCCAACGAGCTGCTCAAGGCCAATCTGCACGAGGAAGCCGCGACGGAACTGCAGGCATACCTCGCCAGCTACGACGACGAAGGCAACGGGTGGCTGCGCTACGCCGACACGCTCACCGCGCTGGGGCGCCACGAAGAGGCGCGCGCGGCGGCCGCCAAGGGCATCGATGCGGCCACACGATACGGGCACGGCAGCATGGTGCAGGAATTCGAGGAACGGTACGGCTAGCGCGACAGCGCCCCGCCTGGTCCGCCGCACGCCACCTCTGCGCCGATGACGACGCCACGGCCGACTACCTTCTCGTGCACGAGCCGGACGGGCGCCATGTTGTGGGCGCCGAGCTCGCGCTCGAGGCGATGGCGGTCGGCGAGGGCGGCCGAGAGGCGGTCGCCCATGTTCGTGGTCACGACGCCTCCAGCCAATCGCGGCGAATGCTACATTTCAAGGATGGAACGGATTGTCATCGTGTACCCCACGCATGACGCGGCAGCCGCTGCCGACCGCGACGCGCTCCGGCGACTGTCGCCGCAGGCCCGCCTGGATCGGCTGCTGCACATGCAACAGACCCACCGCAAACGACTGGGCGATGCTGGACGAGGACTTGCGCGAGTTGCTCGCATTGTTGATCGCCCACGGCGCTGACTTTCTCGTTGCCGGTGGTCACGCGGTCGCGTTCCACGGGTACCCGCGGTACACCGAAGATCTGGATCTCTACGTGCGCGCCACTCCCGAGAATGGCGCGCGCATCGTGGCCGCACTCGAGGCATTCGGGTTTGGCAGCCTCGGGCTCACGGCCAACGACTTCACGGCCGACGATCGCGTGATCCAGTTGGGACGAGCACCCAATCGCGTGGACCTGCTGACGCGACTGTGGGGCGTCGAGTTCGACGAGGCATGGTCCCGGCGCGTCGAGGCGTCGCTCGATTCGATGCACGTCGCCATGCTCGGGCGAGCGGACCTGATCCGCAACAAGCGGGCAACCGCCCGACCGCAGGACCTCGCGGATGTCGCCGCGCTGGAAGCGCTGGAAGCGCTGGATCGCGACGCGACGTAGTCGCGCCGAGCCGTTGAGGCCCCCCCGCTCCGCACCCACGGACCCTACAGTCGCCGGCTCTCCTCCGCCGCCTCGAGCACGTATCCCAGTTCGCGCGACACCGCTCGCGCTTCCTGTGTGGCGCTGGTTACGTCATCCGCGGACGCGTGCATCCCCATCGTGCGCAGCTTCACGAGGTCGAGGCGCAACGAACGCAGCGCCATGCTCGCGCTGTCGATCTGCCGGCGCATGGTTTCACGGCGCGACTGCAAGTCGTCGAGCGAGGCGCGCTGACGCATGAGCAGCGTCAGACGGCGCTCACGATCGGGGCTGGTGAGCGGCTCCGCTTCCACGGCGGCAAGGCGCGCGGCCAGATCGGTCAGTGCGCCACGGGGCAAGTCACGATCGAGCCGTTCGAGGCCGTTCGCCAACCCGCCAATGCGCTCGAGCAGCGCATCGGCCGTGGGGTCGACATCGGGCACCAGCGCCTGATCCTCCGGCGACAGCTTCGACACGATCTCGGCAATCACGAGCCGGTCGTCGCAGGCGTTGCGCACCAGGTCACCGTATGCCGACTGGGCCACCCCGCCCCCCGCCGTCTTTTCCAGCAACTCGGCCAGGCGCACATGATGCGCCCGGTTGTCACGCGCCGCCGGCGCCGTACGCCACGCATCCCCGAACGCCGCCAGCGGGGAAATGCCGAAGCGCCGCAGCCGGAGCGCGTGCCGCCCCGCCACGGCCAGACTGCCCAACGCCACGACGAGCCCGGCGAGCATGGGCGCGATAAAGATCTCTTCGTTCAGCGACACCCCCACGAGGAGACTGCCGATCCCGAGTGCCGACGAGGCCCCCACCCACTTGAGGCTCGTGCGAAAACGCATCACGCGGTCGGCAACCACGGCGGGCGTGCTGGCTGCCCCCCCCGCCATCCGGCCCGCCACCTGTTGCGCCTGGAGTTCGGCCACGTACGCCGCGTTCGCCTGCTTGCGCTGCAGCTTCACCGACCGGCGCCACTGCTTCACGGCTTCCCGGTTGGCCTTCTTCCACTCACGCCGGGTCGAACGATCCGCTCCCATGGGGAGCGGCGGCAGCTGCGGCATGGGCGGCAGCGCCCCGGGCGCCGGTGCCTGCCGCGGCGCGGGCGAGGATTCACTGACGCGCCGTGGCGCCCAGTCCTCGGCGCGATACCCCACGCGTTCGTCCCGGTCGGAATCCCAGGGCCGCGCCGGCGGCGCGGGCACCGGTAGCGGGACGGATAGTGGCGGCACGGCCGATGGCATCGGCGCCGAGAGTGACCCGTCACGCTGTACCCGACGCAGCGTGTCGCGCAATTGCAGCGCACTCTCCCAGCGATCGGCGGGCTTCTTCGCGAGGCAGCGCTCCAGAATGTCCACCAGCACACGCGGCGTGTCGGGGCGCAGGCTGCGCAGCGGCGGCGGGGGGTCGCTCACATGCTGCATGAGCATGGCCGGCGTCGTGGGCGCCTCGAACGGCAGGCGGCCAGCCAGCATGAGATAGCCGATCACGCCCACCGCATACACGTCACTGCGCCCGTCGACCTCCTTGTCCCCCATGGCCTGTTCCGGGCTCATGAACGCCGGCGTTCCCACGGCGATGCCCGTTTGCGTGAGCCGCGAGTCACTTTCGGCCGCGCGCGCAATGCCGAAGTCGGTAACCAGCGC
>Ga0315899_10007323_pt1 | contig 11857 bp, 10 predicted proteins | sample LakEriMetagenome_2_FD_203518 | JGI IMG/M metagenome (GOLD analysis project Ga0315899, IMG submission 203518) | Freshwater fungal communities from buoy surface, Lake Erie, Ohio, United States - Buoy 4 MA112 | ecosystem: Environmental > Aquatic > Freshwater > Lake | place: USA: Lake Erie, Ohio... | reverse complement strand
ATCACGGCCGAGCGCAGTGTTTTGAAACTCAAGGGTGATCGTGCAGATAAAAAATGGGCTCATTGGCAAGCCATTGCGGTTGCCTCAAGCGAGCAATGCGGACGCAACCGAGTTTTGCAAGTGGGCCTGCCTGTCAACCTTTCCCAAGCTATCGCTCAGTTATCTGTTGCGTCAATGCAAGCCGACAGATGGATTTTGTCTTTATCGCCAGGAACCCGGTCGCTTCAAGAAATGATGCAAACACTCAAAACATCCAAAGAAGAAGGCCAGTCCAAGCTGTGCGAGGTCATTTTGCTCAGCGGGCCAGAAGGTGGCTTGAGTCCGGCAGAAGAAGCCCAAGCCATCGCCGCTGGGTTTCTGCCTGTGAGCCTAGGGAGCAGGGTTCTGCGCGCTGAAACAGCGCCTATCGCTGTTTTGTCTGCTCTGAGTTGTAGGGATTAGATACACTCCGGTGTATGAATTCCAATCTTCTGTTGCTGGCCTTGTGCCAAGGCCTGTTTCTCACCAACAACGTCACCTTCATTGCGATCAATGGTCTTGTCGGTTTTAGCCTTGCACCAGTTGGATGGATGGCCACCTTGCCTGTAATGGGCTATGTGGTTGGCGGCGCATTGTCGACGGGCTTGGTGGCCAAGTCACAAGCCAAGTGGGGTCGCAGAATTTCATTTCAATTGGGCCTGTTAGTCGGTTTGTTATCGGCCATTTTGTGTGCCTTTGCGACATTCACCCAACACTTTGCCTTGTTGGTGTTGGCAACCTTTGTGGCAGGCTATTACAGTGCCAACGGGCAACTTTACCGATTTGCTGCTGCCGAATTGGCTGAGGCTTCCTTTCGAGAAAAAGCCGTCTCTTGGGTCATGGCGGGTGGTTTGATAGGTGCCATCGTGGGTCCTAATTTGGCCTCTCACAGCAAAGGATGGTTTGAAACGCCCTTCATGGGTGCTTATGTGGCCCTGACGGCCGTGGCCATTTTAGGGATGGTGCTGATGCACTTTGTGAAGTTTCCGCCGGTGGTTGAGAAAGTCAAAGGCACCGCAGAAGGCCGCCCCTTAAGCGAGATCATGAAACAACCGGTTTTCATTGTCGCCGCAGGTGCTGCTGCACTCAGTTATGGCGTGATGAACTTGCTGATGGCAGCAACACCATTGGCCATGCAAGTGTGCGGCTATCCGTTCAGTGATGCTGCCTTGGTTTTGGAGTGGCACGTCATTGGCATGTTTGCGCCTGGGTTTTTCACAGGGCACCTGATCAAGAAATTTGGCACGCTGCACATCATGGCGGTGGGCGTTCTGTTGAATTTTGTTTGTATCGCCATCGCGCTTTCTGGCACGGAGTTGCATCAATTTGTATTGGCTCTGTTTGTTCTGGGCGTCGGTTGGAATTTTGTTTTCACAGGCGCTACCACGCTCGCCATGACGGCTTGGCGACCTGAAGAGAAAGACAGCGGCCAAGCGGCCATCAATTTCTGTGTCTTTGCCACCATGGCCTTCACCTCGTTTGCTTCGGGCGCTTTGGTCACCACGCAAGGCTGGACTTGGCTGAACTATGGCTCCTTGGTGCCTGTGGCACTGACGGCCCTTGCCTTGATGTGGCTGGTTTGGATTCGCAAAAACCAGGCCACAACCTGAACTCAGGGTCAGGGCAGTGCTGCCATGACTTCAGCCACCGAAGCGGTCAGTTTTTTCGCATAGGGCACATGTAAAAATTCATTGGGGCCGTGCGCATTGCTCTTGGGACCTAATACGCCACAGACCATCATTTGGGCTGCTGGGAAGCCTTGGCTCAACATGCTCATGAGAGGGATGGTTCCGCCCTGACCGATGTAGCCCACCGATGCGCCAAAGTGCGATTGGCTGGCGCTTTGCAGTGCATTTTCAAACCAAGTGGTGCTGCTGGGTGCGTTCCAACCGGTCGCGCCGCCGTTGGATTCAAAAGTCACACGCGCTTGGTAAGGTGCGTTGTCTTCTAGCAATGCTTTCATTTCCGCAACGGCGGAGTCTGCATCAACCAAAGGCGGCAAGCGCAAGCTCAGCTTGAAGGCTGTGTAAGGCCGCAAGACGTTGCCGGCATTTTCTAAAGTGGGAAAGCCTTCTGCGCCGGTGACGCTCAATGTGGGCGTCCAAGTGCGGTTGAGCAAGGCCTGCAAAGGATCGGTGGTGGTTGGCAATGCAAACGTGGTCGAGCCGCCGCAGTCGTAATGTGCCCAAGGAAAGCGTTTGTAAACTTCTTCACCCAAAATACCCGCCGTGGCTTTGGCTTGTGCCAATCGATCGGTCGGCACTTCGCAGTGAAAACTGGCGGGCAAAAGGCGCCCCGACTTGCTGTCTTCTAAACGATCTAGGACTTGGCGCATGATGCGGAAACTGGAAGGCACCAAGCCAGACGCATCACCGGAGTGAATGCCTTCCGTCAAAATTTCAACCTTCAAAGTGCCGCTGGCCATACCGCGCAAGCTGGTGGTGAGCCACAACTGATCGTAGTTGCCAGCGCCACTGTCTAAGCAAATGACCAAACCAACATCGCCCATGCGAGGACGCAGTGCATCGATGTAGGGCATCAAATCGTAAGAGCCAGATTCTTCGCATGTTTCAATCAAGCCCAAAATGCGAGGGTGCGGTGTGTTTTGATTTTTCAAAGCCTGAATGGCGGCAATGCTGGCATAGGCTGCATAGCCGTCATCTGCGCCACCACGGCCATAGAGCTTGCCGTTTTCGTACTTGGGTGTCCAAGGGCCTAAGTCATTGCGCCAACCACTGAACTCGGGCTGCTTGTCCAAGTGCCCATACATTAAAACTGTTTGACCAGATCCGTCAGAGGCAGCACGCGTGGCAGGAATATCAAAAAACAAAACGGGCGTACGACCAGGTAAGCGCAAAATTTCTAACTGAAGGCCAACCACTTTTTGCGCCTCGATCCACTCAGCCGTTTGGCGCAGCACCGTGTCGAGATAACCGTTAGCCTCCCAGTTGCTGTCAAAGGACGGCGACTTGGCGGGAATTTCAATGTAGCTCGTGAGCTCTTTCAAAATGCGGGTGTCCCAAGATTGCGTGACATCACGCAAAGCAGTCTCAGCGTTCAAGAGGTGTGCAGGAAGTTCTTTGTGAATCGGTGCGTTCATGATGTTCTCCAAAAATTCAGTTTCTTCTCAGCCAAGACAAGCCGCGAGAAGTGCCACCTGCAGTGGTGTCAGCAGGTACGTATTCACAACCGATCCATCCTTGCCACTTCCATTGTGCAGACAGGCGATCGATCAAGTCAAATACATAAGGCCAATTCAATTCGCCGGTTCCAGGTTCGTGACGCAGGGGCACATCAGCAATTTGCAGGTGGCCCACTTTGCCTGTGGGAATATAGCGCTCCAATTTGGTGGTGACATCACCTTCCACAATTTGGCAATGAAACAAATCCATTTGGACTTTCAAATTGGGCTCATTCACTTGCGCCAATATTTCATGAGCATGATCTTGGCGGTTGACAAAAAACCCAGGAATTCCGCGCAAGTTAATGGGTTCTAGCAAGACATCCAAGCCTTGTGCGCGCACTTCTTGGCAAGCCCACTTTAAATTGGCCACCAAGGTGACTTGTGCTTGCTCACGCGAAACACCAGCAGGCAATACACCCGCCATGGAGTGAATGCGGGGGCAGCCTAAAACTTCTGCATAGCGCATGGCGCGTTGCACGCCCGCTTTGTATTCAGCTTCCCGGCCTGGCGAGCAAGCTGTGCCGCGATCGCCTTTTTCCCAAGCGCTCAAGGTGCTTGCATCGTCAATGCCACCAGGCGGCATATTGAACAAAACCTGCTGAAGGCCATTGGCTTTGAGTCGTGCGGCCAAATCTTGTGCTGCATAAGCGTATGGAAATAAATACTCAACGGCCTTGAAGCCATCCTTGGCCGCAGCTTCAAAGCGGTCTAAGAAATTGATGTCGGGGTACATCATGGAAAGATTGGCAGCGAATTGAGGCATGTTCAGCTTTCAAGTTGCAAAGGTTGGCGCAGTGACAAAAAGATCAATGCAAAGTGAGAAAAAAATTACCAAGCCGCATCAAAATTCTGACGCAACTCATCAATCTGAGCGTCTGACAAATGCGTTGGAGTTTTGGGATGGGCCATTTGCACAAGCTTGGCAGTTTCTTCCAGTTCTTCCAGAGCCGCCATGGCGCTGCTTAAGTCTTGATGCCAAACATTGGGCCCGAGTTTGGCTAACATCACAGCGCGAATGGGCGTGTCTAAATGGGCGTAGTGGAGAATGGCATCGGCCACCGCATCGGCAGCCATGGGGTCGCCGGGCCTGAAATAAGGAATCAAGGGTACATGGCCCACTTTCATGACAAAGTAAGGCGTGATGGGCGGCAAAAGCTCTGGGCCTGTGGCGCTCAAGCTCAATGACACACAATGCGTACTGTGTGTGTGAATGACGCATTGCGCCGGCCAACTGCCAGGTGCATGGTCTGTTGCCTCGTAAATTTTACGGTGCAGCGCCATCGTTTTGCTAGCGCGCTTGCCACTCAATTGTTGACCCTGTGAATCGAGCAAAGCCAGATCAGCGGGTTCTAAAAATCCCAGACTGGCATCGGTGGGTGTGATCAAGAAGCCGTGTTCAAGACGCACACTGATATTGCCTGCCGTCGCGTGAACATAGCCTCTGTCAAACAAGCTTTGGCCGACGCGGCAAATCTCTTTGCGGGCTTGCGCCTCTGTCAGATGAAGGATTTGATTTTGGCGGGTGTTCATGCGCATGTCTCCGACAAAACCTTCAAGGCCTTGGTAAAGAAATCGGCAGAGCCAAAATTGCCGGACTTTAAGCTGAGATGCCCAGCAGCATGTTGAGGCGCATAACACCACGGCACACCGGGATCAATTTGCGGGCCAATTTGCATTTGTGAAACATTCAAAGCTTGTACGCATGCGCCCGAAGTTTCACCACCCGCAATGACCCATTGCTTCACACCCAATTGCAGCAAGCCAAGACTGACTTGCGCCAAGGCCGACTCCATCCATTCACCCGCTTGCTGACGCCCAAACTTGGCCTGAACTTGTTGCAGGGTGCCAGCGTCGGTGGTGGCATAAATGAGAACGGGACCCTTGCCAAGCAGTGGCAGAGCCCAAGCCAGAGCTTGAGCTACTTGGGCTTTGATTTGAGCGGGCACATCTTGCGGAGACCAGCTTAAGGGCTTGAACTGCCAACTGGGCAATCCCAAACTTTGGTAGTGCGCCACTTGCCCTTGCGTGGTAATAGAGCAGCTGCCAGACACAATGGCTTGAAAGCCTGATGCCTTGGGCAGCGCAGCAGCACTGGCCGATGCTTGCAAGTTCCAATTGGCCGGCAAGCCAATGGCCACGCCAGAGCCGGCGGTGATCAAGGGCATGTTTTTCAAGGCGGGCCCAAGCGTTTTTAAATCTTCATTGCTGGTGGCGTCGACAATGGCCACGCCCACCCCATCATCTTGGAGTTGTTTGATTTTCTCGCTGATGGCGGCACTGCCTTTGGCCATGACGGTGTGATCAATCAAGCCCACTTTACGTTGGGTTTGAGCTTGCAGCACACGGACCAAGTTCGCGTCGGTCATAGGGGTGAGCGGATGATTTTGCATGCCGCTCTCATTCAAGAGCACAGCCCCTGCAAACAAATAGCCTTTGAACACCGTTCTGCCGTTGTCTGGGAAGGCCGGGGTGGCAATGGTGAATTGGCAATCAAGAGCATCCATCAAGGCTTCTGTGACAGGGCCGATGTTGCCAGCGGGTGTGCTGTCAAACGTAGAGCAGTACTTGAAATAAATTTGTTCTGCGCCTTGCGCTTGAAGCCATCGAAGGGCTTCGAGAGATTGTGCAATGGCATCTTTGGCAGGGATGGTGCGAGATTTCAAGGCCACCACCACCGCGTCGACATCTGAAGAAAGTGCAGCTTGCGGCACACCAAAGGTTTGCATCACCCGCATGCCAGCGCGGACCAAATTGTTGGCCAAGTCTGTGGCACCAGTAAAGTCGTCTGCAATGCAACCCAATTTCATGTTGTCTCGCTTTTTATTTTTTGACTCAGTCCAAACTGAAAGCAGATGTCAATTTGAAGGCGCTTATTTGGCTTTAGGCAGTTCAATGCCAGGGAAAATTTTGATCACGGCGCTGTCATCTTCTTTGGCGAACCCAGCGGTGCTTGCCTGCATGAACATTTGATGCGCCGTGCTGGAAAGTGGCAGTGGAAATTTGCTGGCGCGCGCCATGTCCAAGACAAGGCCTAAGTCTTTGACAAAAATATCAACAGCAGATAAGGGCGTGTAATCTGCAGCCAAAACATGTGCCATTCGGTTTTCAAACATCCAGCTGTTGCCAGCGCTGTGTGTAATGACTTCGTAAAGTGCCTCGGGGTCAACGCCTTCGCGCAAGCCCAGGGCCATGGCTTCTGCGGCTGCGGCAATGTGAACACCTGCTAGCAGTTGATTGATGATTTTGACTTTGCTACCAGCGCCTGCGCTGTCGCCTAATTTGTAAACTTTGGCGGCCATGGCATTGAGAAAAGTTTCCGCCTTGGCATAGGCAGCAGGCGAACCAGCTGTCATCATGGTCATTTGACCTGAGGCGGCTTTGGCGGCACCACCAGAAATAGGTGCATCCATGTAGAGTAGGCCTTTGTCGTTCAATTTTTTCTCAAGGCCGACTGAGAAGCCAGGCTCGACAGTAGAGCACATGACAAAGACGCTGCCAGGCTTGAGGTGGTTGGCGCAGCCAGATGATGGCTTGCCATCGCCGAACAACACAGACTCTGTTTGTGCGGCATTGACCACCACGGAGATCAAAATGTCAGACGCTGCAGCGATGGCTTCTAAGGAAGTACAGGCGACCCCGCCATCTGCTGCAAATTTTTGTGCGACATCTGCGCGAACATCGAATACATGCACGGCATGGCCAGCACGGCGCAATGATTGCGCCATGCCCATTCCCATGGCACCTAAGCCAATGACGCCGACAGACAAATGGGTGCTCATGAAATTATTCCCCTGCAACCGTGAGCATGATTTTTCCGATGTGCTGTGACGATTCCATCAGTGCATGGGCCTTTGCCGCATCTTTCAAGTCGAAGACTTGGTGAATGACGGGGGCTACTTTGCCAGCCTCGATGAGGGGCCAAACTTGCGCATGCAACTCATTTGCAATATGAGCTTTGTCTTGCGCACTGCGAGGGCGCAATGTGGAGCCAGTGAATGTGAGTCGTTTGGTCATGAGTGAGACCCAGTCGACTTCAACCTTGGAGGGTTGCAAGAAGGCAATTTGAAGCAAACGGCCTTCTATGGCCAATGCGCGTAAATTGCGCTGCATGTAACTGCCGCCCACCATGTCCAAAATGGCATTCACGCCGACTTGATCGGTGAGTTTGAGCACTTCTTCTACAAAATCTTGGGCCTTGTAATCGATGGCAGTATGGGCGCCAACTTTCAAGCAGGCTGCCACCTTGTCGGAATTGCCAACGGTACAAAACACTTTGGCGCCAAATGCATGGGCCAATTGAATGGCGGTTAAGCCAATGCCAGAAGATCCGCCATGAACCAATATGCTTTCACCCGACTGCAACTTGCCGCGCTGAAAAACATTGGTCCAAACAGTGAAAAAGTTTTCAGGCAGTGCGGCGGCCTGCAGCATGGAAAAACCTTTTGGGATTGGCAGCGCTTGTCCTTCTGGCACAGTGACAAACTCTGCATAGGCGCCGCCATTGGTGAGCGCGCAAAGCTTGTCGCCCAAACGCCACTGGGTAACGCCCTCTCCCAGTGCCACCACTTCGCCCGAAACTTCTAAGCCCACAATGGTGGACGCACCGGGAGGTGGTGGGTATCGGCCACTGCGTTGCAAACAGTCAGGGCGATTGACGCCGGCATAGGCTACTTTGACCAAGACCTCACCCGCTTTGGGTGTGGGTGTGGCGCACTTGTTGGGCGTTAAAACCTCCGGACCTCCGCCAGTGCCATGGTCAACAAAGTGCATTGCGTTTGGTATTGGCATGGAATTCTTTCTGCGAAGAGTGGGATGTGAGCTTCAGCGCTGTAATTTGAAGACAGCGGTGCCCGCCATCAGGTTGGACCAGGATCTGACCTCTTGGCCTTCTTGCAGGCCAAAACTGTCAATGATTTTCAAATGATTTTGCACAGCCAGTTGAGCAAAGTCGGCAAATGTACCAACCCGGATGTTGGGTGTGTCATACCACTGATAAGGCAAGCGCTTGGTGACGGGCATGCGGCCTGTCAAAATACTCAAACGGTTGGGCCAGTGGGCAAAATTGGGGAATGCCAAAATACCTGTTCGCCCGACGCGAACAGTCTCGCGCAACATCACCTCGGCATTGCGCAAATGTTGAAGCGTGTCAATTTGCAAAACCACATCAAAGGATTGGTCTGCAAACATGTTGAGGCCTTCGTCCAAATTCAATTGAATGACGTTGACGCCGCGTTTGACGCAAGCTTGTATGTTTCGATCGTCGATTTCAACGCCGTAACCCGTGCAACAGCGATTCTTTTGCAAGTAATCCAACAAGGCGCCATCACCACAGCCCAAGTCTAAGACGCGTGAGCCTTCAGGCACCAATCGTGCAATGGCTTGCAAGTTGACGTGCTCGCTCATTGGCCACCCCTTGTTTGTTGGGCTTTTGCCATGTTGTCAAAGTAAGAACGCACCACATTCAGGTAGCGCTCGTCGTTCAACAAGAAGGCGTCGTGGCCATGTGGGGCATCAATTTCAGCGTAGCTCACATCGCGTTTGTTGTCGAGCAAGGCTCGAACCATTTCGCGACTTCGTTTGGGGGAAAAGCGCCAATCGGTGGTGAAACTGATCAATAAAAATTTACAAGTGGCTTTTGACAAAGCCACTGTCAGGTCACCTCCAAAAGTACGCGCTGGATCGAAATAATCCAAAGCCCGAGTGATCAGAAGGTAGGTGTTGGCATCGAAGTACTCACTGAACTTGTCGCCCTGATACCTGAGGTAGCTTTCGATTTGAAACTCGACTTCTTGTGTGGAGTAGCGATAACCTGTGGCATTGCTTGTTACGGCTTCGCGAAGCTCTCGGCCAAACTTTTCATTCATCACATCGTCGCTTAAGTAGGTGATGTGGCCAATCATTCGTGCAATGCGCAGGCCACGCGCGGGCACCACGTCATGCTTGTAAAAATGACCGCCATGAAAGTCAGGGTCAGTGACGATGGCGCGCCTTGCGACTTCGTTGAAAGCGATGTTCTCGGCAGTCAGGTTAGGGGCGCTGGCGACCACCACGGCATGGGCCACGCGCTCTGGGTAGCGCAGCGCCCAAGACAAGGCTTGCATGCCGCCCAAGCTGCCACCCATGACCGCTGCCAAAGTTTGGATGCCTAAAGCATCGAGCAGCCTAGCTTGCGCGTCCACCCAATCTTCTACCGTGACAACGGGAAAATTAGCGCCATAAATTTCACCCGTATCAGGGTGGGCATGCATGGGGCCGGTAGAGCCAAAGCAGGAACCTAGATTGTTGACGCCAATGACAAAGAAGCGGTTTGTATCGACAGGTTTTCCGGGGCCAATCATGTTGTCCCACCAGCCTTCACTTTTGTTTTCACCCTCGTAAACGCCTGCTACGTGGTGAGAAGCGTTCAGGGCATGACAAATGAGAACCGCATTGGACTTGTCGGCGTTGAGAGTGCCATAAGTTTCGTAAGCCAAATGGTAGGCGCGGATGGTGGCGCCACTTTGCAAAGCAAGCGGCGCTTCAAAAAACATCGACTGAGGCGTAGCGATCAATGGCATGAATGGGGCAAAACTAAAAAACAGCTTGCTGAATTATCGGTGCATTAAAGCTTTGCCGGCGCTACTTCATTGGCGATGACCTTTTGAGGTGCTTCAACAGGCGCGTCGGTTTGATCAATTGTTAAAGGGCCCCCCCACAATGCCAAGCCGCCGAGCACGGCAAAAACCACAGCCGATATGCGGTGAACCCACTTGAGCGAAATCCTGCGTGTGATAGCGTCGCCCAACCAAACCACTGGGGCGTTGGCCAGCATCATGCCCAATGTGGTGCCTGCCACGACCCAAAACCAGCTGTTGAATTGAGCCGCCAGCATCACGGTGGCCACTTGAGTTTTGTCACCCATTTCGGCAATGAAGAAAGCGGCGACTGTTGTCGCAAAAATACCAAAATGCGGCTGGGCATCTTCATCGCCATTGTCCAGCTTGTCAGGCACCAAAATCCAAATCGCCATGGCCAAAAAGGAGCCACCCAAAACCCAGCGCAAAGCTTCGGGCCCAAGCTGCGTGGTAACCCAACTGCCCACCGCACCCGCTAGGCCGTGGTTGATCAAGGTGGCGACCAAAATGCCCCAAACTATGGGCCAAGGTTTGCGAAAGCGAGCCGCCAAAACGAGGGATAAAAGTTGTGTTTTGTCGCCCATTTCAGCCAGAGCAACAATACCAGTAGAGACGAGAAAAGCTTCCATAGGCCGATCATATCGACCGCGCGGCGCGGTATTGGGCGCGTTTTTTGCTTGATTTTGGTGCGAAATGCCCAAACATGGATTTTTTGCACCAAATTAATTCAGAAATAAGTAGAGATCAAAATGGAAGCACTAAAACAGGGCGCGGATTCGCTCTTTATTTTGTTGGGAGGCATCATGGTTTTGGCCATGCACGCAGGATTTGCCTTTTTAGAGCTGGGCACAGTCCGCAAGAAAAATCAGGTCAATGCCTTGGTCAAAATATTGGTCGATTTTTCTGTGTCGACCGTGGTTTATTTTGTCGTGGGCTATAGCGTTGCTTATGGCACAGGTTTCTTTGTGAGTGCTGAACAATTGGCTGCTAAGAATGGCTACGACTTGGTGAAATTCTTCTTCCTCCTGACCTTTGCGGCCGCCATCCCCGCCATCGTCTCGGGTGGCATCGCCGAGCGCGCCAAATTTTGGCCTCAGCTCATTGCCACGGCGTGCATCGTGGGTTTTGTTTACCCCTTCTTTGAGGGCATCGTTTGGAACCAACACTTTGGTATACAGGCTTGGATCAAGGCCAACACCGGAGAAGAGTTTCATGATTTTGCGGGTTCGGTGGTGGTTCATGCCATGGGGGGGTGGATTGCACTTCCGGCAGTCGTGTTGTTAGGCGCACGTTACAACCGCTATAAAAAAGACGGCGCCGTGTCCGCTCATCCGCCTTCCAACATTCCCTTTTTGGCCTTGGGTGCTTGGATTTTGATTGTGGGTTGGTTTGGATTTAACGTGATGAGTGCTCAAACACTCGATAAAATTTCTGGTTTAGTGGCCGTGAACTCCTTGATGGCCATGGTCGGTGGCACCTTGATGGCCTTGCTCTTGGGTCGAAACGACCCAGGCTTTGTGCACAACGGGCCTTTGGCCGGTTTGGTAGCCGTCTGCGCTGGCTCTGACCTCATGCATCCCCTTGGTGCCTTGGCTGTGGGCGCTGTGGCGGGGGCCCTGTTTGTAGTGATGTTCACCCTGACTCAAAACAAATGGAAGATTGACGATGTGCTGGGTGTCTGGCCATTGCATGGTATTTGCGGAGCTTGGGGCGGTATTGCGGCTGGTATTTTTGGTCTGCAGTCATTTGGCGGTTTGGGTGGTGTGAGTTTTCAGGCCCAGTTGATTGGCACGACCATGGGGGTAGCTTGGGCATTGGTGGGTGGGGTTTTGGTCTACGGCATCTTGAAAATAACCATGGGCCTCAAAATGACCCCCGAAGAAGAATACGAGGGCGCAGACCTGACGGTTCACAAAATCAGCGCCACGCCAGACCGCGAAGCGAGCTGGTAATTCATGGAAAACACGTCTAATCCCAAGTATTTAAAGGCCTTTCAGAGAATTTACTTGCCAAACCCTTTGTTTTGTGGCCCATAATGGGT
>Ga0315899_10007322_pt1 | contig 11858 bp, 17 predicted proteins | sample LakEriMetagenome_2_FD_203518 | JGI IMG/M metagenome (GOLD analysis project Ga0315899, IMG submission 203518) | Freshwater fungal communities from buoy surface, Lake Erie, Ohio, United States - Buoy 4 MA112 | ecosystem: Environmental > Aquatic > Freshwater > Lake | place: USA: Lake Erie, Ohio... | reverse complement strand
TATGCAGATTTAACGGACGTTATTTCTGCCACATTCTTCTGGGCATAAGGAGCCGAATCATGATGAAGATGAACAAGAAGCGCAAGAAGTCGGGCATGTCGATGAATAAAGGCGTGAAGCTGGCCAAGTCCACCAAAATGGGCATGGAAGGCGACGACATGTATGAAATGGACGCTATGCCCATGAAAAAAATGGGCGGCGGCATGATGGGCTATGCAGCGGGGGGCGCTGTTAGCCCACGCAAAAAAATGGCAATGGGTTATGCCAGCGGCGGCATGGTTCAGTCGCGTGGCAATGGCGCTGCGCGCGGCAAGAAGACTCGCATTTGCTAAATCATGCCTCGCAAGCGCGAAAAACCGATTGCAACTTCGGTCAAGTCAGGCAATTTTCGCCCGACTAAGTCCGGGGCGGGTATGACGGAGCAAGGCGTAAAAGCCTACCGTCGTGCCAACCCCGGCAGCAAGCTGAAGACTGCGGTTACTGAAGACAATCCTTCTCCCGCGCGCGCGTCGAGAAGGAAGTCTTATTGCGCTCGTAGTGAAGGCCAGATGAAGCAATTTCCAAAGGCGGCGGCTGATCCAAATAGCCGCTTGAGACAAGCCCGTAAACGGTGGAAATGCTGAGATGGAAGTCATGGTATGGAATACAGTACTTTCAGTATTGCTCGGGTTAGTGAGCTGGATACTGAAAGAAAAATCAGCCGAGGTCCATCGGCTGCAAGTGCTTCTAAATCGCACTCGTGAAGAGATTGCGAAAGAATATGTCACCAAGGCGGAAGTTCATGCGGACATCAATCGAGTATTAGATCGTCTTGACCGATTAGACGTAAAACTAGACCGTTTAATGGAGATCAGAAATGCCAGCTAAAAGTGCAAAGCAGAAGAAATTAATGGATGCGGCGGCGCATAATCCGGCTTTTGCGAAAAAGGTTGGCATTCCGACAAAGGTTGCTAAGAAATTTAGCAAGACCAGTAAGGGCATGAAGTTTGGCAGTGGCGGTTCTATCAATCGTGTAGGCGATGCAGTAACTCCAGATCGTCGTGATCCGGATATCGGCAAGATGATTAAAGAGACGAAGCCACCCAGTGTTAAACACAGCGGCAAGGCGGGGTTGAATCAGAAGAAATTCAGTGCGTCAAAAGGCCAGCGCTACAAATCTGGCGGCGCTGTTTGCAAATAAGGAGAGAAACATGGCTGGTTTTGACCTTGCTAAAAAAGCACTTAAAAGACTTGGAGATTCAATAACGGCCCCTCAAAAAGCCGCTCAAGCCGCTCAAGCTGCTCAAGCCCAAGCATTAGCAGCTGCTTCGGCGAAAAAACAAAGAGAACAACAGGCCCAAGCCGAGTACACAGCAAAACTGCAACGAACAGCGCGCCCTACTGTGGGCATGAAAAAAGGCGGGGCAGTGAAGAAAAAAGTAGCGGCTAAGAAAACTGCGGCTAGAAAATCCAAATAAGGAGATAGATATGCCAAAGACTTACACTGCAACTGCATCTGGTCCTGCTAACCCGAATGCTGTTGTTCCTAAAAAAGGTTTTTTTTCATTAGCAACGGCTCCCTTAGCTGAAGTAGCAAGGTCCGTAATAGATAAAGAAGGCGCTTCAAGGGCTCTAGCTGCAAGGAAGAAAAAACAACAAGATGAAAATCTTAGCTACAAAGAAAAATTGATAGCGGCCGCACGTGCTCCTGCTGGTATGAAAAAAGGCGGCGCAGTGAAGAAAAAAGTAACAGTTAAAGCCAAACCTGTAGTGAAGGCAAAAGCTAGGAAGAAATAACCTATGGCTACCTCAGGGACAACCACCTTCAACTTAGAGTTTGATGAGCTAATTGAAGAGGCGTATGAGCGGTGCGGTCTAGAGGATCGTACCGGTTATGACATGCGTACTGCGCGCAGGTCATTGAACTTGTTGTTCCTTGAATGGGCTAACCGAGGGTTAAACCTTTGGACAATTGAGCAGCGGCAAGTGTCCATGGTGTTTGGGCAAGCTGAATACACGCTCCCTGCCGATACCGTCAATGTACTGTCTGCGGTTATCCGCACAGGCACTGGTCAGAACCAGCAAGACATTACTATTGATCGAATCAGCCAGAACGAATACTTGCATTTGCCTGACAAGAATACGCAAGCCCGTCCTGCTCAGTATTACGTTCAACGTACAAGTTCACCAAAGCTGTTTGTCTACCCCGCGCCAGACAACAGTGAGCCCTACATTTTTCGCTACTACGCCGTCCGTCGAATCGAGGATGTAGGGGCATATACCAATACGTCTGATGTTGTATTTCGATTCTTGCCATGTTTGGCGGCAGGTCTTGCCTATTACATTGCATTGAAGAAAGCACCAGATCGCGTAGTTGTGTTGAAACAGTTGTATGAGGAAGAGTTTGCGAGGGCGGCACAGGAAGATAGAGACATTGCGAGTGTCTATCTAACGCCTGATTTGGGGTACTAATATGGCTGGCTATGCAGTTGGAAGATACTCGTTAGCCATATGTGACCAGTGTGGTCAGCGGTATCCCTACAAAGTGTTAAAAAAGGAATGGACGGGATTTAAGGTTTGCCCGGAGTGCTATGAACCAAAGCACCCGCAGTTGGAACCAAAACGGGGGATTAACGAGCCGATTGCTATTTATGATCCTCGGCCGGATGTTATTTCTACCGTTACCGTATCGGTTTGGCAGGGAGGAGATTCGACATTTGCTTCAATAGGAATGCAACCGGCCCCAGTGGCTGCGCCATTGACTGCAAGTGGTATTTTATCTCCAGTGACCATAGTGATTTCGTGAGTGCTATAGATGGCCATTACTCAAACGTGGACGACCAGCTTTAAGGAGCAAGTACTCCTTGGGCAGCATGATCTTGAGACGGATGTCTTAAAGATCGCTTTGTACACGTCGCTGGCCAATTTAGGGCCTTCCACAACTGTATATACAACAACCGACGAAGTTGTAGGAACGGGGTATACGGCGGGTGGAGAAACACTAGTTAATGTAACTGTTTCTTCTGGAAATGACATTGCCTACGTTAGTTTTGATAATCCATCGTGGGCGGGAACCTCGTTTACTACTAGAGGCGCATTAATTTATAACAGCAGTAACGCGAACAAAGCGATGTTTGTGTTGGATTTTGGAAGAAATCAAACAACAAATAACGAGAACTTTGTCATTAGTTTGCCAGCGGATAACCCGACGTTTGCGTTGATTAGACTAGTCTGAGGTAGCCGTGACATACAACGAACTTTTTATCGCTATCAAGAACTACCTGCAAAACGACTTCCCAGCCAACACTTGGACAAGCGTTTCTGGCACTGGCACGAGTGAATCTGGTCCTACGCAACAGATAAACACCTTTATTCGTCAAGCAGAAAAACGTGTTTATAACACCGTTCAAATACCCTCTCTTCGCAAAAATGTCACGGGTATAACTACGAACGGCAACAGTTACTTGTCATGCCCTTCTGACTTCTTGTCGGTATTTTCGATGGCTGTGATAAGTAATACAGGGACCTATACTTACTTACTCAACAAGGATGTTAATTACATTCGAGAGGTTTACCCAACGGCCGCAACAAGTGGTGTTCCAAAATACTACGCTTTGTTTGGGCCAACTGTGGCTTCTAGCACAATTACAGATGAATTGAGCTTTTTGTTGGGCCCTACCCCTAATGCGGCGTATAGCGTAGAACTGCATTACTACTACTATCCAGAATCAATTATCCAACGGCCTATTCTTACTTTTGGCGCGATCACAGCGGGGTCTGGATATACAAACGGGACGTATTTTGAAGTGCCGCTTACGAATGGAACTGGGGGTGGTGCTACCGCAGACATTGTGGTGTCAGGCGGGGGCGTTACTTCTGTGGCAATAGTAGACGGTGGTGCTAATTATGTGGTGGGGGATACGGTATCTGCTACGCTTCCCGGCGGTACTGCATTTACTGTTCCTGTAGCCAGTGTGGGTAATACCAATGGCAGGACTTGGCTAGGCGACACATATTCTCCTGCGCTGCTGTATGGGGCGCTGGTAGAGGGGTACATTTATATGAAGGGCGAACAGGACATGATGGCGTACTATGAGAAGAAGTTCATGGACGCTCTGTCTCAGCTTAATCGTCTTGGTACAGGGCTTGAACGTGGCGATGCTTATCGCGATGGCCAAGCAAAAATTAGAGTCAATCCGTAATCGTAAAAGGAGTGATCATGCCTACAGCAAAATCGCAAATGGGGGAGACAGTCCACGCTGGCCTTGGAAGGCTCTCGACCAGCGATGGGCGTGTCAAGTTTGGTGGGGTATTCAATGTCAAATGTTTTGATGTTGATGGTAATTTGAAGTGGGAAGATACTTTCCACAATCTCGTTGTTAATGAAGGACTACAAGACTTAAACACTAAATACTTTAAGGCATCCGGCTACACCGCTGCTTGGTATCTCGGCTTAGTAACAGGTCCCGGTTCGGGTACGGTATATGCCCCGGGCGATACGCTGGCTTCTCATATTGGCTGGACTGAAGACACCAACTATTCTGGTAGCCGTAAATCGGTGACGTTTGGAACAGCGACTTTGGCTGATCCGTCTGTTATTGACAACTCGGCAAGCCCTGCGGTGTTCAACATCAATAACACAACGACAGTTGCGGGTGCGTTTTTGGCAACCGTTGCTTCGGGTACGTCGGGCATCTTGTTCTCCGAAGGCGACTTTACAGGCGGCGACAAGCTTGTGGCGAACGGCGACACCCTGAACGTAACTTATACCTTCTCGGCAGATGCCGTTTAATTGAGGAGCAGTAATGGCGACTACGTTTAAAAAAGGCGATGTCGTAAAGCTATTGATTACGGTTCCTCAAGGTCCCGTAGAAGCTTTGCGAATGGATGAGGACGGTAATGTCCAGTATTTAGTTGCTTGGACAGATGCGGATGGCGTAGCTCATACTCGTTGGTTTGATGAGGCACAACTGACCGCTGTATAAAAGGATGAAGGCGCATGTTGTATGGCATTACAGCTTTTTCACAAGCGCCTTTTTCCACGCTCCCCGGTGGCGCACAGATAGTCTTTGCCACTGTTTCAGAAGAAGTTAATTTTGCCTCTTCCCAAGCCGCATTCTTTGTTGTCGATGTAACGAGAAGCGAAGAGATAGATGTTTCTTCTATCGTCAATGCAGTATCTACAATAGTCTCTTTCGTAAGCGAAGAAATAGACACTAGTAGTACTGTCTCTGTACAAGTTGTTTTTGATGGCCAAATTGACGAAGATGTTCAATTTGATGCCTCTTTATCGGCCCTTCAGACAGCATTAGCCTCAGTACTGGAGGAGGCAGATTTTAGTGTCGTTAATTCTGCGCAAGCCGATGTTGTCGCTGCCACGAATGAATCCGCGACTTTCAACGACAACTTGACTAGGCTTTTAACCGCTAATGGAAATATTTCGGAAGAAGGTCATTTCTCTTCTATAGAAACAGGAAGTATTCCTTCACAGGGTATTTTATCCGACGCTATAGAAGCGTATGACTTAAATATCACTTCAAGTCTTTTGATTAGTGTTGTTGAAGATCGCGTGGAAATGCTCGTCGATCAAAATTCGACGCTAACGGTTTTTAGGTCCGTTAATGAAGAGGTAGATACGAGCACTACAGAGTCGGCTCAAGCTGATTTTGTGTCGTCAGTTTTGGAAGAAGCTGATTTGTCTGGGCTATCGTCTGCACAAGCTGATTTTTCTGCTGATATTGATGAAGATGCCCAATTTTATGACACAAGCACAGGAACTCAAACAGCTTTCGCCCAACGTGCTGAAACTGTAATGGTTGTAGATCAAGGATCTTCTACTGCTGTATTTCTTAAGGCGCTATTAGAAGCTATCAGTGTTAGTGAGAACCAAACGGGGGATGTTCTTTTTGGGACAAACATCGATGAAGATATTCAGCTAGACGCATTTTTATCTTCAACGGCTATTTATCCGGTAGCACAATCCGAAGCAGTTCGATTGTCTGCGGTATTTAATCGATCTATTCTTTTCTCGGCGACAATTCTTGAGTCCTCCCGACTTCAAGACACCGCATTTAGTCGCTTCCTTTGGGAGCTTATAAACGATAGCCAAACCCCGGATTGGCAGGACATCAACAGCAATACTTCTCCGGCGTGGGGGGAGGTGGAGAACAATCAGCCCGGAAATTGGCAGACGGTAGAGGCAAATACCGCATCAAATTGGGGGGAGGTAAATACGGCACAGGGAGGCACTTGGCAAGAGATTGATACCAATACCAATCCCGGCTGGAGCACCGCCGAAAATAATCAATCAGGCACGTGGCAAGAAGTTAGTACCAATACTGCCCCCGGATGGGGCACAATAGAGAATAACCAGCCGGAAAACTGGCAAAACATAGACAGCAGTACCTTGCCAAATTGGGACCCGGAAGAAACGGAAGAGCCCGGAGATTGGCAGGTAAACAATACCGTATGAGGCAATTATGGCGTTTATTGTTGCAGACCGTGTAAAAGAGTCCACAACCACTGTTGGTACGGGGCCTATCACTCTTGCTGGGACCAGCGCGGGATTTCAAGCGTTTAGTGCCGCTTTAGCTATAAATGACACAACGTATTATGCGATTGTCGGTCAGGGCACAAACGAATGGGAAGTAGGTCTTGGGACATTAACAGGGGCTACAACCCTTGCTCGTACCACGGTTTACGCATCAACAAACGCTAACGCGCTTGTCAATTTTTCGGCAGGGATAAAAGAAGTATTTTTAACATACCCTGCAAAGAGATCAGTAAACAAAGAGCAGATGGGGGCTAGTGCAGGATTACTAGCGTGGAATCCAGCGGGGGATGGGACATTTACTCCGCGCACACTCTCCGCTACTTACAGCCAAGGTCCCGGTATTGACGGGGTAATAAATGTTAGTAATGGCAATGGCGCATCTGGTAATCCAACGGTAAACGGGGTTTTTACTAATAGCGGAATTGTTCGGGCTAATAGCCGTCAACGCACGTTAGAGTTTAATACGTGGCAAAAGCCTCAGTATTGGAATATTTATGGAGAAGGGACCGGGTATTCGCCTTGGACTAATGCCGGTACAACCAATAATGGAACTCTTTTTACTTTGCAAAAAGGCGGGGGATTTAACAACACCGATACGCCTGATAACTATTATTGGGACAGAAACGCACAAACTAGCGATAGCGCAAACTATAACTTCTATGCTGTTGTTGGGTTTCCAAGAGCCTCTACGGATAGAAACAATTTTCTTCGAAACTACTACTACATAGGCGATCAAACTAACGGGGGTCGTTGGTATCAACGTGAATTGTTACACATGGCGGAGACAAATTGGCCCACTACCGCTAGGAACGTAAGATCAACATCTGAGCTTGTGCTGGGGCTAAATTATGTAGACCCAACAGAAGACACTTTTGCAGACGGTAATTCGTATAACTATGCTGTTGCATTTGCGGGGGATGCAAGCCAAAACCCAACCGGTACGCGAGTAACAGGCCAGTTCCTTATTACAGGAACAATAGCTACGCCGACAATCCTATCTGTGTCTGTTGTTTCAACATCAGAGGTGTACATACGAATTAACGGCGAAAGATTTCATCTCTCGTATTGGTCAGCAGATAACACGGTTTCCGGGACACTGACAGGCGGCGGCTACGGCGCCCAAGAAGTCACGCTTACTTTTGGCGGCACCACCACGCTCTATTACAACTATTGGACTGAAGGGGACATTTCTAGCAGAACTTTTGTCCATGTATACAACAACAACACTGCTACCGCATATTGGACATGGCAGCTAGGTGAAGATCGAGGCGGTACAGTTTGGCGTGTCTACGCCCTATCTGCTAACAGAGCATCGTGGGTAGGCGGTATACCGTTTGTTGATACTGGGGCAGGTGGTGCCGTAGAGTTTCCATCAGCAAGACTGCAACGTATATTCTCTACCAAGTCAATGTCACTTCCATTGACAACGGACAGCAAGGCGCGAGGCTTTTCTATCCAAGCGAGGTTCAGAGTCGATGACATTACTACTGTAAACCAGAACGTGTTTTGGGTTGCCAGTAGTGCAGCGGCAGCTAACGGAATAAAAGTAATCGTTAACGAAGGTGGCGTAGATAGACGTTTGTCTGTCACGTTGGCAACGACTGCCCCCGCTGCAATTGTCACGGCTCTCCGTGTATGGCAGTTTAACGATATTAACGAGTGGATCATACTTACGTGGGTATGGAATCCGTTAGATACGGCATTCCCCGGTAGGTTGTACTGTAACGGGGTAATGTGCTTTAAAACAGCAAGTAATCCGTTTGGAGCTACGACTGCTTGGTGGAATGTTGGTTCTACGTCAAACGGAACGGTAAACGGCTTTACTGGCTATTTTGCATACCTTACGTGTGTACCAGAAGTGTGGGGCGCATATGTGCCGCAGGGCACCTGCCTCATTGATGTCGATCCGGGGGACCCTACGTGGGTAAACGCAGGTAATAACAGCGGACAAGATATCACTTTCTCTTCCAGAAACAACTTCGGATTCCGTGGGTATTTGCGCGGTTCAAGTTGGGGCGTTGGCGCAAATATTAGGAACGACTTTAGTTATTACTTTGATGGCCCGCCCGTAGGTAGCGCAGCAGAAAGTTTCACGCTTACTGGAGATTCAGTAAACGGGTCTTCTACTATTACTTTGAGTAGAGCAACTAGCGGCTTCAACAGGAACCCCGGATATTTTTTAATAACAGGACCCGGCATACCGACGACAACAAACGTCTACACAACATACATATATTTTGGGCAAAAGACGTTTGATTTAACCGATAGAGCTGGTTTTGTTAACGCTACATCCACCGCAAATGGTACGACATTTACGTTTGTGCGGGTTAACTCATACACTTCGTACCTAAACCAACCCGGAAATGCGATCAACGTCGCTAAGTCGAACAACATATCAGCCGTTTTCACAAACGAGCTTGCTGGTATTAATGCTTCAACAGAAACAACTACCTGTGCGTTTCCCACATTGACTTTTACATCTGCGGCAGATGCAGGGATTAACGATTACTACACAACGCAAAATAGTGTGGCAAATAACACGGCTGTCAGAAACATACAAAACGCTTTAGCTATCGGTAAGGTATATACAGCGTCTGGAACGGGGCTTACTGCAACTAGCGCCACGATAGACAACGCAAGGGTAATTAGTGTTGCTTGGGATAACTTTGGTACGGGTTTGCATTACATCCAATTAAGTCGAAACAGAGATGCTGCTGCAACGGCAGGGGCAACGATTACTTTACGGTTTGTCCCTAACCCATCTTGTACGTTCTACGACTTTGAGTTGCTTGGCGGGGACAGCGCTAAGACGAACGACGATACCGTTGAGATTTATGGCTATTCGCCTGACGCAGCTTGGTTTTCATCCTCCCTCGGCGGCGGCGGAGGAACGGGAAATGCTAAAGCAATGATGGCTCGAGCTGGTATTGGGCAGTGGCGTTTTATCCGTATTGCACCCCCCGGCTGTATTTATGACTCTGGGGTATTTAGAGCTACAGCGTCAACATTCGTCAGAAGAATGTATCTCGGTTATGGGTGTATTGGGTATCTGATTAATTACGGTACAACTGGAGATTACAATCTATCTACAGTAACCCCGATTGTAACTACTATAGCGTGGGCGGCATCCGGCTTAAACTCTGACGGTATAAATATAGCGGTGACTGCGGGTACGCACTATCGAATAGTGATTCTTCCGTTTAACCCAACACTTGTTGGCGACTATTACACGGGGCAGTTCTAATATGATACTTGTCAATGTTCCTACGTATGTTAGCCACGAAGACCTTGGCTTTATCTACTCTGGCGACAAGCTGCATCGAGATGACTATGACGTTACGTCAAACATGCACCCATTTGACGGGAACTCTTACCGCTACGTACCAGAAACAGAAAGCTGGGAACTGAATTTAGATGCTGTCTGGGTAGAGGTTCGGGAAGAACGGAATAATAGAATTGAAGCTTTCAGGTGGAAAATTGACCGGCAACGGGACTTGATTGATTTGGGTCTTGCTGACCCCGCTACGCTAACTCCATTGTTGCAATATGTACAAGCTTTGCGGGACATTCCCCAGACAAACACTGACCCCTTGGCAGTTGTTTTCCCTGACGAACCTGCTATCGTATAGTTAACAAGTAAGGACTTATCATGCCAACTACCTACAACAATAGCCTACGGATTGCGGAGATTGGTACCGGCGAACAGGCGGGTACATGGGGCACCACAACTAATTACAATCTGGCAACACTTCTCACCGAAGCCATTACGGGCGTGAAGACTATTGCCATCACAGGAACCCCGCAAGCTATCTCCGCAGCTGAGGGGTTGACCGACGACGCGCGGCAAGCAGTGCTGCTTCTTACGGGTTCGCCGGGTACGGCTTTTACGCTGCTTCCACCGCCTACCAACAAAGTATATGTCATCAGAAATGATACAAACCAGACGGCGACCATTGCAGTATCCACCGGACTTAACTCAACATCTCTCAGTGGCGGGTCTACAGTAGCTATACCTGCGGGTAGAACTTCAACAGTATTTTGCCGGTATAACGGCACAACATGGGATGCCGCAAGCGGGTTTAACTTTGTCCCCGGTACGGGTAGCTTGGGCTTGCCGGTAGGTACCACTGCGCAGCAGTCAGGTGGGCAAGGCAGCATTCGATACAACACATCACTGTCCCGATTTGAAGGCAATAACGGTGTTATTTGGGGTGGTTTGGGTGGTGCAGAAGCAGGTGGCGCAATTGTCATTAACAGAACCACGGCGACGGACAGCTACACCATTGCTGTTGGAGAAAATGGATTTAGCGTAGGGCCGGTAAGTATCGCTTCTGGTATCACGATTACGGTTGCTACTGGTCAGCGTTGGTTAGTTCTGTAAGGAGCAAAGAATGGCAATCACTATTAACGGCGACGGCTTGATCGATATTGGGGGCACAACCTCCACGCAGGGTCGCGTGCGTCTGGCAGAAGATGTAGATAACGGCACTAACTATGTGGAGCTAACCGCTCCTGCTTCTGTTGCAGCTAACAGAACAATCACATTTCCTGATGCAACTACGACGGTTGTTGGCACAGATGCTACGCAGACGCTAACGAATAAGACGTTAACCAGCCCGACAATTAATGGCGGCACAGTGAGCAGTGCAACCGTGACTAGCTCAACCTTGACTAGTCCGACGATAGGCGGCACGCCGGTAGTGAGCGGCAGTTTAATTGTATCGGGTACGCCTATAACTGTATCAGGGACGGCACCGACTATTTCAGGCATCCCATCATGGGCTAAACGAGTTGTTTTGTTACTTGCGCAAGTTAGTACTAACGGTGCCAATGGTCTTGGAGTTCGTCTAGGTACATCCTCTGGAATTGACAGCACAACGACGTACAACAACCTAAACCATATACTTGGTGCAAGCGGGGTAGATAGATACGGAACCGCAACTGGTGCGCCTTACAATAGTATTTTTTCAATTTCAGCAGGAACGTCTTTTACATCCGCAGGCATGTTTTTTAACGGGCAGCTTACATTTTCATTGATTGACACGAACCTTTGGGTAGTGTCTGGTGTGGTTTCAACAGGAAATGTTGCCGGTTCGATGTATACATTCTTGTCAACTGGGTCGAAATCATTAAGTTCAGCTCTTACACAAATACAACTAACTACTACCACCGGTGTAGACCAGTTTGATGCTGGCACCATAAACATCATTTACGAATAACGGAGTACCACGATGAGCAAGATTGCATTAGCTGGTAACGCAAGTGGTACGGGTACGATCACACTCGAAAGCCCAAATACCAACACTGATTTCACCATCAACTTACC
>Ga0315899_10007321_pt1 | contig 11860 bp, 5 predicted proteins | sample LakEriMetagenome_2_FD_203518 | JGI IMG/M metagenome (GOLD analysis project Ga0315899, IMG submission 203518) | Freshwater fungal communities from buoy surface, Lake Erie, Ohio, United States - Buoy 4 MA112 | ecosystem: Environmental > Aquatic > Freshwater > Lake | place: USA: Lake Erie, Ohio... | reverse complement strand
TAAGCGAACAAATTCCTCGAATAATTAGGTTTACCTTAACTCCTGCTTGCGAAGCCTCATACAACTTACGAATCAAGGATGCGTCAACCAGATTATTGAGCTTAAGTGTTATGAAAGCGTCATGTCCTTTTTCGGCTATTTCTATTTCAGCATTGATTAAATCCAATAGTCGTCTTCTCGTATTGAAGGGCGAAACAATGAGGTGTCTATTCACGCTTCGGATGTAATTGCTTTCGAAGAATTCGAATAGTTTTCTTACTTCCTCTCCAATTTCTTTGTGAGCAGTCAAAAGCGCATGATCCGTATATACCTTGGCGGTTCGCTCACTGAAGTTTCCCGTCCCTGCATAAACATATCTGACGGTTTTACCTGATTCGCGTCGTGATATAAGTATGAGTTTGCAGTGCACCTTTAACCCCTGAACTCCGGGTATAACGCGAATTCCAGCCTCTGTAAGCTGACGAGTGATTTTGATGTTGTGTTCCTCATCAAAACGAGCCTGTAATTCAACGAGCGCGGTCACTCGCTTACCGTTTCTTGCGGCGTTGATGAGTGCGTTCACGATTTGCGAATTTTTGGATACCCGATACAAAGTGATACGAATAGTTTTCACATCTGGATCGATTGCTGCTTGGCGCAAGAAGTCGACCGTATATTGAAAAGAATGATAAGGGAAGTGAAGAAGAATATCGTTGTTTCGAATGGCTGTGAAAAAGTCGATTTCTGATTGAAATGCGGCATGATTTATCGCCCTTCGTTGTGGCCAGCATAAATCGATTCTGCCCATAGATGGAAAGGACATCAAGTCCTTTTTGTTGTGATAGCGACCTCCCGGTGAAATGTTTTCTATAGTCTTAATCTTCGCTCTCTTCAATACCAAATCGAGCACATGATGCGGTATTGAATTGTCGTAGTTCAGCCTGATGTATTCTCCTTTCTTGCGCTGCGTAACGCTGCGCGACATCTTTTCAATTAAACCCTTCGATAAATCATCGTCAATGTCAAGTTCTGCATCGCGGGTGGTTTTGATTGCCCAAGCATCTGCCTTGGAGAAATGCAATGAATTGAAAAGATCTTTTAGAAAATAACGGATTAGGTCATCTACAAATATGACATAGCGTTTGTTCTCAAAAATCGGCAGTTCAATGAATCTGGGAAGTTTGGGAGATATTTCGATGAGTGCATGCGTCGAACCGTGTGAAGCGCCTTTTCTATTGAGTTCACAAATGAGATAGATGCTTGTATCGTTCAATTGCGGGAATGGTATCCTATGATGCAGTATCACAGGAATGAGAAAGGGCTTTATTTTTTCCTCATAATATTCTTTTAGAAACGGAAGGTGATCCTTATGAATCTGCTTTTCGTTGATCAATGAAACCCCTGATTTCGTCAATTGTTCCGTGACCAAATGGAAGTAATGATCAAATTTTTCTTGCTGGGCATTGATGATTTCCTGAATTTCCTGTAACGTTTCTTCCGGGTCAAAATCCATCGGATCTATGGGTTTTTTAGAAACGCCCATGGCTCGGCGAAGGGTGGCAACGCGAACTCGAAAGAACTCATCGAGGTTATTAGAGAATATTCCCAAAAAGCGCATTCGTTCAATCAACGGAACAGCAGAATTGCCTGCTTCGTTGAGCACCCGTTCATTGAATGCCAACCAGGAAATCTCGCGATTAATGAATTCGCTCTTCTTCATAACAGTTGTGGTCATGTCCGCAAAGGGAGTTGTGCAAAGTTAAGGCTGTGTTGCAGGAGTATTACCAATTGATACAATGAAAAAGAGGCCAACCCCCATGGGTGACCTTCTCATTTGATTCGATGAATAAATTAGAGCGAATAACGAAGCGAGAGATAGATATTTCTGCCCGGAGCATTGATGCCACTGGCAAAAACACGGTATTGAGTATCGAATATGTTTTCGATGCCGGCCTGAACTAAGAAACGATTTGTGGCCTGAATGCCCAGGCGCCAGTTGGCAGTGAACCAGGCGGGCATCCCGTTTTCCGTTGCGTAGTCTTCGTTGTCCTCAGCGTCTAATCTGTAGTCCTTTATTCTTTTCCATCCATTGTAAATAATAAAAAACTCATTAGTGATTTTCTTCCTTGAATAAAAAGCTTGTGCTTTCGCCATGAAGGGCGAAATATGATCAAGAGGTATGTCGCTAGTATCCGTTTTAACTCGGCCATATGTATAGTTCATCGACAGCATAAAGCTTAGCTCGTTACTTGCTTGCGTCTTTAGAGTGCTTGAAAATCCATATATGTAAGCTTTTCCCAAATTTTGATTAGCGGTGATAGGGCTATTGGTACCATTGTACAAAATGCTGTCCTGGCCGTTCAATTGGAATGGTGCTGTGACAATAGCGTCTAAAAAGGAGGTGTAGTAAATCGAGTTTTCGAGACGCGTGCGTTGGTTGAAAATCTTGCTGAAACCCCATTCAGTGTTAATCGTTTTTTCAGGCTTTATCGATGGATTGGGAACGATGAGTGTTCCCACAGCCGACTCGAATATTTTCGAAAGGTCATCCACATTTGGAACGCGATAGCCTGTAGAAATTAGAAACGACATTTTTACATCATCTGACGGGTGATGCACAACTCCCAAGCTCCCGGAATAGACCGGATTCGATTGTGAAAAAGAGGTATATGGGAAATTAAAGAAGGAATTGTCTTGAATGGTGGAATTCAACGATGCATATCCCAAGCGAATTCCATCTGTCAAATTCCATTCGCGATTGATTTTCCAGATGTGCGATAAGTAGAAAGCTGCGTTCAGCATAGAATTGTTGCCGTCGGGATAGCGAGTGTCAAGTGGTGATATTTCACCGGTAACAATATTCTTTTCGTTGGCAGTGCTTACGAGCGTATTGTATTGTCCATCGAAGCCGATTTGCACTTCATGACGCTCATCGTGATGTCGCATTTCGAAGTTCAAGCCTGCTACGCCGACATTTTCTATTCTATTTTGCAAACCATCGTTGTTGAACCTTCGCTGATGACGAGATTCCTGAACCACTTGATAATTTGCACCCAGGTGAGTAGAATGAAAGAATCCATCACTGGAAATGTTCAGGTCATAAGCTGTCATGAGGCGCTCTTGCGGTCCATAATACCATTCGGCCCACTTCAAATTTCCATCGTTGGCGTCCGTTAGTCGATCATAGCGAGGGATATCGGACGAATTCGAGTATTGAAAATTGAGTTGGTGAACAATTTGATCGTTTTGCATGAAGCCAAATTTTTGCATCACATTGTATTGCCGGAAGGCACTACCCACTTGAACAAAAGGGTCGCTGTTTTTCACAATGGAATCCTGACCATTAATTCGGTCGACGTAATAATCGCGCGTGCCATAGCTCTTGGTGTAAAATGGATTTTGATTGGAGCCACCTCTTACATCCCCAAATTGAGAATACGAAATAACGGTTCGGGAAGCAAACCGCTTTCCACCCAGGTTGATATCCACTCCTTCGGAAAATTCATTGTTTACCGTGGAGTATCTGGATTGAGCGGTCACCTTGGTAAGCAGCTTTTCATTTTCGCTGAACATGGGTTTTTTCGTGAATAAGTGAATCACACCGCCTAGCGCATCGCTGCCATAAACAGTAGAGGAGGGGCCGAAAAGAATCTCGGCGCGATCGAGGGCAATCTGATCAACGGTCAGTATGTTTTGTAGATGGCCTGAACGATAAATGAGGTTGTTCATTCGCACTCCATCTACAACCAAGAGAACTCGACTGGCTTCAAAGCCACGAATGACAGGGCTTCCACCACCTTGCTGGCTTTTTTGAACCATGACAGAGCCGGTTTGGGCTATCAGGTCGGCGGTGGTTTGAGACTGTGCCCGTGTGATAGTTTTACTGTCAATGATCTCAATGGGTTGAGGGATTTTATTCCTTCGCTCCTCTGTTTTATTATAGGAAATTACAATTTCATTGAGCTGTATTTGGTCGGGAAGTGTGTCGTGTTGACCGCGCAGATTGATTGCGCATACAAAATGGAACAGCAACCCCAGTAGGATTGAGTACTTTTTCATATGGATGAATTTGATGAGTAGAATGAATATTCGGCGCTCGCTAATTAGAGAGCAAAAACTCATCAAAATGATGGAGGCTGATCCGGTAGCTTTTGTAATCCTTTGCAAAGGAGATTTTCAGCAAATTGGTAGTATTCTTTTTGCGGTAACCCTTTAACAAACGAAAACCTCAGGGTTTTTTCAGGTCGGAAGTTGGAAAAACTGAACTCCTGGGCTCGCTTGGCTAGCTGCGACCATCCGGATTGATCTTTTTGCAAACAGCTGAGTGTACGCTTCATTTTATTCTCGGCGTGGTCGGCAACTGCGATGATGATGACCTGATCTTTTGTCTGATCAATTGAGACTATATCGTACAGCTTATTGTTTATCTCAATTTCATCGTCTCCTTGTAACCATGATTCGAATTGGGTTTTTGAGAGAGAAAATTCTTCCCAGCGTGATTGGTCTGCCAGTCGGACTGCTTTATTTTGCTTGTGCAGCCAGATGGCGGTAGAAAATAGAGTCCAAACAGAACCTACTTGGCAAAAAACCAATAGGGTCAGTATAAGAGCAATTACCGTTCGCTGCATGAGTTGCAAATATCCTTGAATTGTCAATTATTTTGATAATCCTTACTCGGAAATTTTAGGGTTGAATCCCAGGCCGCTGTATTAGAGGATGAATGCTTGTTTCAACTAAATTTTGAGCATATCACATCGCGTTTATATTTGTGACTTCTAAATTCAAGAATTGACATGAGAAAAAGCTTACTTACGCTTGGTTTTTTAGTTATTTCAGTCATAGCCGCCACTGCCCAGTATCGATGCGGAACAGACCTGATGAATAACAGGCAACGGTCTCGAAATCCTTTTTTGGCTCAAGCCCAGGATAACTTCAATCGATTAATGCGCGAGGAAATGATTGAATGGCGCAACAATCGCGATGGCGAAGCAGATGCGGTTTTGGTAATTCCGGTTGTGTTCCATGTTTTACATATGGATGGCCCGGAGAATATTTCGGACGCTCAGATTTACAATCAAATGGAGATTTTAAATCGCGACTACAACCGATTGAATTCAGATACGATTCAAGTAGTAAGCGGATTTGATACCATCATAGCCAACGTGAAATTAGAATTCCGCTTGGCGACCAAGGATTTTTTGGGTAACTGTACAAATGGTATAGAGCGCATTCGCACTATTGAGACCTTTATTGGTGACAATGGATCAAAGCTGAATCAATGGCCTCGCGAGCGTTATTTGAATGTTTGGACTGTTGCAAGCATGGAAAATGGTGTTGCTGGATATAGCCAGTATCCCTCATCGGTAATTGATGGCCAGTTAGCTCTGGCTGATGGTGTAATAATTCTTCATGATTACATTGGGGATATTGGAACGGGTTCAGAATTTAGATCGCGCGCTTTGACCCATGAAATTGGTCATTACCTAGACCTAGCCCATCCTTGGGGTAGCACGAATGACCCTGAAGAAGCATGCGGAGATGATGGGGTTCAAGATACGCCTGTTACGGAGGGTCATGATGATTGTCTTGACTTACGCGATTTTTCTTGTAGTTCAACTGCCATTACAGGAGCAATTTATCGCTTTAGTGGAATAAGCGCCGGAGTGAGTGGAACCACAGATCCAACAACACCGCCGGTAATCCTTCTTGGTGAGGAGGATTTTTCAAGAATTCAACTTGGTCAGTTTTCGGCAAATGGCCTAGCGCTTAACCCAAGCGTTGATGGTGAGTTTGGTTACAGAGGTTGGGACGAAGGAGGTGTGCAGGGTGCAACAGCATTCAATCAATTGACTGGTTCTTTGAACACCGGTAAATATTATGAGTTTACCATCACACCTCGCCCTGGAAGTGCAATGAGTCTGACCAATCTGAAATTTACGGCCAAGCGTTCCACAACCGGTCCAAGAAATTTCTGTGTGCGTTCGAGTGTAAACAATTACGCAACCAATCTCACGGCGACGCCGACCGGCACTGCGAATGGTTTGTCAGTGCTAACAACCCCTAACCCTGTTAATACATATTTCTTTACCAACGACACCTCTGTTGTTGTTACTACTCCTACAGTGACATTGACAGGCGCAGCATACACTGCAATGACGTCGCCGGTTACATTCCGGATATATGCTTATAATGCTGAGGATGCTGTTGGTACCTTCTCTGTTGATTCTCTGATAGTTTCTGGAACATATGGAATCGTGGAGAATGTTCAGAATTATATGGATTATTCTTATTGCTCTCATATGTTTACCAATGGTCAAAAGGAGAGGATGCGTTTCGCACTGGATTCTCCACTTTCTGGCAGAAGTAATTTGTGGTCAGAAGACAACAGAGCTCTCACGGGTACAGATGAAAATCCATTGGTTTGTGCTCCAGTTGCTGATTTCTATCCATTGAAAAAATTCGCTTGCGTGAATGATGAAATCGGGTTTAAAGACAACTCAACCAACGGTGTTGTAGAATCCTATTCGTGGACTTTCCAGGATGGTGTGCCTTCCACAAGTGCCTTACCAAACCCAAGTGTAGTCTTCACTTCAGAAGGTCGCAAGACTGTAACACTGACCGTAACAAATGCGCAGGGAAGTACAACGAAAACCATCAATCAGTGCGTTGTAATAGCCCCGTCTTGGAGCGAAGTGGCGGGTGGTCCTCTGTTTCAGGATGATTTCGATTCAGCATCTGATTTCCAGAATTACTATGTGCCGTTGAATTATGATCAGAACATTTCAGCGTGGCAACAAACAAACTTGGCCGGTTTCTCGAATGGTACAAGTGCATATCTCAACGCGTTCGACATGTCAATTTCTAACATTGATGAAGGAGGAAACGACATTGATGAATTGGTTACTCCTTCATGTAATTTAAGTTTGGTTTCAGGAGCCTCGGTTTCTTTTAAATATGCCTATGCGACTCAAGCCACTACATTGGCGGATATTACGGATTTATTTCAAGTATACATATCAAACAACTGCGGTCAAACCTGGTCAAGTACTCCACGCGTAAGTCTACAAGGTTTGGAACTTGTAACAGGCGGTAGTGTTAGTGTTCCTTACTATCCTGCCAGTGCTTCAGATTGGAGAGAGGAGTCATTCACAGTGTCAAGCGTATACATGAATGATGGATTCCGCATGAAGTTCGTTTTCAAGGCAGGCTTGTATCCCAATAACCTCTTCATTGATGATATCAACATGACCGGAATTGTAGGTGTAGATGAATTAGATGCGGATTTCTTCGGGGCAATCATTTACCCAAATCCAGCGGATGCATCAACTGTTTTGTCTTATGTTGATCGTGGTGCTGATAAACTCACCATCACACTCACTGATTTAAGTGGTCGTGTGGTTGAGACTTGGACACCACGCTCTGCCGCTCCAGGGCCACAGCGTTTAACGATTGATACGAATAGACTCTCGACCGGTGCTTATTTCATTAATATGCATTCCGATTCTCACTCGAAGACGTTGAAATTACTTGTCGACTAAGTAAGAATCAAAAGAAATAAAAAAAAGGGATCATAAGTGATCCCTTTTTTTTATTTGATTATTGTCGATGAACCTCTACATTTGATACAAACAACCTGACTAATGATTATTCCTGAGCAGCCACAAAATGAGTTAGATCGTTTGCGTGCTCTGAGAAGTTACAATGTTTTGGATACTCTTTCGGAAAAGGAGTACGACCAACTCACAGCAATTTCTTCTCAGATCTGTGGTTGTAGCATGTCATTTATTTCATTGATTGATGAAGATAGACAATGGTTTAAGTCAGCTCATGGTTTGAATGTTTCGGAGACAGAAAGACGTGTTGCTTTTTGCGCCCATGCAATCAATACTCCAAATGAGATCCTGGTTGTTCCGGATGCCCGACTCGATAATCGATTTCATGACAATCCATTGGTTGCGGGTGACCCGCATTTAGCATTCTATGCCGGTGTGCCTTTAGTGAATGAAGATGGAATGGCGCTAGGCACTCTCTGTGTGCTGGATAGCGTGCCAAAGACGCTGAGTGAATCACAGTTATCCGCTTTAAATGCTTTGGCAGATCAGGTTATGGCACTGCTCGAGTTACGTCGCAGTAAGAAGCACCTGGAGGAATTATTGCAGCGAGAGAAGGAAAGAAGTAAAGAGCTTGAGCAATTCGCCTTCATAGCTGCGCACGATTTGAGATCGCCTCTGAATGGAATAGCATCCATGAGTGAGCTAATGCTAAACACACAAGCGGACAGCCTTAGCGATGATGGTATTCGGATGCTATCATCTATACAAGGTGCATCAGGCCAGTTGTCATCGCTAATCAATGGTCTGTTAGATTATTATCGTTTAGATACAGCTGATTCTGAATTGAAGGCACCGATGCATCGGGATGAGATTATTGCACAGGTAACTCAACTTTTCGGAAACGAATCAGGTGTTGAATTGCATATCGACATACAACCTGAAGAAGTGAATACGTTTGGGCCGGTTTTGTTGCAGGTTTTACTCAATTTGGTAAGCAATGCAATTAAGTACGGAGATAAGCAAACAACCGCTGTCGATATTAGTATTGATGAATTGCCGCAGTTTTATAAGGTTGTGGTAACTGATAATGGTCCGGGTATCGACCATAAATTCCGTGAAAAGCTATTTCAGCTTTTTGAAACGGCATCGCCAACCGATCGATTTGGAAATCGCGGAAATGGTATTGGTTTGGCCATAGTGAAGAAGCGAATTTCCCGGATTGGGGGTGAAATCACATTCAGCTCACAAGTGGGCAAAGGAACCTCTTTCGAGTTTACGATACCCCGTTAATGAAGCGCTTTTAATTGCTCTTCCATCATTTGAATCTTCGCTAACGAATCACTCTGTTTTTTCCGTTCGCTTTCCAGGACTGCAGCAGGAGCATTATTCACGAATCGTTCATTATTCAATTTGGATTCTACCGATTTTAAGAAGCCTCGCACGTAGCTTAACTCTGCTTCGATTTTTTTCTTTTCCTCTTCGATATCTATTTGCTGAGTGAATGGTACGAAGTATTCCGCAGAAGCAGTTACAAACGAAAAGCAGCCCGTTGGTTTTTCCGCAGCATATTCTATTGATTGCAAATTGCAGAGATGTTTTATGACGGAATCGAATGTTTTATCGGGCTCTTGATTAGCACGCACAATCAGTTCGATTGATTCTTTGTTGGGTATGTTCTTTTCTTTTCGCAGATTACGGATTCCAATCACAACTTCTGTCATTTTATCGAATGAACTGAGAATAGTGGCATCTGCCTCGCTGCTTTTGGGCCATTGCGCTTTGCAGATGGAGCTTCCCTCAGTGCGCGGTTTCAAATAATGCCAGATTTCTTCGGTGAGAAAGGGCATAAAAGGATGAAGTACGTTGAGTAAATTCTCGAGAATATCAACTGATGCTTCATAGGTAGTTGCATCCATTCCTTGACCAAACGGCGGTTTTACCATTTCAAGATACCAGGCGCAGAAGTCATCCCACACCAATTTGTAGGTCGTCATCAATGCTTCGTTGATGCGGAATTTTTCGTAGTCGTCATTCAGCGAGGTCAAGGTTGCATTGAACTTGCTGCGCATCCATGCAATTGAGGTTTTCGCTGGCTCAGATTGAGATAGCGAAGCATCAACTTTTTCTTCCCACCCTTTTACCAACCGGAATGCATTCCAGATTTTGTTTGCAAAGTTGCGTCCTTGCTCGCACAGCGACTCATCAAACAGGAGGTCGTTGCCTGCCGGAGATGAGAGCAGCATGCCAACCCGCACGCCATCGGCACCGAACTTCTTCATCAAGTCCAACGGATCAGGAGAGTTACCGAGTGACTTCGACATTTTTCGTCCTTGTTTATCGCGAACAATGCCGGTGTAGTAGACATTGCGGAAGGGTAAATCGTTGCGGTATTCGTATCCTGCGACAATCATACGTGCCACCCAGAAAAACATAATTTCCGGAGCCGTTACCAAATCATTGGTAGGGTAGTAGTAGTTGATTTCCTCGTCGGAATAAAATCCGTCGAAAACACTAATAGGCCATAACCAAGAAGAGAACCAGGTGTCGAGCACATCTTCTTCCTGACGAATCGAATCGGCTGTTACGGAGATTCCTTTCTGAGCGAATTGCTTTAAGGCCTCATCTTTTGTTTTCGCTACTTCGAATTGTCCGTCGGGCGCATACCAAGCGGGGATGCGATGTCCCCACCACAACTGGCGTGAAATACACCAGTCCTTGATGTTTTCCATCCAATTGCGATAACTGTTCTTGAATTTCGAAGGAAAGAACTTAATGTCATCGTTCATCACATGATCGAGCGCTGGCTTGCTAAGGTCTTTCATGTCGACAAACCATTGCAGTGAAAGCCTTGGCTCCACAACTGCATCGCTTCGCTCGCTGAATCCAACTTTATTGATTAGTTCCTCTGTTTTTACCAAGTTGCCTGACTGCTGCAAATCTTCAGCAATTTGCTTGCGCACCTCGAAACGATCCATTCCCACGTAGAGCTGTCCTGCTTCGCTGATGGTGCCATTATCGTTCATCATGTTGATGATCTCTAACTTATGTTTTTCTCCGAGCATGAAGTCGTTCATGTCGTGAGCAGGCGTAACCTTCAAGCATCCTGTTCCGAATTCCATTTCAACGTACTCGTCGGCGATAATTGGAACTTCTCGATTTACGAGCGGCACAATCGCCTTCTTTCCATGCAGATGTTTGTATCGCTCGTCTTTCGGATTCACGCAAACGGCTGTGTCTCCCAAAATGGTTTCCGGACGTGTGGTGGCTATGGTGATGAATTCATCGCTACCAACTATTTGGTAGCGCACGTGGTATAGTTTCGAGTTGACTTCTCGATAAATTACCTCTTCGTCTGAGAGAGCGGTGAGCGCAGCAGGATCCCAATTGATCATGCGTTCGCCGCGGTAGATTTTCCCTTTCTTATAGAGGTCGATGAACGTATCGATTACACTTTCGTAATACTTCTCGTCCATGGTGAAGCGCGTGCGATCCCAATCGCAGCTTGCCCCTAGTTTCTTCAATTGTTCGAGAATGATGCCACCGTGTTTGTGGGTCCATTCCCATGCGTGCTCGAGAAATTGATCGCGTGAGAGGTCGCTTTTCTTGATTCCTTCTGCGCGAAGTTTCTGAACCACTTTCGCTTCAGTCGCAATGGACGCATGGTCGGTGCCGGGCACCCAGCAGGCATTTTTCCCCTGCATGCGCGCGCGGCGAACCAATAAATCCTGAATGGTGTTGTTGAGCATGTGACCCATGTGCAGCACGCCGGTTACATTGGGCGGCGGAATCACAACCGTGTAAGGTTCTCGACTATCGGGCACGCTTTTAAAAAGCTTGTGCTCCAACCAGTAGCTATACCATTTGTCTTCAGTTTGAATCGGGTCGTATTTGCTCGGTATTTCTGCGCTCATGTTACGTCTATAAAGGGAAGCGCGAAAATAACACCAACTACTGCATTTGAGAAATGGCTTTTGGCTTGTCGAGGATACGATTCCAAAGCATTTCGAATGCTTTATTGAAATCGTCTTTTTTCAAGTCAGGCATGAGTTGTCTGGCTTGCCAACCGGTCGGCGAAGATTCAATTCTCCAGTGAAATATGAAAGCTTTGTGCGCTTCTGTTTGCGAAAAGTCGGTGCGCCCCCATTTGGCTGTAAAGAAATCCAACCCGTCTTCGGTCGGAGTAGCGAAATAGGCATTTTGGCCAAACCATTTAAGTGTTTGCATCGCTCTTTGATCGGGATGATTGTCGATGAGCTCGTGATGAATTGGGTAGGCGATCCATTCTACGGAAGGGTCGTTCTGAAGTAACGAAAATTCTCCGAAATAAA
>Ga0315899_10007319_pt1 | contig 11860 bp, 10 predicted proteins | sample LakEriMetagenome_2_FD_203518 | JGI IMG/M metagenome (GOLD analysis project Ga0315899, IMG submission 203518) | Freshwater fungal communities from buoy surface, Lake Erie, Ohio, United States - Buoy 4 MA112 | ecosystem: Environmental > Aquatic > Freshwater > Lake | place: USA: Lake Erie, Ohio... | reverse complement strand
AAATCGCTGGACATCATCCGCAACCCCTCGATTACGGCAATATTCCCGGCTGTACCTATTGTTCACCGGAAATTGCTTCTGTTGGTCTCACCGAACGTGCTTGCAAGGAAAAAGGACTTGAAGTAAAGATAGGTAAGTTCCCATTCTCAGCCTCCGGGAAAGCTAGTGCGGCCGGTCATAAAGACGGTTTCGTGAAATTAATTTTCGATGCGAAGTATGGAGAACTACTCGGTGCCCACATGATTGGTTACAACGTAACCGAAATGATTGCCGAGTGTGTTGCCTTGCGTAAACTTGAAACAACAGGAGAAGAACTCATTAAAACAGTTCACCCTCACCCAACCATGAGCGAAGCCATCATGGAAGCCGCAGCTGCTGCATACGGTGAAGTAATTCACTTGTAGAATTTAGTTCTCAGGAAATCCATCGTTCACCCAGCATTGAATCTTGTTGATTTGATCTTGGGTGAGCGATGAGCCTTGAGGCATTGTCTGATTAACAAGAACCTCACGACGAAAATCACCACCCTGCAAAGCCGGCAACAATCCTTCGTATGTGTTGTAATTCGTATGACAATTAGATGTAGCGCATCGGCTGTCAATAATCGTTTTTATCTGAGATTGGTATGTCGGATGAGACCCATCGCACGAGGGTGTCAACTTTCCTGAATCTTTTTTACATGAAGCAATCAAGAAAAGAGCGATAACTGAATAGAGGGTATAACTTTTCATAGAATGAATATAAAAAAAGCCCGTTTACACGGGCTTTTTAGAATTTTATCAGGATCAATTTTCTGCGACCTCTTTCTTTTTGCGGCCACGTTTGGGTTGCTCCTGATCTACCCATTTGTCGTTTTTATGTTCTCCCATTACTACAACTTCCTTTTCAGGGAAAACACCATATCTCTGGGCAATAAGCATCATACCTTCACGTGTGGGGCTGTACATCATAACAGGAGTAGCCATACCCTTGTTCTTCACACCCACGTAAAACCCATTCTTTAAACGAGCGGGTTTGGTTGCCGGTCTGCCGGCTGACTTTTTTCCGTTCATGGGGCGCAAGATACGCCCAGATGGGGCTTGGAGATTCTTAAAAAAACAATAAAATTTGATCCGCTGAAAAACGCAACATAACAGACTGACAGTCAAGCAGAAACTAACCAGACACAGAAGACGCTAGTCAAACTGCTGTTTATCAAGCCATTACTGGCTCGCTACAAACTAATTTGATCTTTTCAAGAGCAAAATCAATCTCCTCCTTTGTATTTAACCTGCTGAAAGAGAATCGAATACTTGCGCAACGCGGTTTAAGCGCACCTATTGAGTCCAACACGTGCGAGCCTTTGGATGCTCCACTGCTGCATGCGCTACCCCCACTACAAGCAACCCCTTCTAAATCAAGTAAAAAGAGCAACATATCAGAATTAGAGGTAGGTGGCATGGTAGTACTCAATACTGTATACAAACTATTCACATTTCGTGAATTACCATTAAAGACAATTCCGGGAATGGACGATTCCAACTCGGCTGCCATGTATTGCTTCAAACCGGAAATATGAGCCTCATGCTCCGACAAATCTGTATAAGATAGCTCAAGAGCTTTAGCCATTCCGATGATACCACTGATGTTCTCTGTTCCTCCGCGCACCCCTCTTTCTTGACCGCCTCCGGTTATTTCCGGATTGATCTTAATCTTTTTGTTGACATATATAAACCCTACGCCTTTAGGACCATGAAACTTGTGGGCAGATGCGTTCAAAAAATGGATTGGTAAATATTGTAGATCAAATTCGTAATGCCCCATGGTTTGAACAGTATCGCTGTGCAGTATTGCGCCATACTTCTCGCAGAGACCGCTCACTGTTTGTAACGGAAGCAGATTGGCAATCTCATTGTTGCCATGCATGAGAGTTACAAAAGACTTTTCGTTGGTGGATAGCAACTCTTCCAGGTTATTCAAATCAACATCACCATTCTTGTCGAGTTGAACCAAACTCAATTTAAGACCATGTTGTTTGGACATAATCTCAGCTGTTTTGATGACAGCGCTGTGTTCAATAGAGGACGTGATGATGTGTTTGCAGCCCAGGTCATGAATGGCAGCATGCATAGCTAGATTGTCTGCTTCGGTGCCACCGCTGGTAAAAAAGATCTCTGCAGGTGTGCAATTCAATAGTTTCGCAATGGTGCGACGAGATTGCTCAAGTGCCGATTTCGTTTTGCGTCCAAACGCATGTGAGGAAGACGGATTACCAAAAAACTCCGTCAAATAAGGCAACATCGTTTGCGCCACTTCAGGCAGAACCGGTGTGGTCGCAGCATTATCAAGATACACATTCATAGCAAACTAGATTCGAAAGGACATTGCTTTCGTCATTCAAATTTCCGAAAAAAACCGGAAGAATGTATACGTCGCAATCAAATTCCTGCAACTTCCTTCACCGTTTTGATTACCTCATTAGCCAAAGCTTCGGCACTTTCACGATTGGTATGCTCAGCTATCACACGCACAATGGGTTCCGTATTGCTCTTGCGCAGATGAACCCAACCATCCGAAAAGTCGAATTTCACTCCATCGATAGTGTTGACCTGCGCATCCGGATACATTGTTTGAACTTTACTTAGGATAGCATCAACATCCATCCCGTCGCGTAATTCTATTTTATTCTTTGAGATTTCGTAGCGAGGATAGCTATCGCGCAGAGCCGTCATTGACATTTTCTTTTTTGCAAAATGCGACAGGAAAAGAGCAAGACCTGCAAGAGCGTCTCGACCGTAATGTGTTTCGGGGTAAATAACCCCTCCGTTTCCTTCGCCACCAATGATAGCTCCGGTCTGTTTCATGGCCGTTACAACATTTACCTCACCTACTGCAGCCGCAGTGTAACTTCCGCCATGACGAAGTGTTACATCGCGGAGGGCGCGCGTACTCGACAAGTTTGAAACAGTATTACCCGGTGTTTGTGCGAGCACATAATCAGCAACTGCGACCAGAGTATATTCTTCGCCGAACACAGAACCATCCTCGCATACAAACGCCAAACGATCCACGTCAGGATCTACCACTATTCCCATATCACACTTGGCATCACGAACTAATTTTGACAAATCTGTCAAGTGCTCCGGAAGGGGCTCCGGGTTGTGCGGGAAATGACCATTCGGTTCGCAGAATATCGTTTCAATCTGGTTTACACCAAGAGCCTTCAACAGAGCCGGCACGTATATGCCCCCACTGCTGTTTACAGCGTCTACCGCAACATGCAAGTTCGCTTGTTCAATGGCTGCCTTGTCAACCATCTTTAATTGCAAAATATGTTTTAGGTGAAAATCCAGATAACTAGTTTCACTCACCTTTCCAAGTGAATGCACATCCGCGAACAAAACCTCACCCGAAGAAGCAAGTCTCAACACTTCAGCACCTTCATCGGCCGAAATGAATTCGCCCTTTTCATTGAGTAGCTTCAGGGCATTCCATTGAATAGGATTATGACTTGCCGTTAGGATAATACCTGCATGTGCATTTTCATTAGGGACGGCAATTTCGACCGTTGGAGTCGTGCTCAAACCGACATCAATCACATCCGCGCCCATACCGACCAGTGTGTTGCATACAAGAGAATTGATCATGCCTCCACTAATACGAGCATCACGCCCAACCACAACTTTAATGCTCGAGGCATTATTTTTTCGCTGAATCAGGGCACAAAATGCCGCAGTGAATTTCACAACATCAATTGGAGTCAGACCTTCGTTTTCGGGCCCGCCAATAGTTCCGCGAATACCCGATATAGATTTAATAAGAGTCACCTGAATTTTATTTTTTAAACACGCAAAGTAAGCCGTTCATGATCGAAGTAAGATGCAATTCTTTCAACACTACTTTTGCCTAAACCATGAATTATTTAGCCCATTCATTTCTTTCATTTTCGAGTGAACCTGTACTATACGGGCAGTTCATAGCCGATGATATCAAAGGAAACAAGTGGCAGCTGCTTGACAAGGAAGTTCAAACGGGAATTCTACTTCATCGATTCATTGACGATTATACCGACACACATCCACTATTACTGGAACTGAAAAAGAAAATGCACCCAACACTTGGCAAATTTTCGGGAGTAGTGCTGGATGTTCTGTTCGATCATGTGCTTTCATTGAGGTGGCAAGACTATTCCGATTCTCCGCGGGAAACATGGATTCAATCGACCTATGACCAACTTCAAAAACGCCAACAGGAAATGACGGAAAAAAGGCGATTCATTATTGAAAAGATGATTGAGCACGACTGGATGAATATGTATCTAACACCGGAGGGAACATCGCAAATTCTCAATCAAATGGCTCGTCGGATTCCTTTCGCTAATCCAATGAATGACTCCTTCAAGGTTTATTTCATGCATGAAAAGGACATCATTTCCACATTTGATGAATTTTTTCCCCAAATCCTTTCGGCGACTCAACTCAAATTAGATACTTTTGCGGCCTAACCGTAAGTTAAACTCTAAGCACCTGGTTGCCCGAGCCTCGTTTATGAAGTCGCGTTTACTAAAAAAATGGTCAGTAGTATTGGCTTTGCTTATTATCCAAATTGGAGCAATGGCAGGCACAATCATGCTTGAAGGGCGCTACCAACAGCGAAACATTTTCGTCATTAATGCGGCAGCGTCGGATGGTATTGGCTACTGTATTTACGAAGTGTTAGTGAATGGTCTAATCACTACAGACGAGATCAATACGCAAGCTTTCGAGGTTGACCTTACTATTTACGGCCTCAAAACAGGAGACCCGGTAAACATCCTCATCAAGCACAAAGACGGCTGCACCCCAAAGATTCTAAATCCGGGAGCACTCGAACCTTCTCCTTCTTTTGTTTGCACGTCGATTACGTGTGGCATCAATGGCTCCCTCACCTGGGAAACTACCGGCGAAATGGGAAAAATTCCCTACGTCGTTCAGCAATACAAATGGAATCGCTGGGTAAACATCGGAGAAGTTCTGGGCAATGGAACGAGTGTTAAAAACATTTATCGTTTTCAAGCTCAATTAACCAGCGGACTGAACAAGTTTCGAATTGTGCAAAAAAGCTTTGAGGGAGATCTGCGTAAATCCCCTGTATGCGAAGTAAACAGCAATGTTGAAGCTGTCAATTTCCGCTATGACAAGAAAAGCAAGTCGGTATATTTCAGTACCGAAACTAGTTACGAATTGTACAACGTTTTTGGTCAGGTTGTAAAAAGAGGTCGAGGAGCCTCCATCGATTGCACAGTGCTTTCGAAAGGAGAATACTGGGTCAGCTTTGACAACCAAACAGAAAAGTTCTACAAGAAATAAATAATAACCCCAAACCGCTTACGTAAAAGACCCCGGTTATCCGGGGTTTTTTATTTTCTGCGGTTAACCACTGGAGATTTGCAACAGGCATTGTATCGCTTCGGAACGCGTTATTTTTGATATCGAAAAAAACCTGCATTATATGCTTTGCTTACGCTTGTTCATTTGCCTCTGCATGTCGCTGTGTTTAATCGCCTGCAAAAAAGATTCAAACGTTCAATACACCATTCAGGGAAAAATTACGGATGCCGATGATGGCGTTTCCCTTTCAGGAGTCGCTGTTAAAATCGAAAAGCAGGTCGTTCAAAACGGCATTTACGGCAACACCTACCAAACTGCTGCAACTACTTCAACCGACGCCAACGGGAGTTTCAGCAGCAGCTGGCCCCGCGAAAATTTTGCTGCGCTGCGAATTATGGCAGAAAAAGAAAATTACATAAAAGTGGAAAGACCGCTCATTGTAGATGAATTCAACGACGGTGCGGTCACTGAAAACATCGAGCTTCACAAAGAGGCGTTTATTTCCTTACGTTTCATGCATTCGAATGGCAGTGCTGGCGATCAGCTGTCATTCACTTTTTTAAACGCGGCCTTCAATTGTAATTGTTGCTCAAACGGCTGGCGTTCATGGCAATCAGCTCAAATAGACACCAGCATCACATGTAGGGTGTATGGCAACAGATGGCTGAAATACCAAATTCAAACACAAATCGGGACAACCGATTCATCTTACGTAGATAGCATTTACTGCAATGCGTTTGTCACTACCTCTCGCGACATTCAATATTAATCTTTTATACCTTCGGAGTTAACTATGAATTCACAAACCGGTTATTTCTTTACCCGCATGAAGAAAACGCTACTAGCGGTTATCGCTTCACTCGTATTCGGCGGTCAGACATTCGCCCAAATCACAACGCCGCCGAATTTTTCGAATGTTCGCGCAATGGCGGAGTGGGAAGAGGTGCAAGCACTAACGATTGCCTGGACTTCTTTTCCGGCCATTCTCAAACAGATTGTTGCGGCTGCACGTCTCGAAACTCAGGTCATTATATTGAGTGACGATGTGCAAGGAACGGAGGATTACTTGCTATCAAGCAACACAGGAGGAGCCGCGTTTGCCAATCTGGATAACGTCACCATCATTAATTCGGGCTATGATAGCATCTGGATGCGCGACTATGCAGCGAACCCGGTGTATGGCAATGAAGTTGATTCACTGATTCTGGTTGATTGGCTCTATAACCGAAACAGACCTAACGACGACACGTCACCGGTCTATGTAGCCGATGCGCTCACTATTGACTTATATGAAACATCCGATTCACCTTACGATTTAGTTAATACGGGTGGAAATTATATGAGTGATGGATTTGGGACTGCCTTTGCCTCTGAGTTGGTATTGGAAGAAAATGACGGCAACGGGGACTACAACATTTTCTACCCTACTCATACAGAGCAGCAAATTGACAATATCCTGGAAACATACATGGGCATTCATACATACATCAAGATGCCTACTCTTCCATACGATGGTATACACCATATCGACATGCACATGAAACTCATTGACGAGGAGACATTACTTGTATCAGAGTATCCGCAAGGCGTAGCTGATGGACCCCAGATTATTGCCAACATCAACTATGTTCTGAATAATTACACCAGCAAGTTCGGTACTCCTTTCCGAGTTGTTCGTATACCGGCACCACCGAGCACAGGTGGAAATTACCCCGATAATAATGGGGCTTACCGCACCTACACCAATGCCGTTTTCGTTAACAACACGATCATCATACCTACTTATCGGGAGGAATATGATACAACTGCTCTCAGGATATGGGGAGAAGTTTGTCCCGGGTATACGTTGGTAGGAATCGACTGCGACAATACTAACAACAACATTATTGCTCAAAGCGGCGCAATTCATTGCATTACACATACGGTTGGTGTGGCCGACCCTCTGCTTATTTCACATCAGCCCTTAGATGATACGTATGATGTGATTAATCCATACCTCGTTTCGGCATATTTAGCGCATCGCTCAGGAGTGCAACGTGCAACGCTTTATTGGAGATTGGAAGGAGAATCAGTTTTTAACTCGATAGAAATGCTCGAAAACGGCAGCAACTGGGAAGGCCTAATACCTGCTCAGTCTGCGGGTTCATCGATCGAATATTACGTTGAGGGCGAATCTCAAAGTGGAAAAATTCAAGTTCGGCCAATGCCCGCTCCGACGGGCTTCTGGTCCTTCTCTGTATTAGGAGAGCCCAATCTGGTAGGTGAAGATGCTTGGGATGTTGAATACAAAATATACCCCAATCCGGCATCGGCCATTACCTGTATTGAGCTTTCATCGAACGTTGCTCAGGAAGCCGGCATTGAGTTATTTGATATGGCAGGAAGAAAAGTTGAAACACTCCATTCGGGAACTATCCGCAGTGGTGATTCTTATTACTTTTTTGACGCGTCACGCTTTGATTCCGGAGTTTACAGAATTACAATAGAAACAACAGGTGGCTTCCGATCAATACCCGTAATGATCAAATAAACTTGACCGTTAAGAAACTCATATCTGATGATGCATTAGCTTCCGCAACACGGTTGCCGAAGGATAATTTATTAGTTGCATTATTGAGTAAGGTTGCTCGCATTGATAAGGTAAACGAGTTGTATGCACATATGTGCGAATCGCCCGGCTTAGAGAGTATCCAGACACTATTCGATCATCTTGAAATAGATTTAGAGGTTGAAGCACATCAGCTGGACAACATACCGCGAACAGGACCATTTGTGATAGTATCCAATCATCCATTTGGCGCTTTAGACGGACTGGCTATGATTCTGGCCATTGCCAAAGTGCGGCCCGACTTCAAGGTAATGGCAAACTTCCTACTTCAGAATGTTGAGCCTATCAAAGACTACTTCATAGCGGTCAATCCTTTCGAAACACGAAGAGAAGCATATTCGAATGTGGGAGGCTTAAAAGCAGTTCGACAGCATCTGGAGCAAGGTGGCGCCCTCGGTATTTTTCCGGCAGGTGAAGTGAGCACATATCAAGGTGAGATGAATGCTGTGGCCGACAGGAAATGGGCTAGCTCAGCAGTTAAAATTGTACGCAATGCAGCTGTGCCGGTAGTACCCATTTTTTTCGATGGAAGGAACTCGCGTATTTTCCACTTACTTGGACTCATTCACCCTAATCTGCGCACGCTGGCCTTACCTGCCGAGATGCTTCGGAAAAAAGGGGATACGCTTCGGATGCGCATTGGCAAGCCCATTCAACCAAAGGACACAGAAATGTTTACTTCGCTCGATCAATACGGGCGTTACCTCAGAGCGAAAACCTATGCGCTTGGAAGTTCTTTTGAAGTTAAGCGAGATTATTTCCGGCTTTTCCGAACATCCAAATCACCTGAGAACATAATTGACGCCGTTGACCATTCTTTGATTCAAAAGGAAATTGCGTCAATCTCAGACTGCAGAACGCTTAGCTACGATAATTTCGATTGTTTCGTGGTGAGTAGTGATCGTATCCCCAACATCTTACAGGAAATCGGACGTTTGCGAGAGGTTACATTTCGTTCGGTTGGGGAAGGTACCAATAAGAGTATCGACCTGGATGAGTATGATTTGTATTACAACCATCTCATCTTGTGGGATCGGAAGGCTGAAAAAATAGCAGGTGCATATCGAGTTGGAAATGGAGCGCAAATTATGCAGCGCTATGGGAAGAAGGGCTTCTACATTTCATCGTTGTTTCGAATGGGCAACAGACTCGATCCTATTCTGGAGCAATCGGTTGAACTAGGCAGGTCGTTCATTGTAGCCGAGTACCAAAAGCATCGATTATCCTTGTTTCTTTTATGGAAGGGGATTTTGTTCTATCTGATTTCGAATACCCGTTTCCGCTATATCATTGGTCCGGTATCCATTAGCAATCAATATCAAGACGTAAGCAAAGAACTCATTATCCAATTCATCACCAAACATTATTTCGATCTTGACCTTTCGGAACATGTCACACCGCGGAATGCTTTCAAACCCAAAATCAAAAAAGTAGATACGGATGCGTTGTTGGACTCAACGCAAAGCGACATGAAGAAAATGGATAAGATCATCAGCGAAATAGAACCATCCAGTTTCACAATGCCGGTCTTGTTGAAGAAGTATTTGCAGCAAAATGCACGAATCATATCATTCAACTGCGACCCGAAATTCAATAACGCATTAGATGGCTTGATGTACCTCGACATGCAGAATTTACCTGCAGATACTATTGAGACCCTTCAGCGAGAGCTGGTGAGTTAGCATTCGGTCTAATGCGTATCTTTTCGCGCAGAATTTCTATCTATCATGACCAATCGCAGAAAATTTATTAAGGCATCGGCGGCCACAGGCCTGGGTGTGAGTTTAGGCGCATTCTCACAATTATTCGCTCAGGCAGAAAGCGAAACCACAGCGAACGATCCGAACGATACGTTCACAGAGGGCCTCGTGCTATCGACCTGGGACGCAGGTATACCTGCCAATGAAGCAGCATGGAAAGCCATGATGGATGGCGGAAACGCCCTCGACATGGCAGAAAAAGGCGTAAACGACACAGAGGCCAATCTTTCCAATTTAACGGTTGGCTTAGGTGGTTTCCCCGATCGTGATGGCCACACCACTCTCGATGCGTGTATCATGGACAGTGAGGGTAACGCAGGCAGTGTTATGTTTCTTGAACACATCAAGCATCCGGCATCGGTTGCGCGACGTGTGATGGAAAAAACACCGCATGTTATTTTGGTGGGAGAAGGAGCTTATCAATTCGCACTTTCAGAAGGCTTTAAACATGATGCTTACGTGAGTGAAGAGTCGCAGAAAGCATGGAAAGAGTGGTTGAAGACCAGCCAATACAAGCCTATTATAAACATCGAGAATCATGACACCATCGGACTTATTGCGATGGACTTAAACGGAGATTTGGCCGGCGCATGCACTACAAGCGGAATGGCATTCAAAATGCGCGGGCGTGTGGGCGATAGTCCAATCATCGGAGGTGGGTTATACGTCGATAATTCAGTTGGTGCGGCAACATCCAGCGGTCTTGGAGAAGCAGTCATTCGCACATGTGGATCGTTCTTAGTCGTGGAAATGATGCGACAGGGAGCTACTCCTCAGCAAGCGTGCGAGGAAGCAATAAACCGCATCAAGATGAAACATGCAAACTACCGCGACTTTCAGGTGGGCTACTTAGCCGTAAATAAAGCAGGTGAAATAGGTGCTTTCGCCATTCATCCGGGCTTTACATATTCTCTGCACAAGCTTGGACAAAACAAGGTCTACAAATCGACAAGCTTACTGGACAAATAACGTTACATCTTTCTGAGAACCTCACGAACCTCAAGCAACACTGTTGCGGGTCCGCCAAAATGCTCTACAATTTTCGTAGACATTGCACCGGCTTTGATACAATCCTGAATCTTGATTCGATCATGTGGATCAACACCACCGCCAATTACAAGAAGCTGCGGATTATTGGTTTTCAAATATTCCAAAGCCTCTGTTAACACAACAGAACCTGAACATTTGAATTCAGCCTTTTCCAATTGGGTCTTCACGTTGCTTACAATGTATTCATGCTTTCCAAACACAAGCACATGAATGGTTTCGACCTGAACGGGAGCTGATTCTACGAGATTAAGTTCCATTTTTGATTTAGACTATATTGCGAATGTAAATAACGAGGCATTCAACTTTGTCCACAAAACTTCAACAATCCGTGCGACTAAAATCAATCTTTCTGCTTTCCAGGCCTTTAAACCTTTTCATTGTTGCCGTAACGATGTACATTATTCGTTATGTAATACTGGCAGACATTCTGGAAAAGTCAGGAGTTGGAAGATTACTGTTAAATGATTTGCACTTCAGCATGCTTGTTCTGTCTGCATTGCTCATCACTGCAGGCGGCAATATCATCAATGATTATTTCGATGTGAAGGTTGATAAAATCAACAAGCCCGAAAAAGTTATTGTCGGCAAATCAGTGAATCGTAAAGTTGCCATTTTGATGCATCAAGGCATGAATGGGATTGCATTTGCACTCCTCATTTGGATAAGCTACCAAAATTCTTTCTGGCAATTACTGCTGCTGCCTTCGGCAATCATGCTTCTGTTGTGGTGGTATTCACCCGTATTCAAAAAGCGACCTTTGATTGGAAATATACTTGTCGCATTTTGCACAGCAGCAGTTCCGGTTTTCGCTGCACTCACCGATTTGCAATTACTTCGAACAACTCTTTCGAACTCATGGTGGAATGGAATGACGGTTTACTCCTACGCTTGGCTATGGGTTTTGGCTATTTCAGGATTTGCCTTTGTGTTAACCATGATACGTGAAGCAGTTAAGGACGCACAAGACGAGCCGGGCGACCGCACAGAACATTATCAAACTCTGCCAATTGTTTTGGGCATACAACGAACCAAGCGCTATGTAATGAGTTGGATAGTTGTGTTTTTTCTCATGGTCGCTTTGTGTGCCACTCGCA
>Ga0315899_10007318_pt1 | contig 11860 bp, 4 predicted proteins | sample LakEriMetagenome_2_FD_203518 | JGI IMG/M metagenome (GOLD analysis project Ga0315899, IMG submission 203518) | Freshwater fungal communities from buoy surface, Lake Erie, Ohio, United States - Buoy 4 MA112 | ecosystem: Environmental > Aquatic > Freshwater > Lake | place: USA: Lake Erie, Ohio... | reverse complement strand
ATCACGCTGCATTCAAGAGAGATATGTTAAGCCCAGGAGGTCTGTTAAATGGAAGACCTTTAAAGGGTAGCTGGTTAGAAGTAAACTTAAAGCCAGTAAATCCGCAAAGTTTAGTAGATTTGTACTATGTAGAATTAGGAATACAACAACCTTTAAATAACAGATAAAATGGCATATAATTTAGGCGTACCTTCTTCAAGTTTGACAAATACTATGGGAACACCAGGTATAGCTGGCGTTAATACAAGCCCAGGACAAACTTTATCAAGTTCTTCTTCAGGTAAAAAACCTTTTTTTAAATCAACAGGAGGCAAGATTCTTACTGGACTTGCTACTGGTGGATTAGGTTTATTGGCTTCAGGGCTTTTTAAGAAAAGTAAATTAAATCAGCAAATGGAAGATGCTATGGGTCAAATTCAAGGTCTTCAAGTAGCTCCAGAAATGCAACAAGCATATCAGCAAGCTCAAGCTTTAGGAAATCAAGGAATGGATGCAGCATCTCAGCAATTAGCTATACAAGAGCAAGGCAGAGGTATGGGTGCTGCTATTGGGGCATTAGGTAGCAGACGTTCTGCATTAGCTGGTATTCCTGGCTTGGCTACAAGTTCTTCTGATTTTGCATTAAGATTAGCTGGTCAAAATGCTATGATGAAAAGAGAAGGCAAAACAGCTGCTATTCAAGCTGGTATGCAACTTGGTCAAACTAAGATGGAATTAGAAAAATCAAAAGCAGAAGCTCAATACAATGCATTATCAGCTAAAAAACAAGCTAGACAACAATTAGTAAATAGTATTATAGGTACAGTTGGTTCTATTGCTGGAGCTGCTATTGGAGCTAAAAAATAAAAAATATGTCATTTAACTTAAACTACGTTACACAAGGATTAGATTTTACTACATTTGGACAAGGCATTGCTCAAGGTATACAACAAGCTACTCAAATAAAGCAACAGCAAGACTTGTTGGTACAAAGAGATATAGAAGAATTTAGAAAAAACTATGACAATTCAAAGCTTAAGGAAGAGCATATTGGTGATTTTGCTATGGCATTTAAGGATTATAAAGATATTGCCTTAAGATATTCTAGATTAAATAGAAGCGGTGCTAAACCAGAAGAAATTGCTGTTGCTAGTGCATTGAAGGACAAGGCTTTAGCAAATATGAATAGCATATATCAAAACTCTACAGCTATAGCTAATAAACAAGCTGAGTATGCTAAACTTATAGAATATAGAAGACTTAATCAACTTACTGTTCCAGATGAGTTAAATACCAACTATGCATCATTACAGACTATGAGTGCAAATCAAAGGCCAGATAATATTCCTTCTGCATTTTCTATTAACCTTGGTGGAAGAACTCCAAATTATAAGAAAGTAATAGAAGATATGAAGTTGTTAAATGGAGGCAAATCAAACGTTTTTGAGAAAGTTGGAAGAGGGGATGCTATTATAGATATTAATACAGGTAAACCTATTCTTGATGTTAATGGGAAGCCAGTTTACAAAACAAGAACAGATAAGTACGAATCTTATTCTCCATTGGCTGCAATAAAAGCAACGTCTGCGAATATAGCAATAGACCCTGATTTATCAGATGAAGCTAGAAGAGATAGATTACAGTTTTTAAATGCACTTAATCAAAAAGATTCTGCAGCTGTAAATATGTATCAAAATATGGCCAAAATATTTGGGGAAGAACAAGTAGACCCTAATAATCCTAAAAATAAAATAAAAGTATTACCGATTAACAAAATTGATGATGCTATGGTGTGGTCTTATAAATATTATAATCCAGAAAACCCTATAGAATCTAGTCAAGACGATAGCTCATTTAGAGTATCTCAAAGCATTCAATCCCAAAAAGAAACAAGAGAGCATAACAGAGCAATGGAAGCTAAAGGTAATACCGCAGAAAAGCCACAAAACCTATTTATAGCAAAAACAGATAATATTATAAATCTAGGAAAACCAGGTAATTATACAAAAGAATATTCTGCAGTTAGAATAAGTAATCCAGATACGTCTCAGTATGCTAGCTTTATGGGTATGAATAAAGTTCCTATTACTAATGCATATTACGATGGAAAAGGAACTTGGACTCTTGATATTTCTGGTAAGACATATAAGTATGACGACCAGCAATTCAAGGAGGCACTTGGTGTAGAAACTTCATTAAGTACTAAAGAAGTTTCACTTCCAGGAGGCGCTTCTAAGCCTACTAATGCTAGTCCTGCAACAAAAAGAAAAGTTATTCCAGGGGTGTCTCCTAATTCATAGTATTTCCAATATTGTGTATCTTTGGGAATGCCTAATGACAAATTAAAATCTTTATATGACGCAACGTCAAAGTCCTATGATTTAGGTTCTTATGACCAGTTTGCATCACAAATGTCCGACCCTACTAAAAGAAAGTCTTTTTACGATGCCGTATCTAGCGAATACGATTTAGGGGATTACAAAACATTTGAGTCTAAAATATCTGGGACAGTTGCACCTGTAACAGTTACACCTACAATTAAGCCTAAGTCAAAAACAGAAGTTTCTGCAATAGCTGTTGAGAATCAATACATTGATTTGTACGGCAAAAAGGTAAGTTCTGACGATAAATTACAGCAAGCTGGTATAGCTCCTATGGAGACAGGTATGGCATCTTTGAACTACCAATATCAGCAAGGTCAAAATAGAAAACTTACGGAAGAAGAGAAAAAGGTTAATCCTAACTGGATATCCGCAAAGAAGCAAGCAGACGCTTCTGCCAATAATTTTAATGCTTTTAACGAAAGAATTTCTAAAAGTAAATTTGTAAATGACATATATAAAGAAGCTCAAACAAAGATTAATAAACTTACAAACGAAGGGTTTACTAAGTCTATTGACGAGTCTTCTGTTTTAGATATTGTAAGAACTAAAAAAGTAGCTACACAAGACAGCCCATATGAAAAGTTCTTAGTTAATACTGTCAAGAATAAACTAGAGTTTGATTTAAAAAAGCCACAAATTGAAGCTGAGACTAAAAAGCAATTGGCAGGAACTAGTTTGCCTACAAATGTAAACGACTTGATAAATTCTGCTCAGACTAACGTTGAGTCATTTGCTAAGACAAAAAGCAAAGAAATAAAGGAAAAATACAATCCACAAGTAGTAGAGTATTCCTCAGCTATTTCTAAGTTAAACGATGATTATAAGTCATTTACAGACAATTTAAAAAGCGAGATAAGCAATACTGCATTCTTACAGCAAAACTATGCTGGTATACCTGCAGAACAAATTCAACAAATATATACAGAAAAGGCAAATAGCGCTTTTAAAGAATACACTAAAAACTACGAGCTATATAAGTCAAAATATAACAAAGTAAATGCTAAAATGCAATCTGACTTTATGAAGTCAATTGACTTATATAAAACGCAGATACAAAAAGATACAAAAGACAAGGGTGCTAAAATATATGATGCAGTAACAAATGCTGTTAAGAAGGTACAAATGCAAGAAACAGAAGGGAAAAAGATGTTATTTGAAACACTTGGTAAAGCTAATCCTTATTCTGTTTTAGGAGCTTCTACAGCTAGTGGACTTGCAAACTGGCTTAGTGGTGTATCTACTGCTTTAGAGGTAAATACAGCTATACCTGGTATAGAATACTTAGCTGCAAATGCAAGAGAATTAGCAAAGTCTATTGAATCTCCAGAGGCTGAAATAAAAAACTTAAAAGACTTATTTGACCCTATAAAGTTTTCTTTAAGCGCTGGTAAAATGGGAGGTCAGATGTTGCCAGATATAACTTTAGCTGCTGCAACAAGAGGTGTATTAGGAGAAGGTTTAATATCTACTATTGCATCTGGAACAGTATCTTGGATTGGAGAAGCTACGCAAGCTGCATATGGCAATTATAATATGTCACTAGAGCAAGGCATTGACCCATTAACAGCTCAAGATAGAGCGAAGAAAACATATGCTGGATACTTAGTAACACTTCCTTTAGCTATGCTAGAAATGGAAGCTATGTTTGGTAAGTTTGGCAAAAAGACTATTGCAGGCAAAAATGTAATAGGTACAAGAGCGCTTAATGAAAATTCAGCCTTAGAGAGATTTGGCAAAAACTTAGGAATTGAATTAGGCTCTGAAACAATTGAAGAGTCTTTACAAAATCCAGTTGACAAAGCTATAATGGAAGGTAGAGATGTTTCTGTTAATGACTATAAGGAGGCTTTTTCTCCAGAAGAATTAAAGAAGACTTTTTTCTCTGTTGCACCTACATCTGTACTTATGACTGGGCCTGGCTCTGCTAGAGAATCTGGAGCAAGAAATGAAAGACTTTTACCAAACTGGGTTGAACTACAAGCTGGAGAAGCTTATGTAAATAGCATTGCTAAATCTGTTTTAAAAAGCGGAGGCAATGTAATGCAAGCTGCTCTTGAATCTATGAGGCATAATGGTATGATTTCAGAACAAATGGCAGATGAAGTAAAGGGTGTAGTTATAACTGCAGCATCACACATACAAACAGCAAGAGAAAAAGGCCTTAATAAAAAAGAACAAGGAGATTTTGCTGGTTTAATGTTCAATGTTCAATTTGCACAAGAAAAACTAGCAGAAGTAGACCCAAATAATCCTGAAGCTGTTAAGATAGCTCAAAATAGAGTTGATGAGGCTACTAAGATTGCTAACGACTTTTTAAATACAAAGAACGGCAACTATGCTGTAGTTACTGATGAAAATGGAGATAAGTATATTGTTACTCACGATACGTTAAATGATATGTTAAACGATGACACGTTTAGATTTGACGTAAAGAATAGAAACGTAACAGTAGAATTAAAAGCTAATAAAAATCAGCCAGCTTCTTTTGTTGAAGCTAGTGGAAAGTTAATGCAACTTAACAAGAACTTTGAAGCTCCAACAAGAAGATATAAAAATCAAGACGGATTTATAATGGCTGTTTATAGAGCACTAGGTGTTACTATACCAGTTACTCCTACAGTTATTACAAGTGCAGACCAGTTATTAGGACAGCCAGTAGAATACGTATATAATAACAAATTGTTTAAAGGCACTTTAGTACAAGAAGGTCAAAGAATTATATTTGACGATGGTAACCAATCTTTTGACATAGCTAACATTGACGAGGCGAGAGGTATGAAGCCAGAGGAATTAGGTATTCGCTATGTGCAAAAAACTCCAAGAACTGGTAAGAAGATATCGGTAGACGATAATAAGCTTAATTCTGTTGTCGCTAGATATGGAGGTAAAGTTGAACCACAGGCGCTTATAAATATTATTATGGATGCAGTGGAAGGTTCAGATAGGAATATTGTATCTTCTTTAGTATATACATATGACAATGCGTTCCATCAAAATCAAACACAAAGACAGGTTAAGGATGCTCAAACAGAACCTGGAATGCCAGAAAAGAAGTTAGACATACAAACTCCAGAATTAGGTCAAGAGATAGAAGGTGAAGATGTTGCGTCTGATATAGCTAAGGTTGGCGACAGCTCAACAAAAGGTGCCTTAGAAAAGATTATTAAGTTTATCAAAGGAGTTTTCTTAACAAGAGAAATTGACCTTGATGAATTATATGACAATGATGAAAGCTTTAGAAATAGAGTTGAATTAGAAAGATTAAATGATAAAAAAAGATATCAAGCTGTATATAATAATACCCAAGACGTTCCTGCTGTTCTTGTCAATGATAAGGTAGAGGACGGTATGGGGAGACTTGCTCAAAAATATTTGGAAGGTCAAAAAACAGCTATTGTTTACGATTATATAAAACCTAGCGAAAATGCCACTAAAAAAAGCAAACAACAAAAAGGAGTTCAATCAGGCCGTATCGGCAAACGTGAGGGAACTCAAGAAGAGCAAGCACCAGAGACCGATGAAGCAGATAATAGCTATAGCGTTGTCGGCAGCAAAGGGGAGATAAAAGGTAGAAAAGGAAGACAAAGACTTGTAATATTAAATAATATAGCTAAAGCTGTTAGAAGTATATATCCTCAGTTAGAAATAAAGGCTCATAATAGTATATCTGATTTTAGAGAATACGTACGAGCTACACTTGGAGATGAAGCAGCTGATTTAGTTGAAGATAACGATGCTGGTCAAATATTTTACAGAAATGGACAGCCAGTAGCTATCCACATAATGCTTGATACAGAGTCTACAACTACTTTAGGTCACGAAGCTTGGCACGCTGTTTTAAATGCTATGTACGGAAGAAATTCTGAAGTATTTAATGACTTTGTTAATGACATAGACAGCACTCTTAGGGAGTATGGATATAAAGAAATAGCAGATGGATTAAAGTCTTTTGCAATTAACTATGGTGATGCAAACTTTGCTTCCGAATACTTAGCTGAACTTGGAGGTAAACTTACTGCAGAAAATATAGACTTAAAACGTATTACAAAAGGAAGGACATTATTGGAGGCGATAAAGTCTATGATTAATAGTTTATTTGGAAGACAAATATTTACTGTTAAATCAAAGCCTGCTGAAGTATTGAACTTTATGATTAGCTTATCAAACGACTTAAATAAAGGCGTTGATATATCTGATATAGTACAGCAAAGTCAAGAATCTACTGTAGATGAAGGTGTTAGTTCAGATGCAAGAAATCCTAAGAAAGATATTACAGAATCACAAGCTAAAAGCGTAGCAGAAGCTACAGAAAGCAAAACTGTATCTGGTAAGGTTCAGCCTTCAATGATTCTTAGAACTGTTGAAAATAAACAAGAAGTTATAAGATACTCTGGAGAATCTAGCCTTCAAGCGCTCAGAGACGTTAAGCCAGGTATGTATATATCTAGAGCAAAAGAATTTGCATCTAAAGACCTTGGGTCACCTGTTATGGGTAAGCCAGGTAAAGATGAGTTAGCTTGGGCTGACCAGGCTATTGAAAACTTTATTGGAAATGTTGTTTCAAACTTATTGTTTGTATACGATAATATTCCAGCGCAAGTTAGAGACATATCTAAGTTGTGGTACGATGGTGCTAATATTATAGCTCAGGAAATGGCATCTAAGTATGACATTACTTTAGAGCAAGCTTCTGCTGTTATTGCTTCTCAATCTCCTCAGAAGCCTTGGTTTGATAACGTACACTTAGCTCACTTTATCATAGACTATGTAAAGAACAGCCAAGATGCAATATTTAGCCAAAACGTTTTAGATTACTATAAGTTAACAGCTGAAAAATATCCAAAGCAATTAGAGCAAATACCTACGTTATCTAAGTCTATTGGAAAGAAATTTTCAGAACTTAACATAGGCGAAAAGTCTATAATGATTAGATACGTATTTGATAATATGTATGAAAGAAATGCGCCATTAAGAATACCTACTGGACACATCGTTTCAAAGGTTACTTCAATGTCAAGTTTCTCTGGATATGATACCATTGCTAAAGCTATAAGTGTATTAGAAGACGGCTCTGAAAAGAATATATCAGACAATATAGGAAGAGCATTTAAGGTTAGAAACTTCTACAATAACATTGCTTCTCCTCAAACAGATAACGAAGTAACTATAGATACGCACGCTATGGCTGCATCTTATTTGCTTCCTCTTGGAACAGCTGATAAAGAATTCATTAAGTTTGACGAAGCTACTTATGCTGTATTTGCAGAGGCTTATAGAAGAGCGGCAAAGGAAAGAGGGATATTAGCTAGAGAGATGCAGAGTATCACTTGGGAAGGTGTTAGAGCATTATTCCCATCAAAGGAAAAAGTAGGCAAGAAAAAAATAATGTCACAAATTTGGGCTGATTATGCAAAAGGTTCTATAACTTTGCAAGAAGCTCAACAAAAAACTAAAGAAAATGGCGGAGAATTCGGCACAACAGACTGGTCAAGATTCATTGATACAATTATTGAAGAGGGCGGGAACGCCAGTTACATTGCAGAATTACCTTTCAATAGCAGCTATTCCGACACCTCTGGAATCGGAGAAAGCGGAAGAGTTGAAGGCGGACTTTCCGCAATGGGAGAAGGAGATAGAGAAACTGGAAGCATAACTTCAGAAAAAAGATACGCACCTCCTACTCGTTCAAATTTAAAGGCTGTTGAAGATGTTAGATTATTTAGAGGCCTTAATGATTCACAAAAACAATTATTAGCTAAGGGTGTTACATTGTGGCAACAATGGATGACATCTTATGGTTTATTAGGCAAGAATGTAAAGATTGCAGAAGAATACAAAGAAGGCTACGTATCTGATGTTCTTATAAATGCCGATAAGGCTGTAAAAGATGCTATTAAGGCTATAAAGGATGCTAAAGAAAAAGGAATAGTATATACAGACGAAGATATCACTAGATACTTAGAAGGGGAAGCTAGTCAAAAGATAGCAGAAGTTTTACAAAGCCAAGGCATTACTCCTACTGCTCAATTAATAGCTCAAGAATTATTTAACAAGTATACTCCAGAGTTCTTATCTGCGATGAACAATATGCGTCAACACATTGATGCATTAACGGATGAGATGATAGTTAATGGTGTTATTACAGACCAAGACGAGATAGACTTATTCAATAGCAATAAGGGCAAGTATATGGGTAGATTCTACGAAAAGATTATGAACGGAGAAGCTATTACATTATCTAATATTAAAGACAAGTTAAAGAATGTAGACCAAGCTGTTTTAGATAGAGCTACAGATTTAATTAGACAAGAGGTTAAGCAAGGTGTTATAAATTCAGGTAAGAGAAAAGGTTTGTCTGATGAAGATATAAACAAGCTTATAGAATTAGAAGTTGAAGATACTTTAAATAAGATAATAGAAGGATTAAAGAGTCCTTACACAGGCAAGCCTTTGAAGGGTTCTGTTAATATGAAAGCCTTGATGGCTAGAAAGGATATTATGGAACCTATCAGAGAATTGTTAGGTGAAGAGACTAACCCTATAAAAAGATATTATGCTACTATAGCTAAGATGAGCGATGTTATTGCTAGTTATAAGTATCTTAATACAGTGAAGCAAATAGGTATGGGTAAATTTCTTTTTGAAAAGAATGACCCTAACAGACCAGAAGGTTTAGTTGAATTGTCTTCTAAGGAAAACAAAAACTTAGGCCCTCTTGCTGGCTTGTATACGTTTAGAGAAATAAGAGACGAGTTTAGAAACTACAATATATTCCCTGGTAGTCAAGAAAACCCTGTAAAAGCTGTTTTTGACAAAGCTATGGGAACAGCTAAATACATAAAGACTGTAGGTAACTTACCTACCCACGTTAAGAATGCTGCCTCAAACATTGGTATTTTAGTAAACAACGGATACTTGTTTGACATTCCAAGCGCTATTGAATTTATAACTCAAGAAGATAACGCATTTGAACAAGCTTTTGCAGAACTTAGAAAAAGAGGAGTATTAAATAATAACCTTGGTGCTGGAGAACTTAAGTCTTATTTTGAAAAGAATAATGACGTTGACAAAGTATTGCAAAACAAGTTTAAACCAAAGAATCCAGTCAAAGCAGCCTCAAACGCTATTACAAAGCTGTACAATCTTGAGGATGATGTGTTTAAGGTTATTGCTTATATATGTGAATTGCAAAGAGTTTCTAAATCTAATTACGGAAAAGACTTTAGCAGTTTAACGCAATCAGACAGAATAAAGGCATCTAATATAGCATCTGAAAAAGTGAAGGACGTTATTCCTTTATTTGGAAGAGTTCCTGCTTTTGTTAAAGGAATGAATAAGTATTTGTTCTTAGGAACGTTTATGTCATTTAGTGCAGAAGCTGTTAGAATAGGGAAGAATACCGCTATTATGGCTATTGATGAACTTTCAAATCCAGAAACAAGATTTATTGGAGCTAAGAGACTTGCGGGTATGTTAGCTTGGAATAGTGTATACGGTGCTCTTACATACAAATCTGCGGCTGCTGTAGGTTCATTTGCAACAGGAGCTTATACATATGCATCTACTGCTATTATGGCCTTAGTTGCAGATGACGATAAAAAGTATAGAGAAAGACTTAAAAAAGAATCTGCAATTAGATTATACGTAAGAGAACATAATGGAACGTCTGAGTTATTTTTTGAAAAGGCAAAAGATGGTAAAGTTGTGTATTACGATATTGGTTCTGTTAATCCTTACCAGTTCTTAAATCACATCTTCAATAAGTTTGACCAATTGTCAAAAGACGACACAGATGGTGTTGTAGTAGATATAGCAAAATCTATTGCTCACGGATTAAGTCCATTTCTTGCAACCGACTTTATAGCTCAGATATTAATTGATATAGCTTCTAATAAAGACAAGTATGGCAATGAGATATATACAGATTCATCAAGTGATAAGATAGGAGATAGTGGGCCTGTTAAAATAGCTAAACAAATAAAGTATGCATCTCAGGCATTTACACCTGGTATGGTTACGAGTGCTATGAAAACTTATGAATTAAGTAAAGAGGGTAAAACAGAAGAGGCTAAAGCAGAGGCCGTATCTACTACATTGATAAGAAAGTATACAATTGATGTGCCTCTTACATTTTACTCAAAAGCTAAAGAGTTCAATAAGAATATAGAAACTCTTGAGTCAAACTATGCTAAAGTGTACAATAAGAATGTACCTCAATCTGAAAAAGACGCTTCTTATAATGAAAACTTGACTAAGCTTAAGAATATAATATCTGCTTATTCTGACTATTATAACGGAGCTTTAGAACTTGGAGCAAGCAAAGATGACCTACTTAAATCGCTTGTAATTATAGACAAAAAAGGGTCTGGGCTTAGTAGACCTATGATTTATGCTATAATTTCAGGGGACAGCAAAATGCCAGATGAGTTATTACTTACAAAGGAGAGGCCAAAGAATAAATAGGAGTTTTTAGGTATATTTGCGTAAACGTTTTAATATGCCTTTTACTACATCAATAAGCTTAACCCAAGGAGCAGACTGTAGTCAGTTTATCATAAATGATACATCCACCTATAATGTGGAGGCGACTGGCACATTTACCCTAAGAAAGCTTACTATACAGAAATCAGATGGCACTTATCTTGTGTCTGGCGGTGTTACTTACAATAACTACACTTGGCTGTTTCCATCTGGAAACTCAATCACAATTACAGGTCTTGATAAAGACTACGCATATACGGCTACATTGACTTTGACGTCAAGCGCTCCTCAATCAGGAAGCGTATACACTAAGCAGGAAAAGCCTGTTCTAGTATGCTTTATAATGAGTTCTTTTTATACCAATGCGCATAAGATGGCTATCAATCCAGGCTTGGAGAAAGACTATAGATTTGTAAAAGATTTGCAAAGATTATTTATAGAACAAGAATCAGCTAAGAAAGCTGGTATAGATGGAGACGCTGGTGCTGCTCAGTCTTGTTTAGACAGAGGTAAGACGATATCTGATAACCTTAAAATAGGATACTAAAATGGCTTATACATCAGGTCAAATATCAGATGTACTTTTAAAAGCAGACAAGACGTTATACAGACTTGGTACTGATGCGTACAACGATATGTTTGCTGAAGACAGCGAAACCCTTGATTATGAGAGAGATATAATCTTCTTGTATAAGGTAGCTGTTGAATGGGCAGACGATTTCTATGTTGGAACATCAAAATTAGATAAGGTAGTAGAGGTGTTAGAGGCTAAGTGTAATATCTACGGATATGGCAAATTGACTCCTTTGTACTCTGACTTAGTATACAATAACTCTATCAGTTCTGTTTCTCCGTATTTCTTAAAAGCTACTCCTTTAATATTAGGTACTGGTATGACTGGTTCTTCTGACTTTACAGGAGCTACAGTGAATATCAATCTTAACTTTGAATACATCAAGGAGCAAGTTAGAGACTACTATTTACACGACCAACAAGTAGCTAGTGACACTTGGACT
>Ga0315899_10007317_pt1 | contig 11862 bp, 14 predicted proteins | sample LakEriMetagenome_2_FD_203518 | JGI IMG/M metagenome (GOLD analysis project Ga0315899, IMG submission 203518) | Freshwater fungal communities from buoy surface, Lake Erie, Ohio, United States - Buoy 4 MA112 | ecosystem: Environmental > Aquatic > Freshwater > Lake | place: USA: Lake Erie, Ohio... | reverse complement strand
AAGCTCCACTTCAGGCCGGTCGGGAAGCCCGCGCCGCCGCGGCCGCGCAGCCCGCTCGCCTTGACCTCGGCGATCACCTGCTCGGGCGTCATGCCCTCCTTCAGGATCTTCGTGAGCGCCTCGTAGCCGCCGCGCTTGCGGTATTCGTCGATGTGCCAGCCGTCGGGCGAGCTCAGCCCCGCGTAGATCTGCGGGCCGATGTGCCGGCCGTGGAAGCAGGTCTCCTGGACACGCACGTCCGAGAGCGCCTGGCGGAAGTCGTTCGCACCCATCCCGTTGCTTCTCCTGGATCAGGTCTTCTTGAGCTCGTCGACGAGCGCGTCGAGCCGCTCGCTGCCCATGAAGCTGCACATCCGCTTGTTGTTGACCAGCAGCACCGGCGCGTCGCCGCAGGCGCCGAGGCACTCGGCCTCGACCAGCGTGAACGTGCCGTCGGGCGTGGTCTCGCCGAAGCCGATGCCGAGCTTCTCCTTCAGGTACGACGCGGCCTTCTCGCCGTCGCGCAGCTGGCACGGCAGGTTCGTGCACACCGCGAGCCGGAACGTCCCCGGCTTCGTCTTCACGTACATGTTGTAGAAGGTCGCGACCTCCCACACAGCGATCGACGGCATCTGCAGGTAGGCCGCGACGTCGTCGATCACGTCCTGCGAGACCCAGCCGATCTCGTCCTGCGCGATCGCGAGCGCGGCCATCACCGCGGACTGCTTCTGGTCGGCCGGGAACTTCGCGACCTCGCGGTCGATGCGCTTGTACGCGGCTTCGGAGAGGAGGCTCATCGATCGATCTCGCCGAACACGATGTCCTGCGTGCCGATCAGCGTGACCACGTCGGCCAGCATGTGGCCACGCGCCATCTCGTCGAGCGCCTGCAGGTGGGGGAAGCCCGGCGCGCGGATCTTGAGCCGGTACGGCTTGTTCGCACCGTCGGACACCAGGTAGATGCCGAACTCGCCCTTCGGGTGCTCGACGCACGCGTAGGCCTCGCCCTCGGGCACGTGCATGCCCTCGGTGAAGAGCTTGAAGTGGTGGATCAGCTCTTCCATGTTCGACTTCATCGCGACGCGCGACGGCGGCGCGATCTTGTGGTCGTCGACGATCACCGGCCCCGGGTTCCTGCGCAGCCAGTCGACGCACTGCTTGACGATCCGGTTGCTCTGGCGCATCTCCTCGACGCGGACCAGGTAGCGGTCGTAGCTGTCGCCGTTGCGCCCGACCGGGATGTCGAAGTCGAGCCGGTCGTACACCTCGTAGGGTTGCGTCTTGCGCAGGTCCCACTCGACGCCCGAGCCGCGCAGCATCGGGCCGGTGAAGCCGAGCGCCTTCGCGCGCTCGGGCGAGACCACGCCGATGCCGACCAGCCGCTGCTTCCAGATCCGGTTGTCGGTGAGCAGCGTCTCGTAGTCGTCGACGTAGCCGGGGAAGCGCTGCGTGAACAGATCGAGGAAGTCGAGCACCGAGCCCTGGCGATTCGCGTTCAGCTCGGCCACGCCGCGCTCGTTGCGGACCTTGCTCGCGACGTACTGCGGCATGCGGTCGGGCAGGTCGCGGTAGACGCCGCCCGGGCGGTAGTAGGCCGCATGCATCCGCGCGCCCGACACCGCCTCGTAGACGTCCATCAGGTCCTCGCGCTCGCGGAACGCGTAGAGGAAGACCGTCATCGCGCCGACGTCGAGCCCGTGCGCGCCGAGCCACATCAGGTGATTCAGGATCCGGGTGATCTCGTCGAACATCACGCGGATGTACTGCGCGCGCTCGGGCACCTGCACGCCGAGCAGCTTCTCGATCGCCATCACGTACGCGTGCTCGTTGCACATCATCGACACGTAGTCGAGGCGATCCATGTACGGCACGTTCTGCAGGAACGTGCGCGTCTCGGCCAGCTTCTCGGTCGCGCGGTGCAGCAGGCCGATGTGCGGGTCGGCGCGCTGCACGACCTCGCCATCGAGCTCGAGCACCAGCCGCAGCACGCCGTGCGCGGCCGGGTGCTGCGGGCCGAAGTTGAGGGTGTAGTTCTTGATCTCTGCCATCTGTCGCTCCCCGGTGCGGCCCTCAGCGGCCGACGCCGTAGCCCTCCTCGCGGATCACCCGGGGCACGATCTCGCGCGGCTCGATCGTCACCGGCTGGTAGATCACGCGCTTCTGCTCGGGGTCGTAGCGCATCTCGACGTAGCCCGAGACCGGGAAGTCCTTGCGGAACGGATGCCCGACGAAGCCGTAGTCGGTCAGGATCCGGCGCAGGTCGGCGTGGCCCTCGAAGACGATGCCGTACAGGTCGAAGGCCTCGCGCTCGAACCAGCCGAGCGACGGCCACACGCCGGTCAGCGACTCGAGCACCGGGAAGTCGTCGTCGGGGCAGAACGTGCGCAGCCGCAGCCGCTGGTTGCGCTCGACCGACAGCAGGTGCACGACGACCGCGAAGCGCGCGCCGTCCCGGGCACCGTGGCCGTAGTCGAGGTAGTCCATGCCGCACAGGTCGACCGCGGTGTCGAAGCGCAGCGTGGGGTGGTCGCGCAGCGTGCGGGCGACCTCGAGGTGGTCGGCGGCGCGCACGACCAGCGTCAGCTCGCCGAGCCGCTCGGTCAGCGCGACGAGGCGCTCGCCGAGCGCCTCGGAGACGGCGGCCTTCAGGGAGTCGGTGGCGCTCATCGGGAGTCCTTCAGCGCGCGATCGTGCTGGTTCGCCGGATCTTGTTCTGCAGCTGCATGATCCCGTAGAGCAGCGCCTCGGCCGTCGGCGGGCAGCCCGGCACGTAGACGTCGACCGGCACGATGCGGTCGCAGCCGCGCACGACCGAGTACGAGTAGTGGTAGTAGCCGCCGCCGTTCGCGCACGAGCCCATCGAGATCACCCAGCGCGGCTCGGGCATCTGGTCGTAGACCTTGCGCAGCGCGGGCGCCATCTTGTTGCACAGGGTGCCGGCGACGATCATCACGTCGGACTGTCGCGGGCTCGGCCTGAACATGATGCCGAACCGGTCCAGGTCGTAGCGCGACGCCCCCGCGTGCATCATCTCGACCGCGCAGCACGCCAGACCGAAGGTCATCGGCCACATGGAGCCGGTGCGGGTCCAGTTGATCAGCTTGTCGAGGCTCGTCGTGACGAAGCCCTCGTTGAGGATGCCTTCGATGCTCATGCGTGCTCACCCGTACCGCCGGTGGTGCCACCCGCGATCAGACGCGCCGCGAAGCGCGTGATGCCCATGTCGACCCGCCCGGGGCGCGATGCCGTGACGGCGAAGATGCCGCCGTCGGGCCGCGCCGCTCAGAGTTCTTGTTGCCTTCCCAGCCGCCGCCCCGCTATTCCCAGTCCAGCGCGCCCTTCATCCATTCGTAGACGAACCCCACCACGAGGATCGTCAGGAAGACCATCATCGACATGAACCCGAAGAAGCCGATGGTGTCGAGCGACACGGCCCACGGGAACAGGAACGCGATCTCCAGGTCGAACAGGATGAACAGGATCGCCACGAGGTAGTAGCGGACGTCGAACTTCATGCGTGCGTCTTCGAAGGCCTCGAAGCCGCATTCGTAAGGGGAGAGTTTTTCAGGGTCCGGCCGGGAAGGACCGAGGAGCTTGCCGAGGACCATCGGTGCGACGCCGACGCCTGCACCCACCAGTATGAACAGGAGGACGGGCAGGTAGTTCTCTAGGTTCACGAGGCTTCCCTGATTGGGGCGCCGCCCTGACTGTCGTGGGGACGCCCTGGATTTGGTGCCGACGGCGAGACTCGAACTCGCACAGCTTTCGCCACTACCCCCTCAAGATAGCGTGTCTACCAATTTCACCACGTCGGCTCAGCCCAAGATTCTAGCGCGAAATCACTTCGGGATATCGCCCCCGGGACCACTTTTTTGCACTGCATCACCGCCGGACGGCACCGCGGGCGCCGGCGAGGCCGGCACCGTGTCCGAGGCGGCCGGCGCGGCGGGGGCCGCTGCCGGCACCGAGTCCATCACGCTCGCCGGCGCGCGGCCGACGCCACGGGCGTTGCCGAAGAACGCCAGCGCGAGCGTGCAGACGAAGAACACCGTGGCCAGCGCGGCCGTCAGCCGCGACATGAAGTTCGCCGAGCCGGTCGCGCCGAACAGGCTGCCCGACGAGCCTGAGCCGAAGGCCGCGCCCATGTCGGCGCCCTTGCCGTGCTGCAGCAGCACCAGCACGATCACGCCGATCGCGCTCAGCACCTGGATCACCACCGCGAGGGTTGCGAGAATCGCCATCCGTATCGTTCCTTGATGCGGCCGCGCGACGTCGCGCGCACCGCCGTTGTCGTCAATCGACCCGGTCAGCCCCGATGCGCCGCCGCGCGCAGGATCGCCAGGAAATCCGCGGCGACCAGCGAGGCTCCGCCGATCAGGCCGCCGTCGACGTCGGGCCGCGAGAACAGCTCCGCCGCATTCGAGGGCTTGACCGAGCCGCCGTAGAGCAACTGCAGCCGCGGCGCCGCCGCGACGCCGCCCGCGGAGAGCCGCGACCGGATGAACGCGTGCGCGTCCTGCGCCTGCTGCGGCGTGGCGGTGAGCCCGGTACCGATCGCCCAGACCGGCTCGTAGGCCAGCACGCAGCGCTCGCCCGCCGGCGCGAGCGTCGCGCAGACCGCGTCGACCTGCCGGGCGAGCACCGCCTCGGTCGCACCGGACTCGCGCTCGGCGCGGGTCTCGCCCACGCAGACCACCGGCACCAGCCCGGCGGCGAGCACGCGCGCGGTCTTGCGCACCACCACCTCGTCGGTGTCGCCGAACAGCGTGCGGCGCTCGGAATGGCCGACCAGCACGTGCGTGCAGCCGAGGTCGGCGAGCATGCGGGCGGACACGCCGCCGGTGAAGGCGCCGTCGACGTGCTCGCACACGTCCTGCGCACCCCAGGTCACCTGCGAGCCCGACAGCCGCGCGGCCGCGAGCCCCAGGTACGGGTACGGCGGGCAGACGCCGACCTGCGCGCCCGCCAGCCCGGCGGCCCCCTCGCGGACGGCCGCGAGCAGCGCCTCGGCCGACGCGACGTCGCCGTTCATCTTCCAGTTGCCGAGCACGAGCTTCGTGCGCATGGGGCTCCGAGCGCCGAGGAAAAACCCTAGATTCTAGCGTCCGGACGGCGGGCGGGTCAATTCGGCGGGGCGGAGGGCGGCGGGGGCCGCGCGACGGAGGGCCGGCCGGAGCGCCAGCGCAGGACCCAGATCACGTAGCCCGAGACCGCGTAGACGAGGAACAGCGAGAACAGCACGATCGGCGGATCGGACGACACCAGCACGAAGGCGAGCACGATCAGCGGCACGACCATGTACGGCACGGACTTGCGCAGGTTCACGTCCTTGAAGCTGTAGAACGGCGCGTTCGAGACCATCGTGACGCCGGCATACACGGTGACCGCCCACGCCAGCCAGCGCAGATCCGGGCCGGTCGAATCGATCCAGCGGGTCTCGCGCAGGTCGGTCGCGATCCACACGAGGCCGGCGACCAGCGCGGCCGCGGCCGGGCTGGGCAGCCCCTGGAAGAAGCGCTTGTCGACCACGCCGATGTTGGTGTTGAAGCGCGCGAGTCGCAGCGCCGCGCCCGCGACGTAGACGAAGGCGGCGAGCCAGCCGAGCTTGCCCATGCCGCGCAGCGACCACTCGTAGACGATCAGCGCCGGCGCCGCCCCGAACGACACCATGTCCGACATCGAGTCGTACTGCTCGCCGAACGCGCTCTGGGTGTTGGTCAGGCGCGCCACGCGCCCGTCGAGGCTGTCGAGCACCATCGCGACGAAGATCGCGACCGCGGCCGCCTCGAAGCGCCCGTTCATCGCCTGCACGATCGCGTAGAAGCCGGCGAACAGGTTCGCGGTGGTGAACGCGTTGGGGAGGATGTATACGCCGCGCGAGCGCGGCTTCGGGGGGGTGGGCTCGGCGCCCGCGACGGCCGGGCGCACCGGCCGGGCACCGCGGAACGGCCGGAATCTCCGGCGCTTCGGTTCGTCCATCGTGACAGGCTACCGTCCGGCAGCGTTCGAGACAACCGCGCCCGCGCCTCGGCAGGCGACGCGCACATGCCGCGCGCGGCCGCTCACGGCGTCGCGTACGGCCCCTGCCGCAGCCACTTGGTCGCGATCCACTTGTGGCCGCGCAGCACCGGCATGCCGGCGTGCAGACAGCGCGAGTCGATCTCGCCGCGCGCATTCGAGTACTCGAAGTACACGGCGCTGCCGCGACGCGGCCGCACCGACAGCTCGAGTTCGGGGAAATAGGTGTCGCCGCCCTGCTCCGGCTCGCGCAGGTACATCACCACCGTCGCGACCCGCTGGCCGCCGTGCTGCAGCTGGCGCGCCGAGCCCTCGAAGGCCGGGTCGAACCAGTCGTGGTGGGGCTCGTACTCGCCGCTCACCGGGTAGTGCAGCAGCTGCAGCGGCTCGCCGTTCGCGATCGGGATGCCGGTGAGCGCGGCGACCCGCGCCTCGATCCGCGAGACCACAGCGTTCTCGCCGTAGCCGAAGTGCGCGCCCTCGGAGCGGCGCACGCCGCTGATCTCGAGGCGCCCCGAGGTCGGGTCGACCACCTCCGAGCGCTTGAGCTTGCCCTGCGCCATCCGGATCAGCGCGTCGCATTCCTGCTCGGTCAGCAGGTCCTCGACGAGCGCGACGTTCGGGTTCGCGAGCACCATCGCGAAGCGCACCTCGCGGTCCGCGACGCGCAGCCGCGTGCCGGCTGCCGGCAGGCGGATCGGGTCGGCCACGTAGTCATCGAGCATCGACGGGTTCTGCTGGCGCACGCGCTCGGTCATCGAGCGCATCACCGAGATCGCGACGCGCGCGTAGACGTCCTCGAAGCCGCCCTCGCGCATCGCCGCGAGCAGCGTCTCGTCGTCGGCCCCCCGCACCAGCGCCGAGGTGAGCCAGTCCTGCCAGTCGGGATGGATCAGGCCGGGCCAGCCGCCCGGGCCAGCCGCCGAGGCGGCGGGCGCGGACGGACGGGGCGCCGCGGGCGCGCCCTCGTCGTTGGCCGCTGCGTGGGCCGGAGTCGCGGTCGGACCCGCCGTCACGTCAGTTGCGCGAGCGGTCGACCAGCTTGTTGGCCTTGATCCAGGGCATCATCGCCCGCAGCTTCTCGCCGACCACCTCGATCGGATGCTCGGCCATCAGGCGACGCTTGGACAGCAGCGTCGGCGCACCCGCGCGGTTCTCGAGGATGAACCGCTTCGCGTAGTCGCCCGACTGGATGTCGGCCAGCACGCGCTTCATCTCCGCCTTGGTCTCGGCCGTCACCAAGCGGGGCCCGGTCTCGTACTCGCCGAACTCCGCGTTGTTGGAGATCGAGTAGTTCATGTTCGCGATGCCGCCCTCGTAGATCAGGTCGACGATCAGCTTGAGCTCGTGCAGGCACTCGAAGTACGCCATCTCGGGCGCGTAGCCGGCCTCGACCAGCGTCTCGAAGCTCGCCTTGATCAGCTCGACGGTGCCGCCGCACAGGACGGTCTGCTCGCCGAACAGGTCGGTCTCGGTCTCCTCTCGGAAGTTCGTCTCGATGATGCCCGCGCGGCCGCCGCCGATCGCGCACGCGTACGACAGCGAGTGGTGAAGCGCCGCGCCGCTGCGGTCCTGGTGGATCGCGACCAGCATCGGCACGCCGCCGCCCTGCGCGTAGGTCGAGCGCACGGTGTGGCCCGGCGCCTTCGGCGCGACCATCGTGACGTCGAGGTCCGCGCGCGGCATGACCTGGCCGTAGTGGATGTTGAAGCCGTGCGCGAACGCGAGCGTCGCGCCCTGCTTGATGTTCGGCTCGATATCCGACTTGTAGGTCGCGGCGATGTGCTCGTCCGGCATCAGCATCATCACGAAGTCCGCGCCCTTGACCGCGTCGGCGATCTCGGCGGGCTTCAGCCCGGCCTTCTTGACCTTGTCCCACGACGGGCCGCCCTTGCGCACGCCGACGACGACCTTGACGCCCGAGTCGTTGAGGTTCTGCGCGTGCGCGTGGCCCTGCGAGCCGTAGCCGATGATGGCGACCTTCTTGCCCTTGATGAGCTTGAGATAGCAGTCCTTGTCGTAGTAGACCTTCATGAGGTTTCCTTCCTCCAGTGGATGTCTCGGTTGTTCGAACGAGGCCGGTGCGTCAGGCCTTCAGGACCCGCTCGCCGCGGGCGATGCCCGACGCCCCGGTGCGGACCGTCTCCAGGATCGCCGTCGCGTCGAGCGCGTCGATGAACGCGTCGAGCTTGGTGCCGTCGCCGGTCAGCTCGATCGTGTAGCTCTTGTCGGTGACGTCGATGACGCGGCCGCGGAAGATGTCCGCCATCCGCTTCATCTCCTCGCGCTCCTTGCCGACCGCGCGCACCTTGATCAGCATCAACTCGCGCTCGATGTACGGCGTCTCGATCAGGTCGACGACCTTCACCACGTCGATCAGGCGGTTCAGGTGCTTGGTGATCTGCTCGATGACGTCGTCCGAGCCGCTGGTGACGATTGTCATCCGCGACAGCGAGCGGTCCTCGGTCGGGGCGACGGTGAGCGTCTCGATGTTGTAGCCGCGGGCGGAGAACAGGCCCACCACGCGCGACAGCGCGCCGGGCTCGTTCTCGATGAGGATCGAAATGATGTGCTTCATCGCGCGTCCTCCCTCACAGGTCCTCGGAGCCGAGGATCATCTCGGTCAGCCCCTTGCCGCCCTGCACCATCGGCCAGACGTTCTCGGTCTGGTCGGTGATGATGTCGAGGAACACGGTGCGGTCCTTGTGCTTGCCGAACGCGTCGCGCAGCGCCGGCTCGACGTCCTGCGGACGATCGACGCGGATGCCGACGTGGCCATAGGCCTCGGCGAGCCGCACGAAGTCGGGCAGCGCCTCCATGTACGACGACGAGTAGCGGCTGCCGTACTCGATCTCCTGCCACTGCCGCACCATGCCGAGGTAGCGGTTGTTCAGGTTCACGATCTTGACCGGCAGGCCGTACTGCTTGCAGGTCGACAGCTCCTGGATGCACATCTGGATCGAGCCCTCGCCGGTCACGCAGGCGACCTGCGCGTCCGGGTGCGCGAGCTTGACGCCCATCGCGTACGGCAGGCCCACGCCCATCGTCCCCAGGCCGCCTGAGTTGATCCAGCGGCGAGGCTTGTCGAAGCGGTAGAACTGCGCCGCCCACATCTGGTGCTGGCCGACGTCCGAGGTGACGAACGCGTCGCCGTTGGTGACCCGCCACAGCGCCTCGACGACCGCCTGCGGCTTGATGACCTCGCGGTTGTCGCGGTCGTACTTGAGGCAGTCCTTCTTGCGCCACTCGCCGATCTGGTTCCACCACGCCTGCACGCCGCGATGCGTGCGGGTGCCCGACGCGAACGCGGCCTGCAGCTGCGCGGTCAGCTCGACGAGGCACTCGCGCACGTCGCCGACGATCGGCACGTCGACCTTCACCCGCTTGGAGATCGACGACGGGTCGATGTCGATGTGGATGATCTTGCGCGGGTTCTGGGCGAAGTGCTTCGGGTTGCCGATCACGCGGTCGTCGAAGCGCGCGCCGATGGCGAGCAGCACGTCGCAGTGCTGCATCGCCATGTTCGCCTCGTAGGTGCCGTGCATGCCCGGCATGCCGACGAAGCGCTCGCTGCTGGCCCGGTACGCACCCAGCCCCATCAGCGTGTTCGTGCACGGGAAGCCGAGCAGGTCGACCAGCGTGTTCAGCTCGGGCGAGGCGTTGGCGAGGATCACGCCGCCGCCGGTGTAGACCATCGGGCGCTCGGCGGCGAGCAGCAGCTGCAGCGCCTTGCGGATCTGGCCCTGGTGCCCCTTCACCACCGGGTTGTACGAGCGCATCGGCACCGACTTCGGGTACTCGAAGCGGTACTTCGCCTTGGTGATGTCCTTGGGGATGTCGACCAGCACCGGGCCCGGACGGCCGGTGGACGCGATGACGAAGGCCTTCTTCATCGTCGTCGCGAGGTCCTTGATGTCCTTGACCAGGAAGTTGTGCTTCACGCACGGCCGGGTGATGCCGACCGTGTCGCACTCCTGGAACGCGTCCTCGCCGATCGCGTGCGTCGGGACCTGGCCCGAGATCACGACCATCGGGATCGAGTCCATGTATGCGGTGGCGATGCCGGTGACCGCGTTGGTCACGCCAGGGCCGCTGGTGACGAGGCAGACGCCGACCTTCTGCGTGGCGCGCGAGTACGCGTCGGCCGCGTGGACCGCCGCCTGCTCGTGCCGCACGAGGATGTGCTTGACCTTCTCCTGCTGGAAGAGCGCGTCGTAGATGTAGAGGACGGCCCCGCCGGGGTACCCGAAGAGGTGCTCGACGCCTTCTTCCTGAAGGCAGCGCACGACGATCTCTGCGCCGGTGATTTCCATGGTGTGTCCCGTTCAAGGTCCAGGGAGCCCGTCCGCCGGCGCCAACGCGGCCTTCGCTAGCCGCCTCGACGCAGGCCTCGGTCCGGGGCCTGGGAGATTGATGGACGCCGCACCTCACCCCTCGTGGGGGCCGATGCGGCATGCGTGCCTTTCGCGTGAATCGCTGGGTCGGAGAGACTCGGAAAAGACAAAGGCCCCGCCGATGCGTCCGGTCGTGCCGGCCGTGGTCGGAGCCGAAGGGTGCGAGAGGTTAATGCACCGCAGCAGGTGGGTCAAGGCACGGTTTCTGCTAGGATGCGCCGCTCTTCCAGGGCTTCGGCGCGGGTGAATGGCCTCACGGCAGGAACTCTCGGACTTCCTCGAATCGGTCGAGCGCCGGGCGTTCAAGCAGGCGGTCTACGCGGTCCGCGACGACGACGCCGCGCTGGACATCGTCCAGGACGCGATGTTCAAGCTCGCCGAGAAGTACGCCGACAAGCCGGTCGCCGAACTGCCGCTGCTGTTCCAGCGGATCCTGCAGAACGTCATCCACGACCACTTCCGGCGCCAGAAGGTCCGCAACCTCTGGACGACGTTGCTGTCCTCGCTGCAGCCGGACGACGACGAGTCCGGCGAGCGCGACCCCCTTGACGCGCTCGAGGTCGAGGGCGACTCCCGGGCAGGCGAGAGCGCCGCCCAGATGGTCGAGCGCGACCAGATCCTCCGTATCATCGACGCCGAGATCCAGAAGCTTCCGCCCCGTCAACGCGAGGCCTTCGTGATGCGTTACTGGCAGGAGATGGATGTCGCGGAGACCGCGATCGCCATGGGGTGCTCGGAAGGTAGCGTCAAGACGCACTGTTCCCGGGCGACTCACGCCCTTGCCGCAGCGCTGAAGGCCAGGGGAATCACGCCATGAACGAACAACTCTTCGCCTCCCGGATCCGGCAGGCCCTCGACGAATCCGCCGAGCGGCTGCCCTACCGCGTCACGCAGCGGCTCGAGCGCGCGCGCCTGGCGGCGATCGCCCGTGCGCAGCCCGAATCGGTCGCGGCCACGGCCGGCGCCGGGGTCTCGGCAGCGGTCGCGGTCGGCGGCGACGACCGCCCGTCGGCGCTGGTCCGCCTCCTGTCGACCGTCGTCCCCATCCTGCTCGTGCTGGCCGGCCTGTACGGCATCGCGGAGTGGGATGATGCGCAACGCGCCGCCGAGAACGCCGACATCGACGCCGAGCTGATGCTCTCCGACGACGAGGTCCCGATCGCCGCCTACGCCGACAAGGGGTTCGGCGTCTACATCAAGAACTCCCGACAATGATCCGTCGCCCGGCCACGGTCCGCATCCTGCTCGGCGCCCTCGCGGCGCTCTGCACGGCTGCGGCCGTCGCCGCCGGGCCCGACACCGCCCCCACCGGCACGCCTGCCGGGGACCCGCCGACCGCCGCCGCGCCGGTCGCGCCCGTCGACCCGACGACCGGCGGGTCGACGCCGGCGCCGGCGGCCCAGCCCGCCCTGACGTCCTCCGAAGGCTCTGCGCCCGCGGCCGCCGCGCCGGTTGCCGTGCCCGCTCCGGCC
>Ga0315899_10007315_pt1 | contig 11863 bp, 9 predicted proteins | sample LakEriMetagenome_2_FD_203518 | JGI IMG/M metagenome (GOLD analysis project Ga0315899, IMG submission 203518) | Freshwater fungal communities from buoy surface, Lake Erie, Ohio, United States - Buoy 4 MA112 | ecosystem: Environmental > Aquatic > Freshwater > Lake | place: USA: Lake Erie, Ohio... | reverse complement strand
GTCTATACTCTGGTTAGAAAGTGCCGCTGCTACCTCTCCAGAATACTGCCCTAACACTGCCGGGTCTATATAGGTGGCGGAATGAACATCATCCATGTAATCCGTAAATGTTTTTCGAATTCCTAAATCGACGTTAAAAGTAACTCGTTTTCCCACCTGCGCTTTGGCGCCGATCCCCAGCGGGACACACAACTGAAAATTACTGTAGGTGCCTTTTTTATTTAATACTGTTCCTTGTCCTTCGGTTCCCAGGGGGCGTAATTCAACCTCCTCCCCATTGAAGCTTGTTTTTGGATTCATGTAGAACCCACCAAGCTGCGTTAAAAAGTATGCAGTACCTTGGATTTGCTTTTGCCCATTCTTTCTACCAAAATAAAAGGGCGCAAAATAGAATTCAACCCCAGCGGCCAGTTCTTTTATCTCTGAATGAAAATTAAGGTTGCGATTCACTAAAATGGAATTCGAGGAATTCTTATCATCGGCTTGAATGCTTCCCTGTAAATAAGACACCCTCAATGCCATCCGTGAATGCAGGTTATAGCGATACATGAAACTAAATGCCCATTGGCTATTCTTGAACGGAACAAAGGGATTTAAGTCTCCAATATAGTACATTTGGCCTAGGGAAAATCCCAATTCAGATTGCGAAAAAAACGTGGCTTGTTGCGCCTTAATTTGACGCAAGCCAAGGAGTAAAAAAACCAATAAAATCAACTTATTCCGCATATATCCAATGTGCGATTCGGCGATCGTCGGAAGCAGTAACGAAAGAATGTGCATTTTGTTGCACCACTTGATTTACTGATTGCTGATGAAACGTGATTTTTTGAAGGGGCTTCAAGCTTTCCATTTCCCAGACCTTAATTGATTTATCCCTGCTGCAGGAAATGAGAAACTCCCCTACTTCAATAATTCCATAAATAACTCCACGATGCGCAGGAATGGATTTAATGCGCTCTTGTGCTTTCCAAACGGTTACATGGCCATCTTTTCCTCCAGAAACCAATTGATTTGAAGAAGCCAAAAGTAAGCAATTCACCCCGCCGTCATGGGCATGCCAACGCTCTTGGATGATGCATTTTTCGGTATTAAAAACCACAATCTCTCCCGACTTGGAGGCCAAGTAGAGGTTATGGGTGGTCGTTTGAAAAACCATGGCACGAATCTTATCGGAAGAAAGTTGTTCTAAATAGAGCCATTCATACGCTGCGAAATCAAGTATGCCCATGCTGCCAGAGCCAAGGCCAATCGCGATTGTTGAAGAATTCAATACACAGAGCGAAAACACCCCATCTCCGGTAAAATGATATTCAAAGAGCACTTTTCGTGTGTTGGGGTTTATCAAATAAAATTCACCCGTTAAATAACCAATTGCCAAGAGTTCAGCATGAATAGACAACAGGGAAATTGGTGAAGCTTCACTGCGTACCGTAAAAGGAAGCAGATTTCCTGTATTTAAATCAATGGATTTTACAGTTTTATCAGAGGATCCTGTAAATGCAATATGGTCAGCAATTCCCAAGGCATAAATAGGGCCTTCATGAATCCTGTATTCTGATTTTAGGATAAACACCTGGGCTTACTCTTCGGACTCTTCTGGCGCTTCTTGATCGTCGTTGACTTGTTTCAAACGATCCGCATAATCTGGGGGTAAAAAATCAAAGAAGGTATCGCCCCTTAATCCCAGTCTTAAACATTCCAAAGGAATCATATCATTGGGTGAAATATTGCCGAGGTTTACATTCGCACCGAATAACTTGATGAACCACACTTGTTGATTCTTTTGTGGTGCTTCCCAAAGGATTTGTGTTGGGTCTACCCGAGCAATGATGTGATTGATGAGCATCGTGTGTGCAGTGCCGTTAGGTCGAAATACACCAACATTTCCTGCTTCACGTCCTTCCGCAATTACTTTCCATGAACCCGCGTTTAATTCTGCCTTCATCCAACTCACCCATTTGAATGGCGAAACAATGATGCCCGAATCCTTTGAACCAACCTCGGAGAGCACGGTTCTCGATTTAGACATTTGTTTAATAAGCTTGCACTTTTCTTTGTGGGGAATGATAATTGACCCATCGGAAATCTCTACCAAGTCCAATCCGAGGCGATCTAATAGCCGTTGATAGTCATCCACCAAGCCTCGCGCGTAAAACGCTTCAAACAAGGTTCCTCCTAAATAAGGACGGATGCCTGCCTCTTTATACAGTTTGATTTTTTCTTCGAGGTTTTGGGTAACGTATGAAGTTCCAAATCCAAATTTCACTAAATCCGTTAAATGTGCGGATGCTTCGATGAAATGTTCGGTTTCCCTCAAGCCCATCCCCTTGTCCATCATCATAGTAACCCCTTCTTTTCGAGGCTTTTGTGGTCTTTCCGGGATAAAAGGAAGTGTAAAATTACTCATGGAACAAAGTTACAAAATCTTTGTGACTTTGAAGTGCCGGGTTCCAATCCAGTAAGCACTGCGCTTGTTCTCTACTCAAAGCCACTAAGGAGGAGAACAATAAAATAGCCTCAGGCATACGATTTAAATGAACCAAGGTATGCGTGAAAAGGAGTAAATATTCTGGGTTATTCGCCAGCTCCATTTGAAAATCCTCTAACAACTCGAGTGCTTGAATGGGACCTTGTTCAAGTAAAAAGAAAACATAATCTCTCAAGATTTCTTCATCTTCCCAATCCAATTCCAACGCTTGCCCGAAGTAATACCGCGCTTGGTCCAAGTCATCTACTTTATGATACGCATTCGCTAGCACTAAATTTACAGAGGCATTATGCGGATCACACGATAGAGCCTTTTGTATTATCGAAATGGCTTCTTTGGTTTTTCCTTGAATGTCAGTAATAATTCCGATTCCTAACCATGCTTCGTAAATGCTTGGATCTAGCTCAAGACTTAGTCGATAGTAATTCAGAGCGATGTCATATTCTTTTAATTGCTCGTGCGCCTCTCCTAAATAACATAAAGCCATCGGGTCGTCACCTTCCAAGCTCAAGACTGTCTTAAAGCGCTCTATTGCTTGAAAATACTTCCCCAAAGAAAGATAGGCATTGCCCATATTAAAATGTGCAGGAGCAAACTCATCAAAAATCAAAATGGAATAGTCATAAGCCCATATGGCTTTGTCAAAGTCCTCTAGTTTAGAATAGGCATTCCCCAAATTATACCAAGCCATATTTGCGTAGGGATTCTCTTCCAAGTAGCGCTCATAGGTATGTATGGAATCTTGATATCTCCCTACTCGGTCAAAGGTAAACGCCAATTCATAGAGCAGCGATTCCGAATTTGGATTTTTCTCCAATCCTTTCGAGAGCACTTCAATGCTGGCATCCATGTCTTTCAGTTTCTGATAGGCAAATGAAATATCCAGGTAAATTTCAATCTGATCTGGTTCGTCTGCCAAAGGCAAGGCCATCGACAAATAATGAATTGCCGATGAAAAATCTCCCATTTCACTGAATATAGTTCCATAGGTAACCCACACTTCAAATTGGGGTAATCCGGTTTGTTCAAGTGTGGTAAGTAAGGTAATGGCATCTGCGTAGGATTTTAGCCCGCTCAGCGATTGAGCAATACGCAATTTAAATACGGGATTGTAGCTGAAGTTGGCATCTGCAATTTCTGCAGCACGTTTGGCTTTAATAAAATCACCTTCAGAAAAATAATGATCAATGAGCGCCTCCATGCGATCGCTGTCGATAAACCCAAGGGTATTACCCGACAAAAAGGACTCGAACAGTGCTAGATCCCCTTGTAACTGACCCTCAAATTGTGCATCATCATCGTCGTCCTCGAACATGTCCAAATCGCTTTTAACGAAAGTAGGACATTCGATTCGGGCCACCTAAAAGTTGCCCTCTTTCTTTTCAACAAAATGCTGTGTATTGTTGAAAAGTGAATTACAGCAGCGAGGCTATGATTTTATCCATAGAAAACCCGTCGGCTTCTGCCTTGTAATTACGCACCAAGCGATGGCGTAAAATCGGGGCGGCAACGGCTTTAACGTCCTCAATATCCGGTGAAAATTTACCATTTAATGCGGCATGGCACTTGGCCCCCAACACCAAATATTGGGATGCTCTTGGGCCTGCTCCCCATGTGATATATTTCTTAGTCAGCTCATCTACGTACGGAGAATTTACCCGTGTTTTAGCCACTAATTTAACGGCATATTCCAACACGTTATCCGCTACGGGAATGCGTCGAATTAGGGATTGATAATCTAAGATTTCTGCGCCTGAAATTACAGGATTCACGGTTACAGTTGAGTCGGTGGTCGTGGCTTTAACGATGGTTAATTCATCTTCGTAAACCGGGTAATCCACCCAAACATTAAACATGAAACGGTCAAGTTGTGCCTCTGGCAAGGGATATGTTCCTTCTTGCTCGATTGGGTTTTGCGTCGCTAACACAAAAAACGGTTTTGGAAGCACATAACTGGTTCCTGCAGCAGTTACTCGGCGTTCTTGCATGGCTTCTAGCAGGGCGGATTGTGTTTTTGGAGGAGTTCGGTTAATTTCATCCGCAAGGACCATGTTTGTAAAAAGAGGGCCTTGGATAAACTTAAAATTCCGTGATTCATCTAAAATCTCAGAACCCACGATGTCGGAGGGCATTAAATCTGGGGTAAATTGGATGCGATTGAATCCGATACCTAAGGCGCTTGAAATGGTATTAACCAAGAGTGTTTTCGCCAAACCTGGCACACCAATCAGCAAGCAATGTCCACCGGAGAACATGGAAATCAACACCTGATCAACCACATCTTCTTGGCCAATAATCACTTTATGGATTTCAGCTTTAAGGTCTTTATAGCTTGCACTTAATGCAAGTAATTTCTCTGAATCATTCATTGGGTTAGTTATTTATCCAGTTATGCTGATACGAACATCCTTGAAATTCCGCATCGATTCGAATATAGGCATTACCAAGTTTAGCATCTACCCACTCCTTCAAAATGCGGGTTCGCTTATCGTTTTCAGCCGCTTGTTTTATCAGGGCATAATCTTCGCTTAAATTGGCTTTGTGCGCAGGAATACGCTTCATTAAACGAACAATTCTAATCCCTTGTTCTCGCGTCATAAAATCCATGTATAGGTTGGGTTGGGTGACATCCCCTTCTTCCATGGCATCAGTTAATAAATAAATCTGTTGATCAATCTCATTCAAATCACTCATGTCCCACATTTGGGAAGCATTTTTAGGATTAGTAATGATTCCTTTATTTTGTTTGGTCCCGGCATCGTTAGAAAACCTTGAAACCGCTTGCTCCCACGTCAGTTCATTCATCTTCAACATTCTGTAGCAAGAATCCATGCGCTGAGAGGCCCGATTAACCGCTTGAATGCTGAATTCCGGTCGAATCAATACGTGCAAGCACACGAAATCCTCCCCCGCACGGGAAAGTAATTTAATGATGTGATAACCGAATTCCGTTTCAATAATTTCAGAAACCTCATTGGGTTTCAATTTAAAGACTGTTGATTCAAATTGGGGCACCATCATGCCTTTGGTAGCGGCAATTTTACCCCCCATGGGCGCACTTCCTGGATCCATAGAGTACAGGCGAGCAATGGACTCAAAGGATTTACCAGAGACCACGATTTCATTTCTCAAGCCTGCCAGTTTCTCATAGGCTGTTTTTTTATCCGCTTTGGTGATTTCCGGATAGATCACAATTTGCTGAAATCCCAATTGCATATTGATAAAAGGAATGCTATCCGCAGGAAGGGAATTAAAAAATGAGGAAACCTCCTTTGGAGTAACACTCAGCACGCCGGTTATTGTATTTCGCATTTCATCTGCGAGCATTTTCGAACGAATAGATTCCCGAAACTTATCTTTAATTTCGCTGTACGTCATGCCATAAAACTCCTCAAGTTTTTGACGTCCTCCCATTTGTTGTTGAATTAAACGCAATCGATTTTCCATATCGGCGTCTACTTGCTCATCGGGGATTATTACGCTATCGAGTTTTGCTTGGTTCACAAGCACTTGTTCAATCATCAACTCTTCGAGCATGCGGCAACTGAAAGAGCTATCAATGGCCACATTGGCCTCTCTGGCCTGCATCTCTTGAACTTTTAAGTCTGAAAGCAAAATGATGTTGTCTCCAATTTGTGCAGCAATTTTATCTAAGACACGGGGTTGCGCCTGTACAAAGTTTACACAAAAAACCACCAAATAAAGCACATATACCCTCATTACTTCCCGAGGTTATAAAGCACTTTTTTATTGACTTTAACCTTATATTTCGAGGTCAAACTGTCAAGCCAATTTTTCTCCAAGAAATTTTGATAATCCGAGGTAGCAGAACCTTTTGCTTCACTGAATTCCTTTCTCATTACCGGCAGCATGTTCGTTACCTTAACCACGTAGAGCTTCCCATCAAACTCATACGTGTTATTCACTCCCATTGCCAAGGATTTCCCTTTCATAAACGCGGTAGTTTCTGGGTCAAACTTGTTCATTTTCACCTTTAAATTCAATTCCGAATCCTTATTGATTTTCTCGATTACATGTTTTGACGTGATGGTATCGTTGATGATCATGGAAGCAACTTCATTGGCAACTCCCAGACTCAAACACTCATATACCGTTGCCTCAAGGCGCGCAGGCCACATGTAATTGTTGCGGTTAGCTAAGAAATAAGCGCGAAGTCCAGCCGTATCTTTAACCGCTTTATTCCAAACTTTATCCGACATTACTTCATACAATAAAATTCCATCGTGATACTCATTGGTAAGCGCTTTGTAGTCTGGATATTTTGCGGGAAGTAGGCGTTCCTCATACTCCAATATCGCCGATTTTTCCCAATTCACATACTGACTAGCCACCGTCATTTTCCCTTCATCCTTTTTCAGTGCACGGTAGTTTTTCTCTAAATAGCGGGCAAATTGTTGTTGACCAAAAGAAACCCCATCGAGCGTAAAGAGTGTTTTATTCGACTTCAATCCTGAGGCGTTCCATTTCCCCATAAAATACGTTGAATCCAAATTGGTTTCAAACCACACTAAGTTTTCTGCAGGACCTGCGATGTAATTATATTTCGCCTTCAATTTTCTCACAAAAGAATTTTGTGTTTTCTTGGAACGTTCGTCCTTATTTACCTTGGTTTGCAATTCTTTTTTTAGGGATTCAAACGATGCCACGTCTTTGCGCTCTAAGCGCTTAATGATGTGGTAGCCGTAGTTTGTTTTCAAGGGGGTACTAAACTCTCCGTCGGCCTGCAGCGCAAAGGCTACCTCTTCAAATTCAGGAACCATACGTTGGGTGGTACCTGATCCGAACATGGGCAATTCGCCGCCTTTTTTACTGGTCCCTGGATCTTCAGAATACATGGCGACCATTTCCTCCCATTTAGCCCCGTCTTTCAGCTTTTGGTAAATTTCATCGATTTTCTTTTTTGCGTTATCCTTAGTTGTTTGATCCGCATCTTTGGCCACATTGATCATGAGATGAGCCGTTTTAATGGAACCGCGGGAAGGACGAAGACCAGTCGTTTTCAAAATGTGGTATCCAAAACGGGTTTTGAACGGAACGGAAACATTACCAACCGGAGTTTTGTAGGCCATGTCCTCAAAAGGATAGACCATTTGGAATGCAGTAAAGTAGCCTAAATCTCCTCCGTTATTCGCAGCAGACGGATCATCAGAGCCGTTTTTCATTCGAGCAACCGAAGCGAAATCCTCTCCTTTATCGATGCGCGCCTTGAGGGCAAGAATTCGATTATATGCGGCAAGCGTATCTGCAGGCGTTGCGGATGGATCCAATTTCACGAGAATATGCGAACATCGGACTTCATTTACTGTTCTGAAGTAGGCCTCACTCACCAAGCTATCATTTTGCGCAGAATCAATTAAATAAGGAATGGCTAATTGTCGCTTGTATCCTTCGAACTCCCGCTTTAACTTCGGTATGGTATCATATCCCAGGGCTTCTGCCTCAATTACTTTTAATTTAAATTTTTTGAACAAATCCATATACTCATCCATGGATGCTTGGTCATATTTTGGATTCGGATTGTTCTTCAAATAAATTTGCAAGAATTCACTTTTTGTGATTTTTTCTCCGTTCACCTTCAGGATAACCGGATCTTTCTGACCATAAGCCAAGGAAAAAACGAGCGTTAAAATTCCAAATACTATTCTTTTCATGGGTGTTTGATGGTTTATTTTAAACTATAATTCGGTGCTTCTCGAGTGATGGTTACATCATGTGGGTGGGATTCACGCACACCAGCTGAGGTAATTCGAACAAAACGTGCCCCTTTTAAATCGGCGATTGATTTTGCTCCGCAATACCCCATTCCCGCGCGCAAACCGCCGGTAATTTGGTACATTACCTCCAGGAGTTGTCCTTTAAATGGCACACGTCCAGAAATACCTTCGGGGACTAATTTCTTAATATTTTCTTCTCCGGATTGGAAGTAACGATCTTTTGATCCCTTTTGCATGGCTTCTAACGAACCCATTCCCCGGTATGTTTTGAATTTACGGCCTTCATAAATGATGGTTTCCCCGGGAGATTCCTCTACGCCGGCAAACATTCCACCAAGCATTACACTGTCCGCCCCTGCGGCAATGGCTTTAACAATATCACCGGTGTATCGAATCCCTCCGTCTGCAATTACCGGCACACCGCTGCCTTCAATCGCTTTAGCAACTTCATTAACCGCAGTTAACTGAGGAACCCCCACCCCTGCAATGATACGCGTGGTGCAAATGGAACCCGGACCGATACCTACTTTTACGGCATCTGCCCCTGCTTCTACTAAAAAGCGAGCGGCTTCACCTGTAGCGATATTCCCTACTACCACTTCTAAGGTTGGATATATTTCTTTGATGCTTTTCAACTGTTGCACTACCCCTGCAGTGTGCGCATGAGCCGTATCAATGACTACTGCATCCACTCCTGCCTCCACGAGGGCTTTTACACGCTCCATAGAATCGTCTGCAATCCCTACGGCCGCAGCCACTCGAAGTCGACCTAAATTGTCTTTACAAGAAAGCGGATGTTCTTTAACTTTAATGATGTCACGATACGTAATTAAGCCAATCAATCGACCTTCTAAATCAACCACAGGAAGCTTTTCAATTCGATTCTGCTGAAGAATCGTTTCTGCCGTAGCTAAGTCAGTTCCATCTTTTGTGGTGATTAAATTGGTAGAGGTCATGACCTCTAATATTGGTTTAGACAATTCGCGTTCAAAACGCAAATCGCGGTTTGTTACAATGCCTTTCAAGCAGCGAATTTCATCAACCACAGGAATACCACCAATGCTATTCTCCTTCATCAACTCTAAGGCATCTCCCACGGTGGCAGATTCCGAAAGGGTTATTGGATCTATAATCATCCCGCTTTCCGAGCGCTTTACTTTGCGTACTTCGATGGCCTGTTCGGCAATGGTCATGTTTTTATGTACTACTCCAATTCCCCCTTGCTGCGCAATGGCAATTGCAAGGCGATGCTCGGTAACGGTATCCATCGCGGACGACACCACTGGCGCATTGACGATGATGTTTCTTGAGAATCGACTTTGTAAGACGACTTCTCGAGGCAATACTTGAGAAAACGCAGGAACCAACAGCACATCATCGAACGTGAGGCCTTCAGTAATTTGAATTAAATTAGTTAGTGACATGTTTGAATCTAAAGCAATAAATTCTCGCAAAAATACTAAATTTCAGGGGATTATTTTAGTGAAGGGAACTTGAAATGTTAATTAAATTAAAATCACCCTTTTCCTGCGCTTTTTTCATTAATCTTGTAACCTATGAAATGGATGACGCTTTGTCTCATATTGCTTATTTCACTTGCAGCCAGGTCTCAGCGTTCGCACATTGACACGGCCAGCATGCTTCAAATTTCTGGGGTTATCATTGCGGAGGACAACCTGGAACCGCTTCCATATACGACAGTGTGGAATAAATCCATTCGAAAAGGGGTTATTTCTGATTATTACGGGTTTTTTACCCTAGTTTCCTTTCCCGGCGACACCCTGATTTTCAACTTTTATGGGTACGCAAGTTCGAGTTATATCATACCAGATACGTTAGCGGACAATCGGTACAGCATTGTGCACTTGATGCAAGCGGACACCCTGAACATGCCTGAGGTTGTGGTTCACCCGTGGCCATCTCGCGACGAATTTGCACGATATTTTGTTGAGATGCGGCCTTATGAGGACGCCATGCGCAGAGCACAGCGGGAATTATCTGGAGAATCCTTGGCTTTTGTAGCTGCAAAAATGAGCAATGACGCTTCCCTCGCTTATGGATATGCTCAAAACCAACGATTAACCAAGTTGTATACCAATGGGCAATTGCCGGCGAATAATTTATTCAACCCATATTCGTGGGCGAAGTTAGTTCAGGATTGGAAAGCGGGCAAGCTTGGACGTCAATGATGCTGTGGATAACACAAGAAGTATTTCTCAACTGGATGTGCTAATGCAGAGATATTCAGATTATCCGACGCTTTCGCCAAATCAATTACAGCACCATTTTTCATAAGCAAATTGATGTTTTGCTTATCGTTGGTATAGGCTTTATTCATCAGTAAATCGTGATATACCAAATCATCTAAGCCTTCTGAATCCACATTAAAGTGGTTTCGAACCAATTCTTTTTCGAGTGAAATACGGTCAATCGGAAAGGGCTGTTTTGAAATTTCAATTTTAAATAGGGTTCGATTTACCAACCCACTGCACAAGAGTGCCAAAATTCGGTCCTCGTGATGTTGCCATACCTTAATGGCGCCCCAAATGTCGTAATCATCCAATTGCGCAAAGGCGCCTAAATATTGGGGGTCTGTTTTAAAATCAAGTAAGGTCACATCCCTTTGTAAGAATAAGGTCAAGGCAGGAGAAGCAAAAAGCGTTACGCCTTGTTTCGATAAGTGCTTTGCTCTCCGCAAGGCATGGATCAACATATGTTCAGCTGCCACTACAGTTTTGTGCAAATACACTTGCCAATACATTAAACGCCGGGCTACAATGAACTTTTCTACCGAATAAATTGCCTTTTCCTCTAATACCAAATTACCATCATGCACTGCAAGCATCTCAATGAGACGGTCCGACCCAATAATTCCTTCACTGACTCCGCTGTAAAAGCTATCGCGATTCAAATAATCTAAGCGGTCCATATCGAGCTGACTTGACACCAATTGATGTAAAAAGGGTTTTGTGTACTCGTTTTTAAAAATCAAATTGGCCCGCCCCAGATCATCCCCAAATTCAGTGGACAAGCGTTCAATGAATAATCCACTTAAATCCTCATGGGTTACTCCATTGACGATATCGTATTCCAAAGCATGACTAAAAGGGCCATGTCCGATGTCATGCAAGAGAATGGCTAACTTAACGGCACGTTCTTCATCTTCGGTAATCTCATTCCCTTTCCGTCGAAGCACCGAAACCGCCAAGCCCATCAAGTGCATAGCACCTAATACGTGGGTATATCGTGTGTGTTGAGCCCCTGGATAAACCAAATGAGAAAGTCCTAACTGCATGATCCGTCGAAGGCGCTGCATGTAGGGATGATTCAATACATCAAAAATCAACTCATCTGGAACTGCGATAAATCCATAAACCGGATCGTTAATGATTTTCTTTTTGTTTGAAGGATGAGAAAAAGTTGGCAATTGCTTATTTTTACAATTAATACTGCAAACTTACTTAATTAAACGCAATGGGTAAAATACTTTGGGCTGACGACGAGATAGACTTATTAAAACCGCACATCCTGTTTCTAGAATCTAAGGGGTATTCTGTAGACCGTGTTACGAATGGAACAGATGCTATTGATAAAGCGGAGGAAAACACGTACGATGTCATTTTCTTAGATGAAAACATGC
>Ga0315899_10007314_pt1 | contig 11863 bp, 17 predicted proteins | sample LakEriMetagenome_2_FD_203518 | JGI IMG/M metagenome (GOLD analysis project Ga0315899, IMG submission 203518) | Freshwater fungal communities from buoy surface, Lake Erie, Ohio, United States - Buoy 4 MA112 | ecosystem: Environmental > Aquatic > Freshwater > Lake | place: USA: Lake Erie, Ohio... | reverse complement strand
CTAAATACCAAAAGAGTAAGGTACCAAACACATTAATGAGGCCTTATATATTCGTGACTAGGTTCTAGACGGGCTAAGAGTGGAGGCATATCACTTGGATACACCTCAGGATACACCGTAGCTATTATCAAGAGCTCGTGATGAGGTGGGGTGGGAGGTAATGGGTGTTGCCGAGTTCGCGCAGGGATACTGTGCCACGTGGCGAGATGCGCATCACCGTTGTCGAGCAATGTGCAAGCGACATTCGCAACCATGCCTGCGCCGAGAAAGGAGGGGGCGGGGAGGGACACACATACACACACACACACACACACACTCACACACACACACACACACACACACACACAGGAGAGGGGCGGGGACAGAGGTGACGGAGAATCAAACTTTGCGAGAGGGGTCTATGTATATACATATACATACACAAACACGCGCGCGCACACACACACTCACACACACACACACACACACACACACGTAGCGACGATTGCGAAATCCAGGTGCCCGTGCTTGCACGTTCTCTGTCTCTGTCTCTGTCTCTGTCTCTGTCTCTGTCTCTGTCTCTCTCTGTCTCCCTCTCTTGCACGCGCGTGCTTGTGTCCACGTCAACCCCCTATCAGCATTGAGAAAATGCAATGCAAAACTAACAGATTACAATATATACATGTATACATATATGTACACACACACACACACACACACACATGTACAAAACACACAGTCCGCGAAAACGAGAGTGTTGGGTGCATGAAAAAGGCGCGTGTTCGTGCATGTGTGCATGCGAACATGAATGCATCTGAGAGTGTGCTCGCGTGTATATGCGTAAGACATAGGCGGGATAGTAGTGCATGATGATGTGACATTATGTATGATGATGTGACACTATGTATGATGATGTGACACTCTGATGATGTGACACTACGTATGTATATGCGTAAGGCATAGGCGGGAGAGTAGTGCCTAATATAGAGGCAAAAGAGACCTACTATAAAGCAAAAGAGACCCACTATAGAGGCAAAAGAGACCTCCTGATATATATGCGTAAGGCATAGGCGGGATAGTAGTGCGAATCTTTGAGTGTGCAATGCGTGTATCTGTGAGAGTGCAGCTGTGAGTGTGTGTGTGCATGTGTGTGTGGCGAGATAGTTTTTGTTTTCGTTTTTTCCCCCCCTTTTCATCGGGAGATTGGAGAGCCTGACACTAGTACTCGCCATAGTCGTAGGGGGGTTAAAAGAAAAAAAAAGTAGAAAAGAAAAAAAGTAGTGGGGTGCCTCAGACTCGGGATAGTTGGTAGCCCGTTTCAAAAAGCGGCGACATGCATTCCGCTCATCCCCTGCCTATCAGGTGAAGGCGCATGAGCATGTGTTTCTTTTGCCTCTATAGTAGGTCTCTTTTGCCTCTACAGTAGGCGACAAACGTTCCGCTCATCCCCTGCCTATCAGGTGAAGGCGCATGAGCATGGCCCTCTCTTATATATATACATATTATACACAAACACACACACACACACACACACACACACACACAGACACACACACACACACCACACACACCACACACTTTAAATAATACATATGTGTATATATATTAAAGCTGGCACCTCAGTCGGAATTTGGAGAGCCTTGCAGACAAAGTAGCGGATGACGTTTGCGTGGCAGATCACCACCGTATACGAGTCTTCCTTCTGTTATGTATGTATGTATGTCTCTCTCTCTCTCTCTCTCTCTCTCTCTCTCTCTCTCTCTCTGTGTGTGTGGAGTCCAGTTTCTGTTCCACGGGAGCTCTATGTCAGTAAAGGAGGAGGATACATGCATGGCATATGAGGAGGATACATACCTGATCCACAGGAGCTCTATAGAAGATTCTATCAAACGCCTCATCGATGCGCTGACCTGTACACACACACACACACACACACACACACACACACACACATACACACACACACACACACACACACACACATGTTTTTGTGTTGTTTTTTTTCTATAGAAGATTCTATCCTATGTGTGTGTGTGTTTGTTTGTATGTGTATGTGTATGTATATATGTATGTATTTTTTTTTCCCTATAGACTTAAATATATGTATATACAAGTATACATATATGTTTATGTCCTTATTTTTTTTTGGAAGATTCTATCAAACGCCTCATCGAAGCGCTGACACTTTATAGATATAATATATATATATATATATATATACATATATATATGAAGCCACCCACTTACTCACGCTACTCACCCTACTCATCAACTTACGCTACTCACGCTACTCACGCTACTCACGCTACTCACTTACATCAACCTACTCAACTTACAATATATATATATATATATATATATATATATATTCTATAGAAGATTCTATCAAACGCCTCATCGAAGCGCTTGCCGTCGGCCTGCACCGTCTTTTTTTCAAGTAGTTAGTAAATGCGCTTACCGTCGGCCTGGACCGTCTTCTTCTTGTACAGCCCGCTCGGTGAGGGCTAACACAAATTCTCAAACGTCAGTGCCCTAGAACATTTCCCATACGAAATTTTAGTCACTACATCAACAAAAATAAAAAATAAATACTTTTGATAATTAGTGCCGGGATGGGCTGACACGGCCGTCCTTCTTTCAATTCTGGGAGTACAGCAGTAGGGGTGTCGGGAGGCAACTTGTCCGTGACCAAGTTCAACAAGTTTTCAAAAGTCAGTGCCTTCAACGCTATTAGTAGGTCTCTTTTGCAACTTGTCCATGACCAAGTTCAACAAGTTCTCAAAAGTCAGTGCCCTAGAACATTTCCCATATGAATGTCACTCACTACATAAAGGATAAAAAAAATAAAAAAATACTTTTTTCATGACGAAATTAAACGTCTCGATAGCGCGGGTCATATCGCTTCGGATCACTTTGTCGGGCTTGTAGGTCTCTGCGATCTTTTGAGCAAGGACTGTGGCCTGCTGCCGACCTATGTATATATATATATATACACACAAACACACACACACACACAGTCCTAAACCTTATATATATATATATATATATATATATATATACAGGGTTTAGGACTGTGGTTTGCTGCCGACCCGCAGCAGTCAACGTAGCCTCTGCGTCGTTTTTGGCCTTGGACCTGTAGTGCCCGTGTCGAACCTGTGGTTAAGTATTAAGACAGCAAAGTATAAGTCAGCAAAGTAAACAAAGCTGCCTCTGCTTCTAGAAAAAAAAGAAATATATATATAAATACTCACGCTACTCACGCTACTCACGTTACTCACGCTACTCACGAACCCTTACCACGAACGCTCTCAACCTCCTCACGAACCTCACGCTATCAACCTCCTCAACCTCCTCAACCTACTATATATATATATATATATATATATATATATTATAGAAACATATATATATTATATATACATAGACACATACATATTGTGTATATATGTTACATAGGTCAGCGCATGGAGCAAAGCAAGGAAAGCAGCCTCTGATTCGCTTGTGGCATTGGTTTTGTAAATAATGCCCGTGTCGCACCACCTAAACCCTACACCTGAACCCCAAACCAGGATAATGTAGCGATAAGCAGTAGGCTCCTTCTCGCCCTCTTTCGGATTGCGCCCGTCCCAGTTCCGGTCGAAGTGCTGCAGGTGGCTGACATCCACAACCTGTTCAGCATCAAGATCCTTCATTCACGACTCAGGAGGGCTGCCTCTTCAGGGCCACCAACCGGACGCTCGCCTCCTGCTCTTAGAGCGCCCAGGATTGTCCACGCCTAAACCATAGGCACTAACCCCTAAACCCTAAGCCCTAATCCCTCAACCCAGGATCGTCCACGTGCCCGCTGGCGGCCGGAAGAGGGGCAAGGTATGATGTGATTACCTCGTCGGAGTTGTCGGCCTCACAGTCTACCACGGCCAATGCGCCATAAGTGGCAGCGACAAATCCGCCCCCACCAAAGAGCGCAGCCGCCGCCCTCGGCCCCCACCAGCCACTCTTTGAAGCTCCATCCCAGCGCCAGCCTGAGCCAGGTTTGCAGCCCACGCTTGCACTCGATCGCGAGCACTGTGCCCGCACTGATGGCAATGACGCGCAGGCAGCAGCCACGGCCGGCATTCGAGCAGCTTTCAAACCCACGCCCCCCACTCTGTACGTACTTTTTAGAGCTCGCGCGCCTCGCGCCACTGAACCACGTACGGCGCTGGCCATTTGGGGATCTCCCTACCCGCGTCTCCGACAAGCCGTAGTGTTCAATGTGTGTTCGCAACCTTTAAATTCAAATTTTTGTACCTGGGATTAAATGGGGAAGCGATCTTGCCAGCTTTTTTTATAAAAAAAAATCTGACATTTTATAGGGGATCAGGGCATGCTGGCTTCGCAGATTGGGGCCCGCGCGGGGCTTGCGGTGTGGCAAGCGCTGCGACCAGCTGCAGGCAGTGCTGCGGCGGCTGGCTGCCGGAGCTTTGGGAGCCACCCCAAGCACGATCCAAGGCACGTCCGCGCCGACAAGCCAGTGCCCAGGTCCCAGGATGTGAGGGCGCGGGCTGCGTGCGGCACCCCATTCTGGGGTGCCTATGTGCGCCGTGTTTCTTCTCCTCCCCCACCCAGCCTCCACTCCCGGCGCTGATATCACACGGCCTTGCACAGCGTGAAGGAGCTGACGGAGGCGCTGGTCAAGACGCCGAAGCGCAAGGAGTGGCTGCGGCAGCCGTTCCCCTACTCTGCAGACGACAGCAAGGATGAGCGTCGAGACAAGCGCGACGTTTACCTGTACCAGGTTTATGCCCTTGCGATCGCCCTGTAGTTCCGCCCGGCTGCCACGCCAGCACCCGCGAGTGACACGAATGCTCACCTCGGGTGATGACGTATGCTGGTGGTGGCGAGCTCTGAACCGGCAGCGCGCTGTCCATAATCCCTTTCGTGCGACCTATGCGCCTCTGAATGTCTCGCAGCGAACGGCGCCCGTGTGTAGGGCCTGAACCCGAAACCCTAAACCTTAAAACCCCTTACACGCCTCTGTGGGGCTTGCAGCGAACTCTGGCGGCGCCTGTGGTGAGCACCGTCCTGCACGGCTGCCACACGCGTCTCGAGGGCGAAACCACCTTCAGGCGCTGGTGGTTCGTGGATGCCGAGGGCCAGGTTCCCGGCAAGCTGGCCGCCAAAATCGTCAAGGTGATCATGGGGAAGCACAAGCCCATCTATGACCGCTCCCAGGTATCACGCCTCCTCTTTATTGCCTCATCAGGTTTTAAGGTTTCGGTTTTATCCTCTTCTATGGCCGCTCTGAAGTACCACACCTCCCCTCCGTCACCTGTCAACGGCCTCCTCTCCATCGCCCCTAAACCGTACATGGAGCTTAAACCGTACATGGAGCTCAGACTCTGCGACTACGTGGTGTGGTGAAAGCGGAAAAAGTCAAACTAATCTGCTAACTCCTAACTAAACCCTAACCCCGTGCAGATTCTTGGGGACTACGTGGTAGTGGTGAATGCGGACAAAGTTGCGTTCACGGGCAAGAAGCGCGAGCAGAAGGTCGACTGTTACCACACCTATATATAGAGAACACATTCTATCTATAGAAAACACGTTACATCTATAGAGAACACATTCTATCTATAGTTGACACATTCTGACCTGAGAACACATTCTAGGTTTACCGTTACCACACTGGCTGGCCGGGCGGCCTGGTGACTACGCCTGTTGAGACACTCTACGAGAAGAAGCCCGAGGTTCCGTGTGTGTGGAGGAGAGAGAGAGGGAGAAAAGGGAGAGGGAGAGGGAGGGGGAGAGGGAGAGAGAGTGACACGTGTATTTCCTCTGTTTTCCTGTGTGTGTCCTTCTGACCTAGAGCCTCGCTCTCTCTGCCGCACTCTCTCGCTCTCTCTGCCTCGCTCTCTCTGGCCCTCTTGCACGCACGCGCACACACAACAACAGGAGGTGCTGCGAAGAGCGATCGCGGGAATGCTGCCTAAAAACACGCTGCGCCGCGAGAGGCTCAAGCTCCTCCGCATCTTCGCTGGCCCGCAGGTACCCTAAACTAAACCCTAAACTAAAGCCTACATTGAACACCCTTGGCCGCGAGCGGCACAAGCTCCTCCGCTTCTTCGATCATGTTTTCCTCTCATTTTCCAGTAACGCACGCACCAAAAAAATGAGGAAAAATGATCTTTTCTCTCCTTTTTCCTCTAGTTTTCCCCTTTCATTTTCCCCTCACGCGCACGCTGCCGAGAGCTTGTCGCCGCTACCCTCAACCCTCGACCCTCTTAAAGTCTAAACCCTCACCCCTCCTACACCCCTCTTAAAACGTAAACCGTAAACCGTGAAACGCAAACGCAGCACCCGCATGCTGCCGAGAGCTTGTCGCCGTTGCCGGAGGATATTGTCAAGGTCAACTCGCCGTGGGTTACTCCCAAGGTGACTTCTAAACTAAACCCTAGACCCTAGACCCTCAGCCCACAACCCTCAACCCTCAACCGTGTTACGCTCAAGGTCTCTCCGCCCACGGCCGCACGCACGCACACACGCACGCGTGCCCTCAGGCTTGCATACGCCTGCAGTCACTCCTGCATGCACAAGCATGCACACGACACCTGTGGGCTCGGAAGCTTACACTAAATGCGCTCGCCCCCTCTCGCATTTTCCTCTCTCTGCCTCGCTATCCCTCTTTTCCTTCCTCTCTCTGTTCTCTCCTGACTCTTTCCCTCTCTCTTCCTCTGTCTCCCTCCCTCTCTCTTCTCTCTCTCTTCTCTGTCTCTCTCCCTCTCTCTCTTTCCTTCGCAGGTGCGGGAGGAGGTGAACACGGATGAGAACTGGTGGGTGGACTCGGCAGGCAACCCCTGGCCGGAGCTCGTGGACAACCACGGTAAAAAGTGGTCACAGGAGGAGGCGGAGGCCTTCATCAAGGGGGGCAGTGTGGTGTATCGCGATCCGGAGCTCTTTGGGAAGAATGTGCCGGAGCCTCGCACAGATACGCAGGGCAAGCTCTGGAAGAAGGAGTGAGGCGCGCCACTGAGAAAGAGAGAGAGAGAGAGAGAGAGAGAGATTGTCAGAAAACGTAACTTCAGGGCGACGCAAGGCCTCGCTCGGATATTCAGCTGGAAGAAGAATGAGACTCGTCACATGAGGAGGAGGAGGAGGGCGAGGGGGGATGGAGTGGAGGGGATGTCGACGCGTGGCCTCGCATGGATACCCAATGTACCCTCTGGAAGGCGAGAGAGAAAGAGAGGGAGGGAGAGAGAGAGTGAGAAAGACAGAGCGAGAGAGGCATAGAAAGAGAGAAAGAGCGAGCGAGATAGAGAGAGAGAGGAGAATGGGCTTGGGCGACAGTGCCTCTCCAATAATGCGGCGGCTGCGGCAAAACCACGTCTCTCTCAACCCCGGGGCCTGGTTTGGAGCTTTCCCCCCTCGAATCGGTGTTGCTATTTTGTAGTTGGAGGTGTAGTTGGAGGCGTGGCTGACGGAAGGGAAGAATGGATAATAAATGCCCGCAGTCGCAAATGGTGGTTCACACATCGGCTCGGTTCACCTCCTGTCGCGTGGTCGCCCTCAGCGTTGTCTCGTTTTCAGGATTGACGAGAGGACTGGGCAAGAAGATGGCAGGGTACGACAACGGCTGGAATGTGAGACAGAGTGTGGGATTGTTGATGCGCCGCATCTTGGCGGTGTACCTGTACTGTATGCGCGACCCCCATCTTCGAGAATAGCAGCAAACGGTTGGGTTTGAGTTCAAAAAGTTTTCAGAAAGTGAAGAGCACTAGTCCGAGTCGACGAACTCAACGGGTTCGCACTTTCGGAGAGGTTTTCAGATCATCCTTATTAAATTTTTAATTTTCCATTGCCAACCTCTCTCTGAGGAGGGTTCTTCCAGCGAAGTACGATGGGCTCGTCCAGTTCCAGAGGACAAATTCCCACAGCTCAATATGTCTCGGCTTGAACGGTCTACTCCGTGAGGACTTTCATTATCACGTCTATGCGCCGATTGACCGCTGCAACCACAATCCAGAGAATCAGATCTCGCATGCATGCATGCACGATTCAACTGTGGATGTCGGTGCGCGTGAGTTGTGCATGTATGCGCATGAGTTTATACCGGCAATTTGCGTACGAATTTCCTGAACGTCCTCCTGCATGACAAGATGGAACTTATGTACCTGGTCCATCCATTCGCCTCTTCATCAGTCTCACAGAAGCGCAAGTACCAAACACAGGACCATACGCAAAGATTGTCCTTCCTTCCCTTCCTCACCTGCTCCTGAACGTCACCAGCGATTGTATGCAGATGGCGGCGCTGAGCAGGCGCACGATAGTCGTCAGCATCGTCACTCTCCTCTTCGTGATCCATGACGAAACCCTCAATTACGCACACAAACTCCTCGCGGGTCAGAATCACGCTCTCGTAATCCGGCTGCCAAGATCAAGAAAGCACAGGATGTAAGTCGACAGATACAAAATAGTATTCAAGCCTTGCAGGACGAATCATCCAAACAGCTCCAACCAGCGCAGTGACATGACATTTTGCCGAAGACCACTGCATCAGGCCACAAAAGATTGAAACAAAATTGCCACGAAAATCCGTTCGGACACATACCTCTGAATCAACAATGTCGTCAATCCAGTCGGCAGCAATCACTTTGAAAGAACCGACGATTCGCTGCATCATTGTCACCTTCTTTGCTGCTTGTTTAAGGCGTTTCGACGGGCTGTCTGGAGGCTCCGACACAGAGCCTCGCCTCGCGCCATCCTCCTCGACACCAATTCCAGGAGTAGCTGCTGCGGTATCTGCAGTGCCCCTGTTCCCGGAAAGATAATGCAATTCCTCTTCTTCTTCCATTTCTTCTGCTTCCAGTATCCTTTGTGCCTCTTCCTCACGCTTTCGTGCCTCCTCCTCCTCTTCCCTGTCTTCAATCTGTTGCTTGATGTAGGGCGATATATCCTGAAATGTAACTTGCTTGCCAATCTTGCGCAATATTCCAATAATTTCACTGTACGTCATCGATCCTGACTTATCTGAAACAAATTGATCGAAAAGTTGTCCCGCGGCCACGCGTAACTGGTGGACGGTAAAGCGCCTCTGAAGACCGAGTTTCTTGACAAACTGCTGGCGTGCTCGGTCTTCCAGGATTTCCTCGCGGAAGTGATAAAGTTGTGCTGTGGACCAAATCACCACAAACACGCTTAAAGCAATGGATGCGTAGACATTGCTCTTGCTTAGCTCTGCTGCAATCTTAGCCTGCATCTCGTTCTCCTCTGCAGTCTGAATATAGAGAAGGCTGTTCATAGTGGTATCCAGGTCCAGATTGGCTTCACCCAAGTGTTTCGCCGCGAGATTTTTGAATCCTGCCGATGCCATATCCTTGTCATTCACAGGCTCTAGAAGATGCACCATAGCTTTGACCATAGCCACCATTATTGGGTGTTTCTGCCCGCTTGGCCGACTGACACCAATGCCGACAGATTGATGACTAAAGGTAGGCCCAGTGATTTTGAGTTTACCGTTCATGCTTCCTCCGTGTGAGGTAAAAAACTGTGCTGTTCGTGTATCAATAACACCAACTTGTATATCCTTAGATGCGACCTCTTCAAGGAGTTTTTCAACATTGGCGGACCGCTTCATCTTCACCCCTGGCGCATGCTCTAGCAGTGCCCTGAAGACACTTGGGTGTAGTGCAGCAGTGTTGAACAGGACAATATCTTCAATATTTTCGATGCTCACTTCCTCGGTTGGCGTTAGCGCTTTCATGACCACAGCTGAAGTAAGAGCAGCGACAAAGAGGGAAAGAAGATATATGCCCATCATCATCCAAATGATGGCGACCATTTTGCCCAGGATGCTGGATGGTACTTTGTCGCCGTAGCCCACTGTCAATGCTGTCACAATTGCAAACCTGGATTAAAAAAAACGAAGATGTTGTCAGGATCAGCGACAGGAAAAACAGTTAGATTCGACCCGTTAATGGTGTATTTCAACGGGCCGTGTGTGCACGTGCGTGCGTACATACACGTGCATGTGCGAGCCCGAGAATGCAAGCGAGTAAACATATTCAGACCAGAAGGCGTCGACAATACCAGGACCATAATCATCGTTGAACACACCGTCCCCCCCAAACTCTATCGCCCAGAAAATGTGTGCGAACAGAATTGCGAAAGCAAAGAGAATCAGCAATGCCACTATAGCCTGTGGATCTTGAAAAGGTCCGAGTATCTCTTGCAACACCGTGTCATATCCGACTTTGGCCAATTCGGCACCCGTATAGTCCTTCACAACAAAGCTAAGGCCAGTATCAAGATGTGATGGCAAGAAATCAAATCCAACATCGGCAGGATCGGAGATGGGCAGCCCACAGAAACCCACGTCGATCTCTTGCTTCCTCAGCGCCGCTTGGACTTGCTCGCGTGATTCGAACAATTGCAACTCGAAAGGGGTGTCTGCAACAATAGTGAACAGGAGAAACGCTCAGACGCAGAGCCTGCCGCCGGCTCGCTCGCCCGCCGCTTCGCAAGCGCTGGGAAAGCGCTGGCAGCTGCTGGCCAGCGCTTATATTCGTGACTAGAGATGGTGCGCACATATGCACAGAGAGAGAGGCACGGTCCACACGTGCAGTGCATATGGCGCATGTGCATGCGGCACATGCATGTGCATGCTGGATGCACTCAGCGCGCTCGGGGTCGGGCTAGCCACAAAAAAATGGTCCCGCATGAAAGCCACGCAAACAGGACCCGCATGGTGTGTCCTCACAAGTGAAAGATTAATAGCTGGCCTCCATGCGCAACTGGTGTACACACAATCACAAGACGCATAGGTACCAATGTATTGTTTTGCGGCTGGATCGCCAATGCCCGCCCCGATGGTCAGCTTGACCTCTTTGTACAAAAGCTGCCACAGGTCGTATTCCATCGATCCCCGGATTGTTTCCGGTTCCTTTTGGCCCTTCTTTATCTGCACATACTGCAAAGACACGTACGCGCTCAACGACAAGTCAAGAGGTCAAGTTTGCAAAAGGCTACTAGGTTGTCACTACAACTGGGGTTAACAGAAAGGTTCATAGAGATTAAGTGATCCGGAGTAGCAGCGACAGCAACGCGACTCGGGCATGAAGAAGCAGCAATGCTCGACGCGGAATAATTCCCGAGGGCAACCAAGGGCGCGCACAAACCGTCGGTTGGTTTACAGTCTTACCGGCGGACTGCCGTTTCGGCACGTTCCGACTTTCAGCGCTGCGCCCCATGCTCTGCGAGGCAGAAAGCATGCACAGCAAGCTACCACTGTGGCTGACAGCAGCCAGCTGCTTCCCCTCCTGGGCGGCGCGCAATTCGCGTATGCCCGACCGTCCTCCCGGCCTGCAGGCGGATGTCTTCGCTCCATGCAGCGCTCATGTGCCATCCGCGGCTGCAGGCGACCACCTGCCTCAGGCCGGCGTGACTGCGGCGAAGGCATCTGAGCGGGGGCCCGCCCGCGCCTCCGGGCCACAAACGGCCCCAGAGAGAACCAATTACAATTACCAATTCACGGCTTCAGCCGGATCAACGGACATATATTTCGCTTCTGTTCGGGGCCTGAATCGAGATTTCCTTACTGGTTTACTGTATGAGTAAAGTACTCAGTACAATGACATTCAAGTAAAGTACTCAGTACAATGACATTCATACAATCGAGATTCTCAGAGTGGTCCGGAAATGTCTTCATTATCAGAATTTCTGATGGGTTCTCGGCAGAATTTCTCGGATCGTTTTCTCATTCTCAGAAGTTCCACCGCGTTGCCCATGCCGTGTTCGACGAAGTCGCGATGGAGGCCCTGAAATTCGGGCCCTCATCGCAGCGGCCGTGCCTTGGCTAGCGCGAGCCATGGCTGCTGAGACGCGCCTGCTGATAGGTCACACGTCGCTT
>Ga0315899_10007313_pt1 | contig 11863 bp, 16 predicted proteins | sample LakEriMetagenome_2_FD_203518 | JGI IMG/M metagenome (GOLD analysis project Ga0315899, IMG submission 203518) | Freshwater fungal communities from buoy surface, Lake Erie, Ohio, United States - Buoy 4 MA112 | ecosystem: Environmental > Aquatic > Freshwater > Lake | place: USA: Lake Erie, Ohio... | reverse complement strand
CCCCAAAACCCCAAAACCCCAAAACCCCTTAAATATTTGTGAAAAATTAAATGGTTTAATTTGATTGGCTCCTGACGTTGGTTGGGGGTATTTAAAGGCATGGTTTGAAAAAATTATAATTTATTCTAATTAAAACTCAGAATGACAGACATTTTTAACAAAAAAGATCTGACTGACGAGGAGTATATTCTCAAGTATACTATCACCTATCTCTAGCTCAAGAAGCAGTATTTAGATCCCAAAAAAGTAGACACTGTCTAAAAGAATGAAGAGAACAAGTAAGAAACTGTTTCTAATTTTTAGAGCTGCTATCACGGACTTCTGTGCTAGTGGCCGCTAAAATAATTCTAATTTCCTTTTTGTCTAAGTCGCTGGCTCTGATAACATCAAGTTCTACAATGAACCACAAATGCTCGTAGACAAGAAGAAGTCGCTGCTGATCATCAAGACCGTTAAGAACGATCAAGGTGGTTTCCCGACCGGTATCGACAAGGAGATCGTTTTCATGGAAATTACGAAACCGATAATTCAAAATCTCTATAACGCCTGTACCGAGATTTTCTTGCCCATTCTTGGAAACCCACTGAATCAAATCGGGTGGTCTGACCTAGTTTCTAAGGACTTGATGGAGAAATTCCATCAGTTCCTTTCCCAGACCTACGTGACGATGGGACAAGTTGGCGGCCGTACCATGCTACCCCTTCCTGCTAACGACGCGACCACCAGCGAGCGTATGTCTTCAAAAGACAAGGCCATTAATCTTGAAAGTATGTAACTGTCCTTAATTTAAATTTAGCCGCCATTATTACTTGGCAAAAGTAAATAAAAAATGTCCTTAAGCAGGATCCCGAGAATGCTCTGAAGTCAGGCGGCCATCCCGACCCTATGACTGAGTTAGACTTCTGGAAGAACAAGTCAGACAACCTCAACAGCATTTGCAATCAACTCAGTGGTGAGCCCATCAAAAAAGTTCTTAAGTTCCTAGAGCAGAACAAGAGTACATACACCACACCCTTCAGCAAACTTCAAAAAGAGGTTTAAATCGCCTAAAAAGAAGCCAACGAGAACCACAAGTACCTTAACACTCTGTCAGGCTTGTTCAGTGACCTTGTTAATACCAGCAAAGACTTGACAGAGATTGCAGAGCTATTTGTCCCAATCATGCACACAATTCTTTTGATTTGGACCCATTCCTAGCACTATAACACGCCATCAAGGCTCGTGGTTCTTATTAGAGAAATCTGTAACGCAATCATCAACTAGTGCTGCAACTACATCGATGGACCCAAAGTCTTCGGTGCCATCAAGAACGAAGACCCATCTGATGCCCATTAAAAGCTTACTCTTGCCCTTGATGTTTGCTCAAAGTTCAAGGATGCCTACTTTGACTACAAAGCTAGGTCCAAGAACCAGTGGAAAATCACCACAAACGCCTTGTTTGTGCGTCTCGATGCCTTTTCCGAAAGATGTGCTGATATTATGTACCTTACCGGCACCATTTAGCAATTCAACAAGCTCCAAAAGATTGAAATCGGTAACACCAAAGGTGCAGCAATGAGCATGACCTTATAATAGATTTTTATTGAGTTCGGCAAGGCTGTTGAGGAATTCATGACTGTAAAGTACGACATCATGAACATTGAAAAACGAGAGTTTGACGATGACTTCTTCAATTTCCGCAAGAGAATACGCGAGCTAGAGCGTAGGCTAGCTTCCGTTCTTACTCAATCATTTGATGACTGTGATACCATGATTGGTAAATTCAAGCTTATTGATTCATTCGAAGGTCTTCTTAACAGACCCATCATTTAAGATGAGCTTGAGCGCAAACACGTCGTTCTTCTTGATCTTTACAAACAGGATCTCAAGGAAGTACAACAAATCTTCCAAGAAGGTAAAGTTCTTGTGCAGTAGGTTGATGAGCGTTCTCCAATCAGCTCTAACATGCCACCAATCGCTGGTGCACTAAACTGGACCCGTGGTCTTTACGAAAGAGTTAACGACTCAATGGAAAGACTTACAAACTTATCAGCCACTATTTAAGAAAGAGAGGAGTACAAAGATGTTTAGAAACTTTATAACTCTTTGTGCAAGAATCTCAAAGAATTTGAAGACATGAAGATCAAGGAGTGGGAGGCTGGTGTCGAAGAATCCACTGATGATAGACTCAATATGTTCCTTCTTTACAGAGAAGAAAATCCTTTGGCTGAGGAAGGCTTCATAAGAGTCAATTTTGACCCAACTCTTGTAAGACTCCTTAGAGAAGTAAAGTATCTCAAGATTTTAGACATTTAATTGCCTGAAAAAGCTTCTAAACTTTACGATAAAGTTGCAGTCTATCGCACCCAAACAGGCAACTTGGAGCTTTGCGTAAACATGTACAACGAGATTCTTTCCACACTATTACCGGTTGAAAAGCCACTTTTAGCTGATAGAATTCTTCAGATGAGCAATGCTCTGTAACCTGGTATCGACAACTTGCGTTGGAACAGTGATAACATTAATCCTTTTATCAGCAAAGCACTCGCAACTGTAACAGTTGTTGATGAGTTAGTTAAAAAGATGAAGGAGAATGTTACCAAGATGACCACTATGATGGAGAAATGGAACGCTCCCATGTATGAACGCAAACCAAAGGCTATGCTTCCTGAAGACGTTGAGACTACTCATGCCGCTGCAAACGGACCCAAGATCGAAAACATTAAGAACAATGGCAAAGAAATTCATAAACTCATGAGAGACACCTAGGATAACATTAAGCCTGACAAGAATTCTAAGACTTGGAGAGCCTACGTTGATTATCTCAACGGCCTAGCTATTGAGGGAATCACCAACGGTATCAATGGTTCAATGATTTACTTGAGAGACTAGCTTTCTGTCAAGTATAACAGAGAACACATTCCCACTCTTGCACCAATTTTCGACATCAAAATCACACTTGAAGGACGCTAAGTAATGTTTGAGCCCTCAATCAACTGCAACCAGAGATAAAACGGTATCCGTGATATCATTAATAGAATTATCAGTGATTTCATCTCTCTTACCACTCAAATGCCAAGACTCGACACCTTAACCGGTGATTACCTTGTTGAAATCAAAGACCAGTTTGTTCTTTGTGGTAGCTTCTAACAGATTACTAATAATCTCAATGAGATGGAGGATGAGACTAACAAATTTATTCACATGTATGATGATAAGAAATTCCTTTGGGAAGAGACACTTGCAGAATCTTTCTAAGCTTTCTTAGACTAAGGTAAATCATTCAAAGAAATTTACCAAGCAGAGGTTGAATCAAAGAGGACAGGAGAAGATGGCGAGGATGCTAAAATAGAAGAAGATTTACTAAATTTCGACCATATGTCATCAAAGATCTTAAAAGGTGTTATCGATAGATTCCCACCTCTTGATGTTTTTGATGAGAAGATCAGCAACTTGTATGATGTCAGAGAAAAGATCAGCTAACTAAAATCACAAGAAGACATTGCATGGCTTAGAATCAATTCAACTCCATTGATTAACGAACTTAAGAAGACGATAAACATCTGGATTGACACATACACAAATTTCTTGTTGAACAACACCACCAAATAGATCAACAACATCAAGACTTTTGTTACTCAGGTTTCAGAAGGTATTAAAGTAATTCCAACTGCTAATGAGACAGACCGTGAGAAGAAACAACTTATGGAAGTCATGACTCACCTAAGAGATGTCAAGACTATCAAAGACAAGACTCTTGCGATGATCGAACCCATGAAATAGGCTATCATTCTTCTCAAAAAACATCAAGTCAAGATGGAGGAAGGAATCGACTATTTAGTTCTTCTTGAAAACAATAAAAGTCAACTTACTGATGTTTCAGAAAGAGCACTTGGCCCTGTCAAGGAAATTATATTGCCTCTTCAAAACCAAGAAGCCTAAAACATTAAAGCTCGCCTTGCTAGATTCTCAGTTGAAGTTCAGGAATTCAGAATTAAGTTCCAAAACAACTGCCCATTCCACGTACAAGAGACCTCACCCGAGATAATTGATAAAGCTTACGACACAATTACACACTTCTACGATGAAACTTGCAAGATGGAATAAATCGCAAAAGACTTGAACAACCTCGAGACTTTATTCGATTTATCCAAGACAAACTATAAGCAACTCAAAGATTGCCGTAGCGAGTTGAATTCCCTCAAATAAATGTGGGACTTGATTGCCTTGATCGATATGTAATTCGACTCATGGAAAAAGACTGCTTGGGACTCAATTGATACTGAGAACTTATCCGCACTAATTAAAGACATGGAAACCAAACAGATGATGCCTACTGCTCCATAAAACAAAGTCATTAGCAAATACAGAGGTTTCTTGGCTCTTAAGGAAAGAGTTACAAACATGAACAAGGTCATTCCTTTGATTGCTTTACTCCACTCTAAATTCATGCAAACCCGTCACTGGAGAAAACTTATGAGAGTGACTTCTGAGAACATTGATCATGAGTCACCTAAGTTCTGTCTTGAAGACTTGATCAAGTTGCAACTTTTCAAGTACGCCGATGAAGTCAATGAAATCGTAGAAGGCGCTTAAAAGGAAAGCAAGATTGAATCTAATATCAATAATGTTGCCAAGACTTGGGATGACTAGAATTTCGAATTCATTGAGTACAAAGATACCTATTTGCTTGGATCTATGGAAGCTATCGTCGAAAATGTCGAGACTTAACAAATGCTTATCATGACAATGATGGCTCAAAAGGAAGTTGAGGAATTCAAGGAGAATGCCACCAAATGGTAAAAGACTCTTAAAGCTGTCGACAATGTCATCTCTATCTGGACTAAAGTGCAAAGGAATTGGCAACGTTTAGAACCCATTTTCGTAGGTTCAGAGGATATTCGTGCTTAATTACCAGAAGACACCAAGAGATTTGAAAAAGTCGACATTGAGTGGAAAGACCTTATGAGAGAAGCTAAAGAATCACCAGGAGTCGTTGAGGCATGCACGGCTGATGGTCGTGAGGAATTGTTACAGGGATTCAACAGTGAAATCGAAACTTGCGAAAAAGCTCTTAACGATTATTTAGAAGCCAAAAAGAAGATTTTCCCTAGATTCTACTTCGTCTCAAATCAAGCTCTTCTTGATATTCTTTCCAACGGTAACAACCCAGAAAAGGTAGATGAATATCTTGGAGATTGTTTTGATGGTCTTAAGAATGTTGAATTCGTCAAAGAAGGACCTAGACCATACAGAACATGCAAGGGTATGCACTCTAAGGACTACGAATTTGTTAAGTTCTATTCTGATTTCACTTATCAGGGTGCAGTAGAAAATTATCTTTGTGATCTCGAACAGAAGATGATTTCAACTCTAAAAGAATGCCTCGAGAAGACCAAAGAAACTGCTGATAACTGGGATTTCGATTAACCAAGACACATCTGGCTTGAAAATCAGAATGCCCAAATTTCATTACTCGCAACATAAATTGTTTGGACTGAAGAGACAACTAGAGCTTTCGACGAACTTGATGGTGGCAGTGAAACCGCGATGAAGGACTATGCCAACTTAACAATTACTAGAATTAACGCATTGATCGCTCGGGTTAGAACTGATTTGTCATCTGACCTTAGAGTTAAGATCATTACTGTAATCACTATTGATGTACACGAACGTGATGTTATCCAACTTTTGGTAGATTCAAGAATCGTAGAATCTTCTCATTTCAAATGGTAATCTTAACTTAAGTTCGGAATGGAAGTCAAAGACCCTAAAGAAGGTAAGAAAGTTTGCATATCCAAAATTTGCGATTGGTCAACTTGGTACAACTACGAGTATGTCGGTAACTGCGGCCGTTTAGTCATCACTCCCTTAACTGACAGATGCTACATTACTCTCACTCAAGCTCTTAACCTTTCGATGGGTGGTGCTCCAGCTGGACCCGCCGGTACTGGTAAGACTGAAACCACTAAAGATCTTGCTAGAGCTCTTGGACTTCAATGCGTCGTCTTCAACTGCTCAGACTAAATGAACTACGCATCCATGCAACAGATTTTCATGGGTCTTTCCCAATGTGGTTCCTGGGGATGTTTCGACGAATTCAATCGTATCTCAATTGAAGTGTTATCTGTCGTTTCTACTCAAGTTAAGTATTGTCTTGATGCTATCAAAGAACTAAAAGTTAACAAAAACAAGACAACCTTCTTCTTCGGTGAGGAAGAAATCGGCATTAAAATCACTGTTGGTTTCTGGATCACCATGAACCCTGGTTATGCTGGCCGTACCGAGCTTCCAGAAAACTTAAAAGCCCTGTTCCGTTCCTGCGCTATGGTTACCCCAGATATTGTGCTTATTTGTGAAAACATGCTTATGTCTGAAGGTTTCCAAACTGCCAAGGACTTGTCAAAGAAATTCATGACTCTTTACAATCTCGCCAAATCACTTCTATCTCAAATGATCCATTACGATTGGGGCCTTCGTGCAGTTAAATCTGTGCTTAGACAAGCTGGTAAACTTAAGCGCCAGGACCCAGACATTTCAGAAGAAATTATTCTTATGAGAGCTCTTCGTGATTTCAACATGCCAAAAATTACTGTTGATGATCGCTCAATCTTCTTGGGTCTAATTAAAGATCTGTTCCCAGGAATTGAAGCCGAACCAAAGAAGGATGAGGTATTCTTTGAACTTTGCGCTAAAACTTGCAAGTAAACTGATGCTTAACGCCCACTACCTCTTTAACCTGAAGAAGGTTTCGTAAAGAAATGTGTTGAACTTGCTGAAATTCTTGAAGTTCGTCATTCCTGTTTCTTGATCGGAAATCCTGGAAGTGCTAAATCAGCAATTTGGAAGAATCTTTCAAGATCAAACTCTGGAAAAGAGTACTTCACTATTTGGGACATTGTAGATCCTAAAGCTGTAACATCTGATGAACTTTTCGGCTGCATGAATCCTAAAACAAAAGAGTGGAAAGATGGAGTTCTTTGCTGCATGATGCGTGACATGAACAAGAACTAAGGTAAATACAAGGCTATGCACAAGTAAAAGTGGTGTATTCTTGATGGTGACGTCGATCCCGAATGGATTGAGTCACTTAACACGGTTATGGACGATAACAAAGTACTTACACTTGTATCACAAGAACGTATTCCACTTACACCTGAAATGCGTCTTATTCTCGAAGTCTCTAACTTGAGAAACGCTACCCCAGCCACTGTATCTCGTGGTGGTGTCCTTTACATCAACGATTCCGATATCGGCTGGAGGCCATTCTATGATACCTGGATCAGCAAATTCAAAGTTAAGAATGATGAAAATGCCACTAACGTATTTACTCTTTCTTTGACCAACTTCATTTCTGAATCTTTCTTAGACGATATGAAAGGCAAAGAAACTATTGCTCCATGCTGTGATCTTGGTTATATCAGCACACTTACTACGATTATTGAATATCTTTACAACAACCTTTACACTAGCAAAGAGGAGGTTGAATTCTTAAAGAGAATCAAGGAAGAAAGTAATCAAGGTGGTGAAGTAACATTCGAAAGCTAAATCAAAACGATTTACGAAGGTTTCTTCGTTTTCGCTATGACCTGGGCATTCGGTGGTCCTTTGACTGATGCCAAACTTTAATTCAGCGGCTAAATCAAGAACTTACCAATTAAGACTAAATTCCCTGATGCTGGTCAAATCTACGACTACTATTTTGATCCCTTAACAATTTCATGGAAATTGTGGTCTGAAATCGTTAAGCCATATGACACCTCATATGACGGTTTGTTCAACAACTTGGTCGTACCAACTGCAGAGACGACTCGCCAGAAGTTCCTTATCGATGTTCACCGCGTAACCAAAAAAGGTATGGTGTTCATCGGAAATGCTGGTACTGGTAAGACTATCATCCTTAAAGATTATTTCGCCAACGCTGATCTTGAAAAGACAGTTTGCGCTACTCTTAACTTTAACAACTACACAGACTCTAAAGCCCTTCAAACTGTCATTGAGTCTAACGTTGATAAAAGAACTGGTAAGATCTACGGTCCACCAACTGGCAAAGTTTTGATGTTCTTCATGGATGATCTTAACATGCCCAAGGTTGACAAGTACGGAACCTAATCTCCAATTTGTCTGATTCGTCAAATTATTGACTATACTATTGTTTTTGATCGTGACCATCTCGAAGATAAGAAAGAAATCCACGATATCATGTTTATTGCCTGTATGAATCCTAAATCTGGTTCTTTTAATATTGATATGCGCTTGACACGCCACTTCACCATGATTGCTTTAGGTGTTCCAGACAAAGATATTCTTGCAACAATTTTCGGTCAAGTTTTGACTAATCACATGAAAAATTTTGACTCAACGTTCAAAGGCTACGATCAGAGACTAGTTAACGCAACCTCTGAAGTATTCACACTAATCGCTAAGGACGCCCGTTTCATGCCTACTGCTCGTAAATTCCATTACTAATTCAACTTGCGTGATTTTTCTAAGATCATCATGAATCTTATGTTGGCCCAACCGGCAATTTATAAGGGAGAACCTATGAAAATGATCAGATTGTGGGCTCACGAATGCCACCGCGTATGGCTCGATCGTCTCTTGTTCCCTGAAGATATTGAAGGCTATATGAATATGATGAGAGTAGCTATCAAATAATTCCCTGATCCAAATAACAAAGAGGAATTGATTTTCGAAAGCCCCTTAGTTTACACCAGCTTCATCTCAGCTTGCAGAGGAAGTGAGCCAGCTTACATGCCAATCAAAGACATGGAAGATTTAAGATCAGTTCTTGAGCTAAAGATGGCTGAATACAACGAAAATGTCGCAAGTTTAGATTTGGTGCTGTTCGATATTGCTTGCGAACACATCACAAGAATTGCCAGAATTATTGATTAACCTTGCGGAAACGCTTTACTTGTAGGAGTAGGAGGTTCAGGCAAACAATCATTAGGCAAACTAACTGCCTATATTCTCGGCTAGGAAGTTTTCAGAATTCTCGTGACCTCTAACTATTCGATGATGGATCTTAAGGCTGATATCTAAACAGCTTACGTCAAAGCCGGATGCGCTGGAATCCCTCTTTTCTTCATTTTGACCGATTCTCAGATTCCTTAAGACAAATTCTTGGTGTACATCAATGATATCCTGTCAGCAGGTTACATTCCCGACTTGTTCGCTAAGGATGAACTAGATGAAAAACTTGGCAAAATTAGATCAGAAGCTAAGTCACAAGGTATTGAAGATACCCCAAGTGCCATGTTCGCTTACTTTATTGACAAAGTCAGAAAGAACTTACACATTGGTCTTTGTTTCTCACCAGTCGGAGAAGCTTTCAGAGTCAGAGGTCGTTCATTCCCAGGACTGATAAACAGCACATCTATTGATTGGTTCCATGAATGGCCAGAGGATGCTTTGGTCGGTGTCGCCAAAAAGTTCCTTAAGGAGATCAAATTCCCAACTTAAGAAATATCTGATTCACTCGCTAACCACATGGCTTACGTCCATTTATCGATCAGTGAAGCAAACAAAGATTTCCTCCAACAATTCAGGAGATATAACTATACCACACCTACTTCTTTCCTCGAGCTTATTAACTTCTACAAATCACTATTGGGTGCTAAGACTGACCGTATTTCAGATCAAATCTAACGTCTAGAGACTGGTTTGGAGACCATGAACGCTACCACAAATCAAGTTGCAGAACTCCAAAAACTTCTTGATGTAAAGATGGTTGAAGTTGAGATTAAGAAGGAATCAACTGATAAATTGATCGACATTGTGTCGGCCGAATCAGCTGCAGCTAAGATCGAAGAAGATGCTGCTAAAATCTAAGCCGATGCTACAAATGAACTTGCTGCTTAAGCTAACGCAACAAAAGCTGCTGCTAACAAAGAGCTCGAAGCTGCTATTCCAGCCATGAAAAAGGCAGAAGAAGCCGTTGGATGCTTAGATGTAAAAGCTATTTAAGAACTTAAATCATTAGCTAATCCACCAGCTGATTGTATTACAGTCGCAAAAGCTGTTTTAATCCTTAAGGGTGACCGTAAGAATCACGGATGGCCAAATTGCTAAAAGATGATGAATAATCCTAAAGCTTTCCTTGATTCACTGAAAGTTTATGATGGTAACAATATTGCATAAGTTCTACTTGATGATTTGGTACCAATTCTTTCTTAGGAATCATTCACTACTGAGAACATGAAAAAGAAATCAAGCGCAGCTGCCAATTTATGTACTTGGGTTATCGCTATCGTTGAGTACAACTCAATTTACAAGAAAGTGAAGCCTCTAATGGATTCATCTGAAGCTGCTGAGAAATTAGCAAACGAAAAACTAGCTGAGTTGGCAATTGTGTTGGAGAAAGTCAGAGTAATTGTCGATAAAGTAAATGAACTAAAGAAAAAACTTGACGAAGCTGTTGCAGAGAAACAAGCTGTAGTAGATAACGCTAATGCTTTAGCTTCACAGCTTAATCTTGCCAATCGTTTAGTCAATGGTTTAGCAGATGAAAGAGTTCGTTGGATGTCAAATGTAGAGACATATAAGCTTGAACGTCTAACTATGATTGGTAATGCAATTCTAGCAGCTGCCTTCGTCTCTTACATAGGCCCATTCAACTCACAGTTCCGTGCAAATTTATGGTAGACTTAGTGGTTGACTGACATCCAGGCAAAACAGATTCCTTTCACAGAAGGTATCGACCCTCTAAATGTCTTGTCCACTTTGTCAGACCAGGCAATTTGGAAGACTCAGGGCTTACCAGCTGATAGAGTTTCTCTCGAAAATGCCGCTATTGTCGTTTCAGCTAAGAGATACCCATTACTAATTGATCCCTAATTATAGGGAATAAAGTGGATCAAAGGTAAAGAAGGTACTGAAATGGTCACCATCTAGCTTTCACAAAAGAACTGGCAAACTAAAGTTTAAATGGCTTTATAAAATGGAAACATTCTTATGATTGAGTCTATTGGTGAATCTATCGACGCTATTTTGGATCCACTACTTTCAAGACAATTCGTTAAGAAGGGCAGAGGTTTCACAGTCAAACTTGGCTCAGAGGATTGTGATATTTTGAGCTCATTCAAATTGTACCTCCAGACAAGATTAATTAATCCTCATTACAAACCAGAAACAGCTGCCTAATGCACAATTATCAATTTCATTGTCACTGAATCTGGTCTTGAAGATCAATTATTGGCTATGGTCGTGCGTGTTGAGAAACCAGACTTAGAACAGACCAAAGAAGAGTTAGTCAATCGACAAAACAATTTCTAGATCTAGTTAGCGGAACTCGAATCTAAACTTCTTAAGAATCTTTCAGATGCTGACCCTAACACTATTCTTTAGAACATCGCCTTGATCGAGTCTCTTGAAGTCACTAAGACTACTTCTATGGAGATTTAAAAGCAATAGCAAGAGGCCGTTAAGACCGAAATAACAATTAATACTTTGCGTGAAATCTACAGACGTGTTTCAGCTGAAGGTGCTATGCTTTACTTCTTGCTCATTCAACTTAACATCGTCAGCAAGATGTATCAGTACTCTCTAGAGTCATTTACGACATTCTTCTTCAAAGCTATTGAAAAGACTGAGTCATTCGAGGATGAGGAACAAAGAGTGCTTGCCCTTCGTTAAATGATCAGAATGACAATTTATAAATGGGTCAGCAGAGGTTTGTTTGAACGCCACAAACTAATTTTCCTTAGTTCTTTAACTTTCCGCATCATGCAAAAGGGAATTTTAGAGAATGTAGAGTACAACACCTAAATGATGAACTTCTTACTTTTCTGCCCAACTAAATACGACCCACCAAACCCTTAAATTCTAAAACCTTGGTTACCAGATCTCGCTTGGGCTTCGGTTCAAAAACTTATTGAAATTG
>Ga0315899_10007312_pt1 | contig 11863 bp, 15 predicted proteins | sample LakEriMetagenome_2_FD_203518 | JGI IMG/M metagenome (GOLD analysis project Ga0315899, IMG submission 203518) | Freshwater fungal communities from buoy surface, Lake Erie, Ohio, United States - Buoy 4 MA112 | ecosystem: Environmental > Aquatic > Freshwater > Lake | place: USA: Lake Erie, Ohio... | reverse complement strand
CTCTCTCTCCCTCCTCTCTCCCTCTCTCCCTCCTCTCCCTCCTCTCTCCCTCCTTCCCTCTCTCCCTCTTTCTCCCTCTCCCTCTCTCCCTTTCTCTTCTCTCTCTCTCTCCCCTTTTCCCCTCCCCTCTTTCTCCTCTCTTCCCTTTCCCCCCTCTCCCCCTCCACTAGCCCCAGCCTCCAAGCCACCAGCCCTGCACCTCGTGCGTCACCAACCAACATCGTCGCGCACGTGACTATGAGACAGGCGCAGTCTGCTGCGGAAGAGGCTCCTGTTTGCCGTTGGAGGCAGAGGGATCAGGAGGATTGGGTGGCTCGGAATGAGGAGTCGGTGGCGCATCGCCGTTGGTCATTCCACTGGTCACCATGTGCGAGCCAGCCGGTCCTGCAGCATGGCCTCCCGGCGGACCACCCGGCATCTGGCCGCCCATGTTGCCCATGTTGCCCATCATCTGCCACGTCTCAGACTCGAGGTCAGCGTCGCAATGCGACAACTACGGCAATGCAACCACAAGCCCATGTCTCCCTCTCCACTTGCAGCACAAGTCGCATGTTCCCACCACACAGCACAGAGCACTCACATTGGGCGGCTGGCCTTGACGGGCGCGCCCCTGGGGATGCCCGATGCTTAGCATCTGCAGGCCCATGCCATTCGCATTGATCGTTTGGTCCATGTTCATTTGGCCCATTTGTTGCTTGAGCTGCTCCATGTCCACCATGGGCCCCCAGTTCATCCCCGCACCTGTAGCAGGATGTGCACACGCGCATGTGCCACAACGATAGAAGTATGTGCACACGCCCATGTATCACAACAATTAGACTCTCGAGGCATCCCCGAGCGGCAGACAGCAGCACCACAGAAGCACGCGTGGTGGAGGAATTCAGACCCATCATGCTCGTCATCATGTGCGGCATGTCGGGCATCCCGGGCATTCCCATTCCCATGCCCGGCATCATCATCCCGGTAAACGGTTGCATTCCCTGCACACCAGGGGCGCCCATCTGTGGCGGCATGTGGGCCATTGGCGCGTTGCCGTGGCCCATCTGTTGGTGGTACGCATGCCCGTGCCCGCGCATTCCTCCGTGCCCAAATCCCCCCTGGTGCACCCACACCAAGGTTAGTTTCCACATCCTTAATAGAAAGCCGCAGCAAGTAGGTGCAACCGCTGGCGCCCGGCAGTTGCCCGCACGCCAGTTGCCCACAAACCACCCCGTCTTCTCGTGCCACACTCAGCCTCTCTCACACTTTCAACACAAAACAGGGTGGGCACCTTGTGCATATCCTTCAAGTTCGGGCGCAGCTCGGCATTGCCGTGGGCGAAATTACACCTGTTTAGGGTTTTGGGTGTTGGGTTTTGGGTTTAGAAGCTGGGCATTGGCGTGGGCAAAGTTAAACCTGTTTCCATGTTGGAAGACCCTAAACCCTAAACCCTAAACCTGTTTTCATATTGGCAGCCCCCCGTCTTGTGCCAGTTGAGACATATTCTTGTCTTGTAGTTGCTGTTCTTGGGGTTGCCGTGCGCCGCAGCCATCATGGGCGGCATCGTAGGCATTCCCTGCACGCACCGCACACACCTCTCAGCTCTCGCGCCATGACTACTCAGCTTTTGCCTCCAGGCCTCTGTGGCCTGCAACCGCCAACCTATCGCCATCTCAGCATGGCAGGCGCGCAGAGAAAGGGGCAGAAAGAGCAAGCAAGGCGAGAGGATTGCGGGTGGCAGCACAACCTGCTGCATCATGGCAAGCATGTTCATAGCACCACCCATCTGCATCTGATTCTGCAACATGGCCTCGTCCTCCCACGAGTTGTTACTTTGCCACGAGATGTTGCTTGCCGTCAGGCGCTTGAGCTCATTTACGCCGTGGGCGAAATTGCAGCGATCGCCGTACGGGCACGAGCCCGTGTTACACCATTTTGTGCACAGGCGCGTCTTGCGGTTCCACGGCGACCCTGAGTTGGACGCCCTGTTGTCGCCCGCCCGCCCGCCCCTGCACGCCCATACATCACATTCACACACGGGAACACGGAGAGCACAGAGACAAGGGATGTAACTGGAGTTGGAAGCAAGACAGAGAAGGCGTGCACGCAGCGCTGTGCGCACCGTTGGCCGTGGTCACGCTGCTGTTGCTGCGCTTGCTGTTGCGAGTGCTGCTGGTGCTGTTGTGGTTGCTGCTGCTGCTGCTGCTGCTCTCCCTTGGCATTCGCGCTCGCGCCTCCTGGATTCTGCGAAGCGTTCGCCCCGCTGCTGCTTGGCTGGCTGACCGCCCCAATGTTCTGGTTAGCCGCAGGCGCAGCTGGTGCGGCTCCGCAAGGCCGGAGCTCCTCGCCGCCGTGCGCAAAGTTGCAGCGATCGCCGAAGGAGCACTCGCCGTGCTGCTGCCATTTCTGACACAGCCGTGTCTTGTAGTTGCTCGGCCTGCACATGGCCTCAAGACTCACTACAGCGTGGATGCACAGTGACATACCGCGCACCGCGCACGCAGAGTGCCGCCGGGACCGCACGGCATGTTGCGGTGCAAAGCATACCTGCCCTGCTGGCCGTCTCCGCCGGCCGCCTCGTCCTCCTCGTCGGAACCATCGAGCCGCGGGGCGTCCTTTACTTCCAGCCCAGCCATCTCAGCCGACGGCAGAGCGTCGTCCGGGCCGCCCGCAGGCGCCGCTGACATAATTGCCTGACCCACACACCTCCGCGCGTCACTGCCCGCCGCCGGCGCAACCAACACGCCGCCCCGGCCCGTGGGCCCCGAGGACCATTTGGGGTCCGTGCAACAGTGATGGGGGTCCAGGGCGGACAGCGGGAGAGACGCGAGACCTGCGACTGCGGCAATTCGACGGTGGGAGAGGCCGTGGGTTCAGAGCAGTGTTCGGCGCGCTTTGTCGCTCTTCTTCCCGTCTCGCCTGTCTGCCGCGCGCTTCGTCCCCTCTCCCCTTCTCCTTTGCGCGCCTAAATCAAAACCAAACCACTTTACTGCTTTACTCCCCCCCCCGGAAAGTGTAGTGTTCGAGTCTTCATACAAAACATCCCTAAACCGGATGGTCATATCAGAACTGAACCCAAGCTAAACTCAAGAGCGATCCGGGCGCGCGGGGATCGGCCACGGGGGCGTTGGGGTCGCCCTGGAGCAGGTGGTCAACGCTTGGCTGTGGACCAACAGTGCAGCAGCAGGCCGTTTGACGCGTGTGCCTGTTTGCGTTAGCGGCTGGCAGGCGGCCTCTGCCCAGGCGGCCCAGGCACCCGCTCTCTCTCTCGGCGCACGTCAAGGCAACCGGAGCGTGCGCCGGCCGGGGGGCCGGCGGTGGTGGTTGCGGGAGCTGCTCACATCAGCGCAGGCCGCCCACCCGCCAGGGGCTGCCGCCCCCACGCCGCGCAGGAGGCGGCGTCTGACGCTCTCACGCGGCATTGGTATCAACTCAGAGCCCGCCTCCCTGCAAGCTGGATCAAATCTGCAGCTGACTCGCTGTTTCACGCGCCGCACCCGTGCGCGCCCGGCTTATCTCCTAACTGGAGGTATTTCACTTGCTGAGGACACAGCCAATCCTGACGATGCCAGCTGAGGACATCGACGCCGAGGACGGAGAGGTCCGCGAGACCGTGTCAGGTGCGTTCAAGTTCGATTGATAGCAGCGCCGGCGTTAGCGCGTGCTGAGTGCGTTTGGCTGGTGTGAGCAGAGACCAAGTCCAAGGACCGGGAAGGAGAGGTCCGCGAGACCGTGTCAGGTGCGTTCAAGTTCCATGGATAGCAGCGCGCCGGCGTGAGCGCGTGCTGAGTGCATTTGGCTCGTGTGAGCAGAGACCAAGTCCAAGGACCGGGAAGGGTCGGGGGAGCGGGACAAGAAAAAGAGCCGCAGCGATCGCCCGCGAGATCGGAGCCGCTCGCGCAGCCGCGATCGCGGACGCGCCGAGCGCGAGCGCGAGCGTGAGAAGAAGACGTCCTATGAGGGCATCAGCTACGCCGCACTCGATGCCGTAGACCGCGCCAGAGATCCGTATGGGGACCGGTATGGGCCCGACGCAGAAAAAGACCGCGGCCGGGATAGGGACAAGGAGAGGGAGAAGGAGGAGAGGCGCCACAGGGATCGCAGTACGGACGAGCGCAAGCGCGACCGACACGACCGCCACGACCGCGACCGACACGACCGCGACCGCGGGGAGCTGCGCAGGCATATATATATGTATACATATGTATATATATATATATATATATATATATAATATAGATCTGTAGACGTAGATATACACAAGATATATATACACACGGACAAGTCTTTGAGAACTCAACCACCGTCGTCATACACACGCACACATGTGCACATGGGCAGGCGCGACGACCGCGACCGCGACAGGGACCGGGATCGAGACAGGGACAGGGACCGCGACAGGGAGAAGGACAAAGAGAAGGACAAGGACAAGGACCGTCACCGCGACAGGGATCGTGACAGAGACCGTGACAGAGACAGGGATCGCGACCGCCATCGCGACAAGGATCGCGATAAGGATGGTCGGAACGGCGATGGGGATAAGCATCGCAGGGGCGATCGCGACAGGAATCAAAGCAAGGATATAAAAGACGAGAAAAACGGCTCGAAGGCTGCGGCAGAGGAAGAGGACGACGATGAGCCCCTCATGTTCGACGAGGAGGACGAGGAAGAGAAGCTGCGCAAAAAGCGCGAGGCGATCTTGGCGAAATACAAGAATAAGGGTGCTACCTCATCACTGGCGGTTGCACCCGCTGCTGCAGCGGCTGCGCCAACGACAGCGACCAAGGAGGAACGGGCCGAGGGGACAGACCCGGCGACTGACTCAACGGCTCAGGCGCCGAGCAACCAAGGCCCAGGCGGTAGAAAGGGAGAGGCCGCCGATGACATGTTCACTGACTCTCCCGTGCGGCCTATTGTTGAGTATAACGGAAATGGTGCAGGAGCAGGCACAAGGCGCGTGGACGATGGCACCGGGGAGCGGGATGAGGGCGGCGGCATTGATTACGCAGAGGGCTTCACCAACGCCGACAACTGGGACGATGCCGAGGGCTACTTCCGCACGCGCCCTGGAGAGCTCCTCCTTAGCCGATACCGTGTAAACCGAGACATTGGTCAGGGCGTTTACAGTTCTGTCGTGAGTGCTGCCGACGAAAAGTACGGCGGGGGAGAGGTTGCAATCAAGATCGTGGTATGCCTCCCCGCCTCACAGCCCTTGTGTAATATGTTGCAGATGTGCATGCTTTGGCTTGGGTTGCTAGTGTCTTTTGTTGCTAGTGTTTGTTGCTCCCTTTGTGCTAACTGTCTGTGTCTGTTTGTTGCTAGTGTCTTGTGTCTGTTTGTTGCTAATGTTTTGTGTCTGTTTGTTGCTATTCGTGTCTGTTTGTTGCTATTCGTCTGTTTGCCCTTTGTTGCAGTGTCTGTCTGCCCTTTGCATGTTAGCCCATTGTGTATGCTCGTCAGTGTAGATTGGATTGTGACTCAATTGTTTGCACGTGAGCAGCGGTCAAATGAGACTATGCACACAGCGGGGAAAAAAGAGATTGACGTGCTCAAGAAGTTGGGTGAAGAAGATCCCGATGGCAAGAAGCACATCTGTAAACTCCTGTCGCACTTTGAGTATAAGGGGCATCTGTGCATGGTGTTCACGCCCATGGACATGAACCTACGAAAGCTCCTCAAGACGTACGGGCGCGAGGTGGGCATCACCCTGGCAGCCATCAGGATGTATGCGCGGCAGATGTTCATCGGGCTGTTGCACATGGTAAAGTGCAACGTGTTGCACGGCGATATCAAACTCGACAACATCCTCATTTCGAAAGATCTCAAGACAGTCCAAATCTGCGACTTCGGCACTGCCGACTGGTCGCATGAGGCGGTGATCACGCCGTACATGGTGTCTCGCTACTACCGTCCTCCCGAGATCTGCCTCGGCCTCAAGTACTCCTTTGCCATGGACCTGTGGTCTGTAGGTGTGTGCTTGTTCGAGCTCTACACGGGCAAGTTCATGTTCACAGGTCGCAACAACAACGAGATGCTCAAGCAATTTATGGTCTCTGCTTGCCATCTTCTTATTTATCTTTATTCATTCATTTTTTGTTATGTATGGTCTCGGTTTTTCCCTGCCTGCTGCGGCGTGTGGAAGAAGAGAGTGAGAGTGACGAAAAGTGCAACGACACCCCACCAGGACTACAAGGGGCTGCCCTCGAAGAAGCTGCTCAAGTGCTGCCAGTTCTTTGACCAGCACTTCGAGGTAGACAAAGCCGACATCGTCTTCAAGTACTTGACCAAGGACGTGTGCACCAAGCAAGAAATCATCCAGAAGATTCGGTATGACAAACCGAGCAAGAGCATCTATGAGTCTCTGCTCAAGCACAAGGCCGAGGGCGACGACGTCAAGAAGGTTTCTGCCTTTGTTCGTGGCGTGTGGCGCTAGACTCGCGCGCTTCCCTCCTGTCACTCTCCGTGCTGTGCCTTGTGAGGAGTGAAAAGTTGAAAGGGTTTGCATATCTCCTCGACAAGATCTTGATCCTAAACCCTAAACCCTGAACCCTAAACCCGTAAACCCTAAACAGTTGAAAGAGTTTGCAGATCTGTTAGACAAGATCTTCATTCTCGATCCCGCGAAACGATCGAGCGTGCAAGATTGCCTCAAGCATCCTTTTATTAAGGACCTGCCGGCATGAGGCACAGACACAGGTCCTTAAAGGACCTGCCGGCATGAGGCACAGACACAGTACGGTTGGTCGGCACTTGGGTACCGTCTCCTCGGCACGTGGATACCGTCTCCAGGGTGAAGGAGGGGGGTAGGAGGGGCGCCATGTTATCGCTGTAGAGATTGCGCATGGGCGCTTGCAGGAGCAGCTGCCTAGAGTTGGCTTGCTTGAAGCACCAGGAAGCAGATGCAGCAGCGCAGCGCAGGACTGGAGGTCTCTCTGGTACTCGTAGTGAGACCTGTGCACCCAGACCTGTGCGTGCTTGACGTTTGACAATAATGTTGAATACCCACAGATACTTTGATCGCGTCTTGATTTTCTAAAGCTTGGCTTGGTGCGTACCGCGCTGCCGCCTAGCCGACTCGCCTTAAGCCGCCTCTCCCGGCTTCCGTAGGGGTAATATGAACCCAACGATAACCTGATACTCTTGTATCTATAGTGTAGAGACGGCGTATAGGAGTGCTATAGTGTTGAGACGGCGTACGGCGTATAGGAGTGAGCCCTCTCTTGCGTTGTATTCTTGGTCTTCTTGTGTTGGGCAGCTGTGACTGTGACTGACGCCTTTTGCCCGTGCTCTCTCCGGCACTCTCCGAGATACGGGTGGAGGATGGAGGGGAAATGAAAAAGCATGGGGCAAGCATGGTCGCAGGCGCCCCGCCCACTTCAGCTTCTTCTGCCTCCTTGTCTGCATGCGCAGCAGGCAAGCGAGCTTCTGGGCATTTGCCGGCAAGGTGCTGTTACTGTAGGCCAGGGGGCTGGCATGGGCTCCTGTAGTAATGTGTGTAGTAGAATGTATGTAGAGTGCATCTAGTAGAATGTCTGTAGTAAGCTGCTCTTACAGTAGGCGAAAGCAGGGCAGGTGACTGGGCTGACATGGGTGCTGTGCCTCGATGCATGTGTATTGCGCTTTGTGTGCTTGTACATTGGGTGTGTGCTTGAGAGAGTGTGTGCAGTTTGTCATGCATATGTGTATACAGACAGACATGCGTGCATTTCGTGCATTTGAGTGATACATGTGTCTAAATGGGTGCTACTTTATGATGTGGTGTATATTGCACGATGCTGTGAATGCTTCTCCCGCCCTCCATGTGCGTACACCAGTCTTCAGCGCAGTCTCTCTCTTTCGTATCTCGTATCTTTGCCAGCCTTGTGGACCCCTAGGCCAGGCATTGCCCACTCAGCCATTGCCCACTCGTGTGCCTCCACGCCTCGACTGCCGCGGCGGGGTCCTATGACCAAGCACACGGGTGTGTATGTGCACTTGTAGCACGTTTCTCCCCCTCTGACTCCAACGAGCACACGCGTGTGTGCCTCATTGTGCCCTTCCCTGCATCGCGTGAATGTGTCACGGTTGTCTCTCTCACTGTATGCGTCTTGTGCCTGCCGAGTCAGCCGAGGAAGAGAGATAAAATGGTGTCTGGGGGGCTTTGTGTGAAAAAGACGTGGGTGAGCTTGAGGTGTGTCGGCGACACGCAGCTGCTTCCGTGAGGTGTTGTCCGGCGACACGCAGCTGCTTACGTTTCGACTGACGTCTGGCAGCTGCTTACGTTTCCACTGACTTGTTGACTCTCTGGTTGACTGAAGTGTTGACAGCATTCACGAACTTGTTCACCAACTTGTTCACTCCCTTGTTCACTGCCTCAAGGGTCAGTAATATCATTAACCCGTCAGTAGTAACATCCTCTTCTTCCTCCTCCTCTCTGACGCACGCAACCTCTTGTGCCCAGCAGAATGTGTGTTTGAGACAGAGTGAGCCGGTCACAATGAAAGAGATAGAGTCAGGCAGGAGACAGAGGCAGGCGGTAGTCAGTAGGAGGCAGAGGCAGTGGGGAGTCAGTAAGAGACAGTGAGCCAAGAGACAGAGACAGCAAGGCAAGAGACAGTCAGTGTTGCAAAAGACAGAGTGAGTGTTGAGCCGGTAGTCAGTGGCCCTTGGGTATCACTGAACAACCTCTACGTGGTACATTGCCCTTCTGTCAACTGAGGTAGCAGTTTCGAAGGACGCGCTGTGTGTGATTCCCAGAGGGTGGCCCCTTAATGAAGACGTGAGAGTGACGGCTTAATAAAGACGAGATAAGGGACGCAGTGACGGCTCAACAAAGTCGCAAAGTCGACAGCTCTCCGTGACCTGTAGCAGGCTCGGGGAGAGCCCCAATACCTGAAAACATTTCGGGCCGGCGCTGACCCGGGCAATAGAGTCTCAGCATAGGCCGCCTGGGCAACTCCGGTGTCTGGGAGGGGGATTACGGGTGGGGGGTCCGGGTACGCCGCCCTTTTGGCGCACTCGGCTCGGTGACCTTAAAGAGAATTGGTTTCTTTTGTTTTCCAATTAAACACTCGACACACCCTCAACAAGGACGAGGTACCAGTTGGGTGTTGCTTGCCTCTTTTGTGGGTGTTGCTTGCCTCTTTTGTGGGTGTTGCTTGCCTCTTTTGTGGGTGTTGCTTGCCTCTTTTGTTTTGTTCACCCACGGCTGACTCGCTGGTGACAAATGCATAACATGTCAAGTAAGTTTTTTGCTGCAATTGCCGCGAGAACGGCATCCACGTTTACGAAGAAAGACGCTTTCACACAGCAGTCGCAAACAAATGACGCACATTTGCATATACCCGCGAATGTGCACCAGTTGAACCATCCTGATAGCGGGGCCACGCCAGTTTCCTCCCCATCCCCTGTCTTGATTCGATGGGGTCCACACTTCTGTCCCATATTATCATTTCCTGCCCCTCCTGGAATATTCATCGTAGTTGCCTCGTCGACAATCTCGCCCCGGGACTCTTCACAAAGAGGACTCCAGGCTGTCATTTAATAAATGCTTGGCGATTCGCACATGTGGAGCGGGGAGCACAAGGAGCCAATAAAGGCAACCTAAACCCTAAACTATCCCTCTCCCTCTCGCCCTGTTCCCCTCTCACCATCTCCCTGTGCCTACCTTCCTCTCACCCAATTTGTATTCAAGAGAAAGAGAGATTATTGATTGACGATACAGAAAGCCGGCCAACTTCAACCCCAGCCCTGCGGGTTGGGGCCAGAGGGGCGCCACTCATCCGATTCTTCGCGTGGACCGCGGTGGTTGGGGCGGGAGGGGTGGCGCTCATCCGATTCTTGGCAGACAGGTCCTAGTGAGGCAGGACAGGCGGGGCGGCACGACGACCTGCGTGACGAGCATCAGCTCCATCCTCCTCTTCCATCCGAGCCAAAGCACGCGCGGACCGCGGCGGACGACAAACGCAGAGGCGCGCTGGACGCGACAGCCATGCACTCATTCCATCCCGTGTTCGTCGCCCGCAGCAGCTCGTGACGTAGCTCACACACATCCGCATAGTCAGTGCCCTAGTATATATATTCACTATAGAAAGCTCCTACATAGAGGACTTTTGAGAAAGTGTACCTTGAGCACGAGACGGACTGACGCAGGTACGAGAATGTGCCACCCCTCGATAAAGCACTGGTCCCAGCTCAAGAGGAGGCAGCCCATTGACAGGAAGCCCGACAACCCTGATGACAACCACCCCCGCACCAGCTCAGCCATCCCTGCATCCTCGCCCTCTTCCCTTTCTCCCGCAGCAAGGTGGCTCTTGAGGAAGCACGCCGAAACTGCGCCAGCCACTGCCCCATCCGCCGCACGCACCTTGTTTTTGTTGATAGGCACAAGGGGCAAAATGGAAGGGGTGGGGGGGTTACACGGGGTGGGGTGTGTCGGGGGGGAGAGCCATAAGTGTGTGGGGGGGGAGATAGTCAAACGGGTGCATAGACTCTGAGGCAACGCGTGCATGGACTCGCTCCGACGCACAAGTGAAACAGGTGCAGAGACGAGGAGGGTTTAGGGTGCATAGACTCTCAGGAAACGGGTGCATGGACTCTGAGGGCTAGTCAACGCCTTCATAGACTCGCTCCGACGCACAAAGCGCCCTCAGATGTGCCAACACAGATGGGGGAGACGAAGAGGCAGAGACGAGAGGGGGGGGTGCGGCGTATACTCTTATACCTCAGGCGGCGGGTATAGAGAGCTGCTTACAGGCGTGCAGCCCCTCTTCTGCCCCTCTTCTACTCACCCGTATACTCCAGAAGCTGCCGCACTGAAAGGCGCCGTGCACAAAAAAATCGCCACAGCAAGAAAAATCGCTCAGGGCGATTTTTCTGCGGCGCACCTAAGCTGCCCTGCCTCAACGTGGATTAGGGCTTTTCGCGGGGGTTAGGGGGTGGCGCTCATCGCATTCTTGGCGCCAACCACCCACTCACACGTACTTACACATATGTACCTGGCGAGCAACGTCGAGGGCGAGGACAGACAGAGTGGAGGCGGAGGGGAGGGCTTGATCAACCGCCACAAGCTTTGCCAACCACCCTACTAGTTCCCTGATGTATGTATGTGTCACACTAGTTCCCTGATCCATGTGTGACACAAGCTCTGCTAGATCCCTTAGGCAGCACGTGACACTAGATGCCTCCATGTGTCAAGTCAAGCCCGTGCGCCCGTCCGAGCGTCAGCATGTGTGCGTGTGCGTGCGCGCGTGTGAGCGTGCGCACGTGTGAGAGCCTGCGCCCGCGCCAACGAGAGGGAAGAGGGGAAGAGGGGAAGAGGGGAAGAGGGGAAGAGAGAGCGCGCGCGCGCGAGAGAGAGAGACAGAGGAGAGAGAGCTCGGGGTTGCGGGGCGGAGCTGGGCGGGGCCTCGAGGGAGGGAGATACCTTTCCGACACCTGCGCATGGTGGAGGGGCTCAAAGACATAGAGCAAGGGCGCAAGGAGGAGGAGAGCACGCTGGAGGCGGCGGGTGGAGGCGGGCGCCCCCTCGGCCCCAGCGGCCTCCGCGTCGCTCTGCGAGCCCGACAGGACGATGAGGCGCGAAACGACCCTGTGAATGATTATCATGTGACTCGCCCTCTCTCGCTCTCTCTCTCTCTTTCTCTCTCTTTCTCTCTCTCTCTCTCAAGCATTCTGTCTCTCTTTCTCTCTCTTTCTCTCTCTCTCTCTCAAGCATTCTCAAGTCAATGATGTCAATCTTTCTCACAGATCAGTGCCCTAGTATGTTGCCTATAGCAAGTGTGGAGAGTGACTATGGAGAGGACGTGTGGAGAGTGACTATGGAGAGGACGTGTGGAGAGTGACTATGGAGAGGACGTGTGGAGAGTGACTATGGAGAGGACGTGTGGAGAGTGACTATGGAGAG
>Ga0315899_10007311_pt1 | contig 11864 bp, 8 predicted proteins | sample LakEriMetagenome_2_FD_203518 | JGI IMG/M metagenome (GOLD analysis project Ga0315899, IMG submission 203518) | Freshwater fungal communities from buoy surface, Lake Erie, Ohio, United States - Buoy 4 MA112 | ecosystem: Environmental > Aquatic > Freshwater > Lake | place: USA: Lake Erie, Ohio... | reverse complement strand
AGAGCGCATCGCACTGCGCTGCGTGCGCCCTGAGCTCTTCGGCTGACCAGGCGGTCTCGCCCTCGTTGGCGACCACCTCCCAGGCGCTGCGCAGCGCCTCGAGCACTTCAGGAAAGACCTTGCGGGTAACCAGTACACGGGGCTTCATGGGCAGCGGATCAGAAGTTCGATGGTGAGTGGACGGATTCGGCAGGCGAAGTCGTTGGGGGCCAAACCCTTGACGGACGAAGCCGTTGAGGAACGAAACATTCAGGCGGCCGTGACGAGGATGACATGCACGCGATAGGGGCCGTGGGCGCCCAGCACGATGGTCTGTTCGATATCGCCGGTGCGCGACGGGCCTGACACGAGGTTGGTCGCGCGCGGCAATTGGCCCCGCTCGGCGCGCGCGCGCTTGAAACCGTCTTCGTAGTGCGAGACCACCCGGTCAACGGGCACAACCGCGATATGGGTTTCAGGCAGCAGGTGCATGGAGGCCGGGGTGTCCGGGCCCGAAAGCATCATGAGCGTGCCGGTCTCAGCAACCGCCGCAAAGACACTGCTGATGCCCACGAGATCATCCGCCTGCGGCCTGCGGGCCTGAACCTCAAGCCCCGCGCCAGCCCAGTCAAGATCACCGAGTGTGTTCCAGCAGACTGCCTGTAGGGGCAACTCATGGCTCTGGAGGTACCGTGCAACTGCCTCAGGTACGGCCGCCATGCCCTGCACCCGCTCGGTGGTGCTGGACATGCGCGCAGCCTGAGCCTCGAAGTGCGCCACCACATCCTGGCTCACCGTGGGGCGCGGGCCTTCGGCCTGTCGGGCGATCCAGGCCTGAGCATCGGCGCGCTCGCCGGGTGTGGCCTCGCCCTGGCGGCCCCGCGCGGCGCGGATGCGGCCGAGGATCTGGCTGCGGGCCGAGGTGGTGTCGAGCAGATCGACCGAATCAGGTGACGATGGAGCAGTCATGGGGATGTGCTGAGGAGGATGTGAGCCAACGAGATTTCTGAAGGGGCGAGCTGCGTTGAAGAGGGTCGCCGATCAGACAGGATGTTCAACCATGAACACCTGCCTCAGGTAGGCGAGGTAGGCCGGATCGTCGCACATGGTCTTCTCGGGTGTGTCGGACAGCTTGGCGACCGGCTGACCATTGCATCGCACCATCTTGATCACGATCTGCAGCGGCGTCAGTCCGAGGTCATTGGTGAGGTTGGTGCCAATGCCAAAGGCCAGACGTGTGCGTGAAGAAAAACGCTGATAGAGCTGAATGGCCAGCGGCACATTGAGGCTGTCAGAAAAGATCAGGGTCTTGGTGCGGGGGTCGACACGCAGGGATTCGTAGTGGGCGATCAGCTTTTCGCCCCACTCGAAGGGATCGCCCGAGTCGTGACGCGCACCATCGAAGAGCTTGCAGAAATACAGATCGAAGTCTCTGAAAAAAGCCTGCATGCCATAGGTGTCAGACAAGGCGATTCCGAGATCACCGCGGTACTCACGGGCCCAGACCTCAAAGCCGTAGGTCTGGGAATCGCGCAGGCGCGGCCCGAGCGACTGACAGGCCTGGAGGTACTCGTGGGCCATGGTGCCCAGCGGCAGCACGTTGTGCCGCATGGCGTACATGACATTGGAGGTGCCCGCGAAGTTCTCGCCCAGGGCATCGCGAAGACCCACAATGACTTCGTCGTGCCAGAGCCGCGAAAAGCGCCTGCGTGTGCCGTAATCGGCCACCCGCATGCCGTCCAGCGATGCATCGTTGCGGATCAGGCCGATCTTCTGGAGCAGACGCCTGCGACCATCCGCGTAGTCGGGCGCCCTGACGGTATTGCGAAAGTACACCTCGTTGACGATGGCGAGCAGCGGAATCTCGAACAGGATGGTGTGCAGCCAGGGGCCGCGCACAACGATCTCGATCTCACCGGGCACGGCATCGGACGCCTGCACGGTCACGTACTTTGCGTTCATCTGGAACAGTCCCAGAAAATCAACAAAGTCGCTCTTGATGAATCGCAGGCTGCGCAGATAGGCGAGTTCGTCCTCGGTAAATCGCAGCGAACACAGGTGCGTCACCTCCGTGCGGATTTCATCCACATAGGGGGCGAGTGCAATGCCGGGGTTACGGCACTTGAAGCGGTACTCCACCTGTGCGCCCGGGAAGTGATGCAGCACCACCTGCATCATCGTGAACTTGTACAGGTCGGTGTCGAGCAACGATTCGATGATCATCGGTCGATTGTACGTTCGCCCGAGCCTTGCAGACCCAGCAATTCACGCCGCAGTGCAGCATCCTCGCGCAGCGTACTCATCGCGCCCTCATGGCGAACCTGGCCCTTCTCGAGCACGATCACGCGGTCGCAGACGCCCTGCGCAAACGACAGGTTCTGCTCCGACAACAGCACGGCCAGCCCTCGGGACTTCATGGCACCGATTGCAGCGGACATCGCCTGCACGATCAGCGGAGCCACGCCCTCGGAGGGCTCATCAAGCAGCACCAGGCGCGGATTGCCCATGAGGGTTCGTGCAACGGTCAGCATCTGCTGCTCGCCACCGCTCATATGGGCGGCACTGCGATGACGCATGCCCGCAAGATTCGGAAACAGCTCGAACAGGCTCTCGAGGCTCCAGCACGGTGTGCCTGCGCGCTCGGGCTGGCGGGCGAGCTCGAGGTTTTCGAGCACGGTGAGGTCGGTGAAGATGCGCCTGTCCTCAGGCACCCAGCCCAGACCGGCCCGTGCAATCCGATGCGCAGGCCATTGCTCGATCGCCGCACCCGCAAAACGGATGTTGCCCGCAGTGCGACGCACCAGGCCCATGATGGCCTTGAAGGTCGTGGACTTGCCCGCTCCGTTACGTCCCAGCAACGCCACCGCTTCGCCCGGGCGCACCTCGAGATCGAGATCGAACAGCACCTGGGCCTGGCCGTAGCCGGCGCACAGCCCCTGGACTTCGAGCAAGGGAGTCTGGCTCATGCGGGCCTCACTCGCTTCATGGCGTTCACGCGGATCATCGTGATCACGCTGATCGCGGCGTTCGCACGATGCGCGGCATTCGCGCTCCTCATGGCGTGTCGATACTCATCGATTCGCCCAGATAGGCGGCGCGCGCTGCCGGATCGTCACGCACTTCATCGGGCGTGCCTTGTGCAATGACCTGGCCCTGGGCCATGACCACGATGCGATCGGCATGTCCGAACACCACATCCATGCTGTGCTCGGTAAAGAGCACGCCCATGGTGCGGCTGCGGGCCAGATCGCGCACCAGAGCCATCATGGCGCCGCGCTCGGCCGGGGCCATGCCGGCCGTGGGCTCGTCCATCAGCAAAAGACGCGGCTGATTGGCCAGAGCAACAGCCAGCTCAAGGCGCTTGATGTCGCCATAGGCCAGCGTCGAAGCCGGTTCTTCAGCCAGAGTCTGCAGGCCCACCGCATCGAGCAGGGCCATCGCTGCATCGCGTTGCGCGGCAATCGCGCGTCCGAAGGGCCGCAGGGTCTGCCCGGCACGCACCAGCAGAGCCATCTGCAGGTTGCCGATCACCGTAAAACTCGACCAGATGCTGGCCACCTGAAAGGTGCGTGCCACTCCGGCACGCCAGAGCGCGCGCGGTGCGCGACCTGTGACATCCTGGCCGCCCAGACATACCGAACCGGAGTCAGGTTTCAACTGACCATTGATGCAGTTGAAGCTGGTTGATTTGCCCGCACCGTTGGGGCCGATCAGGGCGAGCATTTCGCCGGCATGAACCTCCAGGCTCAGGCCCTGCACAGCCTTCACGCCTGCGAAGGCCTTATGCAGGCCCTGGACCGCAAGAACGGGCTGCGACGAGCGCGTGCCCGAGGACACTGAACCCTGAAGGGGCCCAGGCATGCCAGGGCCGGCCGTGGCTGCGGTGATCTTCAAGGCTGGCGTCCTGAGTCCATGGCCGATGGGACTGGGGCTGCGCCTTCTGCCGGGGCTGTGGCTTTTGCCGGGGCTGTGGCTTTTGCCGGGGCTGTGGCTTTTGCCGGGGCTGTGGCTTTTGCTGGAGCTACGGCTTTCGAGCTTTCTGGCTTTCGCCAATGGCGCACCAGGGCCTGAACACCGCCGGCCAGCCCCTGCGGAAAGACCATCACCAACACCAGGATCACGCCGCCCAAGGTCGCACGCCAGTAATCACTGCCCCGCATCAGGACATCCTGCAGGCCGGTGTAGGCCACCGCACCGGCCACCGGGCCGGCCAGCGATTGCAGTCCCCCCAGCAGCACCATCACGAGTCCATCGACCGAACGGCCAACACCGAGCGCCTCGGGCGAAATCGTGCCCTTGGCGAAGGTATAGATCGCGCCTGACAGGCCCGCAAGGAGCGCCGATACACTGAAGGCCAGCCACTGCACCCGCGCACTCGGAATGCCTGAGGCCTCGCTGCGCTGGACGCTGTCGCGCACGGCACGAATCGACCATCCCAGGGGCGCGTGCAGCACGACGCGAACGGACAACACGCCAAGCGCCACCAGCGCCAGCGCGAACACGAAATAGGTCCCGCGGACCGACGCCCATCCAGACGGCCACAGACCGATCAGGCCGTTGCTGCCCCCGGTCACTGCATCCCACTGAAACACACCCGCCCACACCAGCTGCGCAAAGGCCAGAGTCAGCATCGCAAAGTACACCCCCGAAAGCCGAACCGCGAAGGCCCCGAAGAGCGCGGCACCCAGGGTGGCGATCAGCGTGCCCGCGACGAGGGCAGCTTCCATGGGCCACTGCAGCATGCGATGAACAAGCGCTGCGCCATAGGCGCCCAGGCCAAACCAGGCCGCATGCCCGAAGGAATGCAGCCCTGCAGGGCCAAGCAGCAGATGAAGACTCACCGCAAACAGCACCGCGACCAGGATGTCGATGCCGATCACCGGCAGGTAGGGCCAGATCCGCTCGCCAGGCGCCACAAGCACGAGTGCAAGCAAGAGCACGATCCATGCACCCCGTGCCGGCCATCCTGCGGGCCGCAGGGGAGATTCCTGAGCGCTCTCGCCCACGCGAACGCTCGACAGGGGCTTGCCCAGCAAGCCACTGGGCCGAATTGCAAGCACCAGACCCATGACCAGGAATTCAGCCACCAGCGTGAGCTTGGGCAGGGCCAGCTCGACTCCAAGAAGCTGTACGGTGCCCAGGGCCGTGCACAGGGCCTTGACCTGAGCGATCAGGAGCGCCGCCAGAAACGCCCCTGGCAGACTGCCCATGCCCCCCACCACCACCACCACGAAGGCCTCGCCGACGATGGCCAGATCGAGCGCCAGATGGGCGGGCTCCCTCGGCATCTGCAGCGCGCCGCCCAGGCCTGCCAGCAAAGCACCCAGGGCCAGAACGCCGGTGAAGAGCCAGCGCTCGTCGATCCCCAGGGCGCCCACCATCTCGCGATCCTGGGTGGCAGCACGCACCAGCATGCCAAAGCGGGTCCGGTTCATGACGAGCAGCATGAGGCCCAGCACCATCGGCCCGACCGCGATCATGAGCACATCCCAGGTCGGCAAGCGTGCGCCAAAGATCGTGATCGCACCTTTCAGGCCCGGGGCCTTGGGGCCCAGCAGATCTTCAGGACCCGCAATCCAGAGCACTGCATCACGCAGGATGAGTGCGATCGCAAAGGTGGCCAGCAACTGAAAGAGCTCAGGCGCGGCATAGATGCGACGCAGGATGCTCAGCTCGATGAGCGCACCCAGCGCCGCCGTCAGGAGTGCCGCGAGCAGTACAGCCGTCCAGAACGCCCAGCCCGGCAGGGGCCCGTCGGCGGGTGCCAGCCGGAACACCAGCCCGCAGGCGAGATACAGGCCCACCATGTAGAGCGAGCCATGCGCGAAGTTGACGATGCGCGAAACACCGAAGATGAGCGACAACCCCGCCGCGACCATGAACAGCGACGAAGCGCTGGCCAGCCCGTTGATCGCGTGAAATGCAAGACTCTCGAGATTCACGCCTTATCCCTGGAGGATGCGGGCCCGGGGGCGAACGAGCGCCCGGCCCGCAATCGCCTCACTGCATCGCGTCAGCGGGACGCAACTTTCGGACTTCAGCGTCCGGGGGTTGAACGGCTGCGCCATCGATATAGCGGAAATCCTTCATCACGCCTCGCCCCTGATTGACTGCCGTGACGCCCACATAGGCACCAAGCGTGGCTTGGTGATCAATCGCACGCCAGGTAAAGCGACCCATCGGGCTGTCCATGGGCAGGCCGCGCAGGGCCGCAATCATCTTGTCGGTGTCGGTGCTGCCTGCCTTGCGAATGGCCTGTGCGAGCGACATCAGGCTCACGTAGCCCACCACGGAGCCCAGCCGCGGATACTCCTTCCAGCGTGCCTGGTAGGCCTTGAGAAAGCGGTCGTGTTCGGGCGTGCGGATGCTGTACCAGGGATAACCCGTCACGATCCAGCCCTCAGGCGCCTCGTCGCGCAGGGGATCGAGATATTCGGGTTCACCCGACAGCAAAGACACCACCGGGCGTCCCTGAAACAGGCCTCGGGTCTGGCCCTCGCGCACAAAGCGCGCGAGATCAGTCCCGAAGGTGACATTGAAGATCGCCTCAGCCTTGGCATCGATCAGGGCCTGCGCGACTGCACCGGCATCGATGCGACCGAGCGGCTGCGCCTGTTCAGCCACGAACTCGACATCAGGCTGGGCCTTGCGCAAGAGCTCCTTGAAGGTCGCTGCCGCAGACTGACCGTATTCGTAATTGGGATAGACGATGGCCCAGCGCTTTTTCTTGAGCTTCGCGGCCTCAGGCACCAGCATGGCCGACTGCATGTAGGTCGAGGGCCGCAGCCGGAAGGTGTACCGGTTGCCGTTTTGCCAGGTGACCTTGTCGGTCAGCGGCTCGGCCGCGAGAAACAGCACCTTGCGCTGCTTCGAAAAATCACCCACGGCGAGCCCGATATTCGACAGGAAGGTGCCGAAGATCGCGACGGTCCGCTCCCGGGCAACGAGCTCTTCGGCCACCCGCACGGCATCGCCCGGGTTGCCGTTGTCGTCGCGCGAAATCACTTCGAGCTTCTGGCCCAGCACGCCCCCGGCCGCGTTGACCTCCTCGAGCGCCAGTTCCCAGCCCTTGCGATAGGGCTCCAGAAATGCGGGCTGCGCCTTGTAACTGTTGAGCTCGCCGATACGGATCTGGGCCTGCAGCGGGCCCGATGCCGCGAGCCCCAGGACGATGGGTGCGATCAGCGAAAGAAAAGCGGACCGGATGGAATGGCTCAACACAGACATGATGGGCGTTCTCGGCAAGAAACGAACCATTGTCGCTCAAGGCCGAGCGACGCTGACCCATACCCGGATTGCGGTTGTTGGAGCAGCAGCGGCTTCCCGGGTAAAATAGTCGGGAATTAACGTCCTGCCTTTCTCCCCTGCCATGACCCACATCGTTCTCGACTCCTGCATCCGCTGCAAGTACACCGACTGCGTGGATGTCTGCCCCGTTGACTGCTTCCGCGAGGGCCCGAACATGCTGGTCATCGACCCGGACGAGTGCATCGACTGCGCGGTCTGCATCCCGGAATGTCCGGTCGAGGCCATCAAGGCCGAAGAAGACGTGCCCGCTGACCAGATGGCCTTCATCGCCTTGAATGCCGAGCTCTCACGGCAGTGGCCGAGCATCACACGCACCAAACCGCAGTTGTCCGACGCCGACCGCTGGAAGGATGTTGAGGACAAGCTGAAATACCTCGAAAAGTGACGGCTCAGGTCCCCGATCCGATCAGGGGGCCCGACCTGCAAGCCCCGCCGGTCTGCGAGGAGATGCATCGGCCAGACGGCCTCAACCGCATCGACCAGCGCTTTCTGGCCTTCCTTGGCGAAAGCGATCCCGCGCTGCTTGAGCGCCTGCTGCAGGCTCGGGCGCGACCTGACTCCATCGATCGACAGGCGGCCTCGGGGCTCATGCTGGCGCTCGCCGAGCCCCTCGAAGCCTTCCTCGTCGAGTGCTTCGGGCTTGGCCACGAGGCGCAGGGTGGGCGCGCCCATCACCGGGATTTCGAAGCGATCTATCGGGTCAAGTGGAAGTTCGTGCGGCGTCAGGCCGTCCTGGGGGTCACGCCCGAGATGCTGCGTGGCTTTGATGCCCAGGCAACGCGCCTCAGACTGCAGGCAGGCCTGCGGGACCAACAGCCTGAGAAGGCCGCACGAGAGCAACTGCAGGCGCCCAGGGCTGTCTTTGATGAAGCCGACCTGGCGCGGATGATTCTGGTCTGGCAGGCGCAACCCGAGCACGCGGCGCTGCTCGAGCTGGCTCGGCTTTACAGTGCCTGGGCGGCCACCACGCCTGATGGCCAGGCCCTGCATGCGGACTCGATCCTGTTTCGGTTGCCCCAGCCTCACGACCCCTCGGCACAGGCCCATGCCCTGACCCGCGAGGCGGTACAGGGTCTGCCGCAATCCGTGATCCGCCTGCATCCGCGCAGTGCACGGCTCGGGGCTGCCGATCAGGCTTTCGCTCTGACCGACGCTGGCACCGACACCGCGGGAGCGCTCGATCAAACCCGCTACTGCCTGATCTGCCACAAGAACGGGACCGACTCCTGCAGCCGTGGCCTGAATGCGCAGCATGCCGGCTGCCCGCTGGGCGAGCGCATTTCTGAATTCCATGCACTACGTAATGAAGGCCTGACGATCGCAGCCCTGGCCGTGATTGCGCGCGACAACCCCATGGTTGCAGCCACCGGACACCGGATCTGCAACGACTGCGTGCAGGCCTGTGTCTTTCAGAATCAGACGCCGGTTGACATTCCCCGGGCTGAAACCCAGACCCTGGAGCAGGTGCTCGATCTGCCCTGGGGGGTGGAGATCTACGATCTTTTGACCCGTTGGAACCCGCTCAATTTCGAACGCCCCCTGCCCAGGCCACCGACAGACCACAAGGTGCTGGTGGTGGGTGCAGGCCCGGCGGGATTCACGCTGGCCCATCAGTTGCTGCAAGACGGTCACACCGTGGTCCTGATTGATGCCCTGCGCATTGAACCCTCCGATAAGTTGCAGGCCACTGAATCCGGGGTCAATGAGAGCGGGGCAGGGGCAAACCCGCGCGATGCCATGGCGGGCGCGCGCAAGCCCGTGCACGATATCGCCCGCTTCAGGGGCGCACTGCAAGACCGCAGGCCTTCCGGTTTTGGCGGCGTTGCCGAGTACGGAATCACGGTGCGATGGGACAAGAACCGTCTCGATCTGATCCGCCTGCTGCTCGAGCGGCGCGACCGGTTCAGCCTGATCGGCGGGGTCCGTCTGGGCAGCAATCTGAGCGTGCAGGACGCGCTGGATCTGGGGTTTGACCATATCGCGCTGGCCGTGGGTGCGGGCCGCCCCCATCTGCCCGAGTGGCCGAAGGCGCTCGTGCAGGGGGTGCGTACCGCGAGCGACTTCCTGATGGCGTTGCAGCTCGAAGGCGCAGCCCGCACCGACAGCCTGGCCGCGCTGCAGGTTCGCCTGCCCGCAGTGGTGGTGGGCGGCGGGCTCACCGCACTCGATACAGCCACCGAGCTGCAGGCCTGGTATGTGGTGCAGGTCCTGCGATTTGCGCAGCGCCATCGCGCCCTCACTGAAGTGCAGGGTGAGGCCGTGATCGAGGCGAACTGGACGGAACAGGATCGCGAAACCGCCCTCACCTTTCTGGCCCATGCCCAGGCCATTGAAGCCGAACAGGCCATCGCACGGGCAGCCGGCCGTGCGCCCGATCTGAAGCCTCTGCTGCAGGCCTGGGGCGGCGTGACCGTGCTCTACCGTCGTACGCTGGCCGAATCCCCCGCCTGGCGCACCAACCCCGCTGAAGTCATGCATGCGCTGGACGAGGGCATCCGCTTTGCCGAGCGCGTCCAGCCCACTCACTTCGAATCCGACGCATCCGGTGCAGTGACCGCCGTCGCAGCCGGCGGGCAGCGCTGGCCGGCGCGCAGCGTGCTGCTGGCTCTGGGCACCGAGCCCAACACCGGGCTGGCCGACGACGAGCCCGACATCCGGCGTGACGGCCTGTGGTTTGCCCTGCGCAACGATGCTGACTTTCCGGTGCTGCTCGCTGATCCTGCGGGCGCATCCGACGAGCGCTCCGGTCGGATGTCGGTCTTTGGGGATGCGCACCCCCAGGGTGCCGGCAGTGTGGTCAAGGCGATGGCCTCAGCGCTGCGAGGCGCACCGGTCGTATCGCGGGCCATGGCAGCACGACCGCCCCGCAGCGCCCTGGCGGCACCCCGCTTCATGGCAGAGGTCGCGGCGGCCCTGCAGGCCCGGGTGAGTTCGGTGACCGAACTCGCGCCGGGCATCGTTCAGATCGTGGTGCACGCACCCGCCGCCGCGAGGCGTTTTCAGCCCGGTCAGTTTTTCAGGCTGCAGACCTTCGAGCGCGATTCGCCCCGAATCACGGTTCAGGGCCTCTCCCTGCGCCTGGCGATGGAGGGGCTTGCCCTCACGGGAGCGGCCGCTGATCCGCAGGCCGGCACGGTCACCCTGGTGGTTCTCGAGATGGGCGGATCAAGCGATCTGTGCCGGTGCCTCAGACCCGGCCAGGCCGTGGTGCTGATGGGGCCTACGGGCAAGCCCACCGAGATCGTGCACGGCCAGTCTGTGGTGCTGGCCGGCGGCGGACTGGGCAATGCCGTGCTGCTGCCGATCGGGGCGGCGCTACGGGCTGCGGGCTGCCGCGTGCTTTACTTTGCAGCCTACCGACGTGCCCAGGATCTCTTTCACCGCGAAGCGCTCGAGGCGGCTGCCGACCAGGTGGTCTGGTGCTGCGAGTCCGGTCCGCCCATTGAAGCCCGTCGCCCTCAGGATCGAAGCTTTCAGGGCAACATCGTCGAAGCGCTCAGCGCCTCGCAGGACGACCTTCATGCGATCGATCGGCTGCTGGTCATCGGCTCCGATCGCATGATGGCCGCCGTGGCACTCGCCCGGAAGACCCGACTGAAGTCCAGTCTGGGACGTCCCGAGGTCATGGCGATCGCCTCGGTCAACTCGCCCATGCAGTGCATGATGAAAGGCATCTGTGGTCAGTGCCTGCAGTGGCTGACCGATCCGGTCACAGGCCAGACCCGGGCGGTTTTTACCTGTGCAGAGCAGGATCAGCCCCTCGATTGGGTGCGCTTTGACCATCTGGCGCAGCGCTTGGGACAGAACCGTCTGGCCGAACAGCAGACCCGTGCTCTGTTGCATTGCACAAAATCCGGCGTCGGACGATAATCCGGGATTCCTTCCTACGGAGCAGCCCCCCGTGCTCTACCAAGTCCGAGAAGCGCAACGCGCTGTCCTGAATCCGCTGTCGAGCTGGGCCGAGGCCATGAGCCAGCTCTATGCCAATCCGTACAGCCCCTATGCCTACATGCCGTTTGCGCCTCGCGTGGCAGCGGGTTTCGAGCTGATGCACCGGCTCGGCAAGGAATACGAAAAGCCGGCCTGGGATCTGCCCACCACGACCATCGAGGGCCATGAGGTCTCTGTGGTCGAGCGCATCGAGATCAGCAAGCCCTTTTGCCGGTTGATCAAGTTCGAGCGGCTGATGCCACCCGCACTGGCCCGGCGCAAGGCTGACCCGGTGGTGCTGCTGTTTGCGCCGCTCTCGGGTCACCATGCCACCTTGCTGCGGGACACGGTCAGGGCCCTGCTGCCCAACCACCAGGTCTACGTGACCGACTGGCTTGATGGACGCACCGTGCCGCTCTCGCATGGACCGTTTCATCTGCATGACTATGTCGCCTACGCGATCGAGTTCATTCGGCATCTTGGCCCTCAGGCCCATCTGATCTCGGTATGCCAGCCCACCGTGCCGGTACTGGCCGCGGTTTCGGTGATGTCCACGCTCAAGGATCGCCGGCTGCCGCGCTCGATGACCATGATGGGTGGGCCGATCGATACCCGCCAGAGCCCCACGGCCGTCAACAACCTGGCCA
>Ga0315899_10007310_pt1 | contig 11865 bp, 9 predicted proteins | sample LakEriMetagenome_2_FD_203518 | JGI IMG/M metagenome (GOLD analysis project Ga0315899, IMG submission 203518) | Freshwater fungal communities from buoy surface, Lake Erie, Ohio, United States - Buoy 4 MA112 | ecosystem: Environmental > Aquatic > Freshwater > Lake | place: USA: Lake Erie, Ohio... | reverse complement strand
AACGCAATATTTAGAATCTCTTGTTGATGGAACTGGTAATGTTAATTCTAACAATAGAAATAGTCCAGAAGGTTTAATAACTAACTCTGCTATATCTGATAGATTATCAAAGTTTTATACAGAAGCTACTTTGACTGTTTCAACAACAGCAGGCCCTACTTTAGGAACAGCTCCAAAGCCTGGTACAATGAATACAGCAACATCATTAAGAACGTCTTCTAACAGACCAATTAAGAAAGTATTTGACGATAACTTAGCAAGCCATCTTAGTAATCCAATAGATGCTCCTACAACTACAGACCCTATCTATATGGAATATGGAGATACATTTAAGTTTTACCCAACTAATGTAGTTGCTCCAATATTAGGATACATTAGAACTCCAAATAAAATGGTTTGGGCTTATACTGGTAACCTAGTGTATTCTGCAGCAGGAGGCGAATCTGTTATACCAACTACAGGTTCTGTTCAGCCAGAATGGGGAGACTCTGATATGAATGAAATAATTTATAGAGCAATAGGTATTATAGGTATTAACTTGAAAGATGGAGATTTACTTAGAGTATCTCAAACAATTAAAAACGAAGGCCAATAATGACTAGAAGAGTTTTAATAGAGCAGCTAAGACGTATGCTATATGGTAGTATACCTACAGATGATGCTAACATAACAGAAAAGGAAATTAACCTATATATTAATGAAGCTATAGCTTATATGGCTAAAGTTAATTATAGTGATGCTATAAAGCTTGATGGTATAGAAACTGTTGCTGATTCTTTTTATGCAACATTTAAGAACTTGGCTATTACAAGAGATAATGATACTGGATACTATTCACTAGACCTTCCTCAAGTACCACTTGGATTGGCTAGAGGTTATGGCATATCTACTGTAACATTCCCTACAAGCACTGGATTAGCTAAGTCTCCAATACCTATTTCTCCAAGAGAATTAGATTATATAGACCAATTAAAGCAACCGCCTAGCAAAATATTTTATTGGGCAGAAGGCAAAAAGCTTTGGTTTAAAAGCTATACTAACTTAGTAGGTAGACTTGCTATTGTAAGAATGGTAAGTACAGAAACCTCAGATTTAGATGCAGAAATAAATGTACCTCAAGAGTACATTACAGATATTATTAATTTAGTTATGAATCAGCTTAGAACTAGAAAAGGTTCTCCTCAAGATTCAACAAACGATGGATTAGATAAATCATAAACACTATGGCAAAAGATACAGCAAAATGGGTAGGATTAGCAGAAGTAATTTATCAATACTTAGACCAGTCTAAACAGACTAATGCTGAGTTTCGTAGATTATGGACTGTAGGTGTGCGTGGTGTGGAAGAGATGGGTATGGATGTTTACTCTACTCCTAAGACAGTAAAGCTTGTAGTAAATGCAAACAAGACTGTTAACTTGCCTTCTGATTACATAGGCTTTTCTAAAGTAGGTGTATTTAATGCAGATGGTGAAGTATCTACTCTTAGAAGAAACAGAAACTTGACTTCATATAAAATAAACCAAACAGATAGAACTTCAAGCAATACTGATAATACTACAGGTAACACCTATAGATTACAAGACCTTGCTTATGTAAACTATTTTGATGGTGCTAGATATGTAAATATATTTGGTGCAGGTGCTGTTTTAAACAGCGCAGGTACTTTTGATATTGACGAAGAGCAGGGCATACTTTATTTGGACAACCAATATGGTCACGACTATGTGGTATTAGAATACCTTTCTTCTCCTGCAGACGATGTAGACTATAAGATACCTGTTCAAATCAGAGAGGCTGTTTTAGCTTACATATCTTGGAAAGATATTGAGTTGTTGCCTTTAGGCAGACGTGCTAGTTTAGGAGACAAGCAATTACGCAGAAAAGAATACTACAACCAAAAGAGATTGGCTAATCTTCGTGAAAACATTGTTTCTATATCTGAAGCAAACGAAATTATTAGACTTGGTCAAAAATTAGTAGTTAAGTCATAATATGATAACTGAGAAAAAGACAATAAGCGGCTTTATGAACCTAGATGACCCAAAAGACACAATGCCTGGCCTACATCATAAAGAGGCTAGAAATGGGGTCTTTAGAGGCAATGGAGGGCTTATTAAGTTTCAGTCAATCAAAGGCAATAGCAAAGTAACCAATAGCGATTTAAAAACCATAGACAGACCTTAAAATGAGTACACAAAAAAAGAAATTTCAGGGGATTATGAACTTGGATGACTCTAATGATGTATTTCCTAGTTCTCACCACAAAGAAGCTAGAAATGGTGTTTTTAAGGGCAATGCTCCTGATATGCACTTTACGGCTATTAGGGGTAATGCAATGGTTACAAATTCAAGTTTAATTAAAAACGATTGCAATATTTTCGGCAATATTACGTTTACTCCTAATTGTGGATTAGATGGTACAGCAACTCTAGTTTCAGCTGTTAATTTTAACATTGTTTCTTTTTGTGATGGATTATTGCAAGACATTACTATAAATAGCATTACTGGTGGAAACGGAACTTATCAAGCTAGTGAAATAACACACGCAACAGAATATGCTGCTTTAAATGGCGCATTTGTAGCTGTTAATAATGGTGCAAAAGTTTATGATAACGAGCCTGGTACTTCTTTAAGATATGTAGCTGTTAGAGATACTAGCGGTGTTACTCCTATAGTTAAATCAATTAATGGTAATTGTACAACAACTAGCAGTACTAGTACAACAACTGCTCCTCCACAAGAGTGGTATTATATATATGATTGTACAAGTAATTCTATAGTTACATCAACTAACTATGTTCAAGGTACATTTTCTGTGAATCAGAGTGTTTATAGCCCTGCTACACAAAGAAATTATTATATACAGAGTATTTCTCCTACAGTGCTTCCATCTCCAAATTACCCTATACAAAGCATAGGTGGAACTGGATGTCAACAAATCACTACGACTAGTACAATACCTATGGTAACATATACACTTACAACTAATTGTACTGCTGGCCCTGGGTCAGGTCAGATAATAGTTTCAAATGTAAATGGAGGAACTTACTTAAACTACTATGCAAAAATTTTATATACTGCTAATAGTCAAACAACTATATTAGGGCCATTTAATCAAGGAAGTGGAGTTACCTTCTCTAACTTATCTGATGGAACCTATGTTGTAACAGTAGGTAATGGAACTTCATTAAATTATGGAAGTACTAAATATGCTTCTATAGGATGTGGAACTACAAGTACAAGCACTACTACTGCGCCGCCTCCTACTACAACTCCAGCTCCAGTCAATTTTGGTGGAAGTGCTGGTTGTGCTAATGCTGGTCAATCTGATGGACAAATAACTATTTTGTCATTTACTGGAGGTCTTGGTACATATGATGCAACTCCTGCTAATATAACTTATTCAACAGAGCAAGCTGCAAGAGATGGTGATTTCACTAATGTAGATTTTTCAAGAACATATACTGGATTAGCTGCTGGCACATATTTTGTTGCATTAAGAGACAGAACAAATACATTTAATAAGATTGCAAAGTCATTTACTATTGGTGTTTGTCCTACAACGACTAGTACTACACTTCCTCCAATAACATTTAGTACAAGTTCTGTTTGTACAAGTTCTGGAACGCAAAATATTACAATTAATAATTTTGGCGGTGGAGATGGTGCTAACTATTATGCTTCAACTACAACTTATGAAGACGCAGCATCAGCTATTTTTGGGCCTGTTTCTAGTACTCCAGCAAGTAGTTACACTTATAATAATCAACAAAATGGAACTAGATATATAAAATTGGTTTCTGGAAGTAGAACTACTCCTGCACAAATAGGTCAATCATTTGAATTTAATCCAGAATATAATGAACTTGTAGGATATATTTATACTTGTAACAGAGGTGTAACACCTACTCCTGTTTATAAAAATACAAATCCTTGTTTCTTCGGTAATAAATGGGAAGCAGGAACTACAACATACGCTAATGACCCTTCTCAAACGGCACCTAGTACAGACCCTGTTTGGGTAAATATGAATATTAATAGTTATTGGGATTGTGTTGGTGTGAATAAGCATTACAGACAAATAAATACTAACCCTTGTTACTCAGGTGACCAATATAAAACTGGAGATTTTTATGCACAAAATTCACCTGATTGCGGATATGTACCACCTACTACCGTACCACCAACATTAGCCCCAGTAAACTATACAATAAGTTCTGTTTGTGATGGCACATTACAGGATATTACAATTAGTAATTTTACTGGAGGAAATGGCAGTTATGAAAGAAGTACACAAACATATGCAAATGCATCTGATATATTTAGCGGTGCATTTACGGCAGTTAGTGGAAGTTATACTTATGAAAATCAACCAGGTAACGAGATTAGATATGTAGGCGTAAGAAATACGGTTGGAGGAGGTCCTATTATAAAATCTATAAACGCTGGTTGTACTACTCAGCCACCTACTACTGTACCACCTACAACAACCGAAGCGCCTGTTACTTATAGATATTTGGCTACTAATTGTTATACTGGTGCAGGAACAATATATTCTTCAACAAGCGGAACTTTAAATGGAATTACTATTCAGACATCAACAGCTTGCTTCTCATTAACATTAGCAGTTATGGGAGTTGCAGTAGGGCCATTACCAGCATATACTCAAATCCCAGATTGTGTTAATTGTGGAATTTAAAAAATTATGAAATGATAAATAAAACATTACTAAAATCTGATATGGGAATTTTTAATAATATTAATGTTGAAAAACAACAAATTGAAAATTTATCTTTATATAGAAATGAATTAAATAACTATGTAGAATTGCATAATAGATTATTTTTCCCAAATGATACAATAATGATAGATGCTAGTGATTTTTTAAAAATATATTTAAAAAACATAATTGATTTTAATTTTGATTCAGTTTTATTTGCGGGCTTAGGATTAGGCGCATTTGCTTATTTATCTCAAGACGAAACTAGCATAATTGATGTTATTGAGATTAATCCAAATATTATAACAATGTGTAATAATATAGGTCATTTAAAATCTAATGTAAATATTATAAATGAAGATATATTTATATATAATACTAACAAAAAGTATGATTTAATAGTTTTTGATATATGGAATGAAAAAAATGAAAATTTTATGCAACAAGTACAAATATTATCTGATTTATTTGCTAATAATATAAATACTAACGGTAAGATTGAATTTCCATTATTAAATTATGCTTTAAATTAAATTTCAAAAATGGCAGTAACATTTTTCATATCTTGTGCAATAGCCGCAGGATGTTAATTGTTGAAAAATAAACCAATAATATGAAGATAAGACTTATTTGTGCTCAACCAGCAATAATATATTATTCTTGGCAGGTTGAGGTTATGTTGCAAAATTTTATTAGTATTGGCATTAATCTTAATGATGTAGATATAGTATGCAGTATACATGAAAGTGTCCCAGAAGAATGGGCTAAACTTGCTAATAATTATCCTGCAAGATTCTTTTTTTATAATGATAAAAGAGAAACAAAAAATTACATATCATCTATTAGGCCAAACATATTAAAGCAGCATTTTGAAGCTTACCCAGAATTAAAGCAAGATGCTATTTTTTACCACGATTGTGACATGGTATTTACCAAACCAATTTATTTTCAACAATTTTTACAAGATGATAAATGGTATGGCTCTGATTGTAGATGGTATATTGGGCATGGCTATATACAAAGTAAAGGAGAAGATGTACTTGATAAAATGTGTGAAATAGTTGGGATAGATAAAAAATTGATAGAAGATAATGAATTAAACGCAATAGGTGCTCAGTATTTAATGAAAGGAATTGATGCTGAATTTTGGGCAGATGTAGAAAGGGATTGCGAAAGGTTATTCAAAGAAATTTCAGAATTAAATAATGAAAAGGTTCAGTTAGATAGACACACAATGCCAGAAGGAGAAGCAAGAAGTCCCTATCATCCTCTGCAAATATGGTGTGCTGATATGTGGGCAGTCCTTTGGAATGGATGGAAAAGAGGCACGCAAACAGTATGTCATCCAGATTTAGAATTTGCTTGGGCAACAAGCACTGAGGAAGAATGGAATAAATTAAATATTTTTCATAATGCAGGCGTAATAAGTTCAGGACATGGGTTATTTTATAAAGCATTATACATGAATGAACTTCCATACAATTTAGACTTGCAGATAAATGAGAATACGGCTAGTAAAAAGTATTACGAATTGATTCAGGCAACAGAAAAAAAATCAGTATTATTATGAACATAGGAATAGTTATTATAGCTACAAACGTATATTTTGCAATGGGAGTTAATCTAATAAGAAAATTTGCGCATCATTATAAAGGAGATTGTAAAATAACTTTCTATTTCTTTTCAGATATTAATCCAAAAGATTATTTACCAGATAATATTGATGTACAATATATAAATCAAGTACATGATAGTTGGCAAAATGCTACTAATTCTAAGTTTTCCAATATGATTTCATTAGAAAATTGCCATAGTGACTACTTAATATATCTAGACGCAGACACAAGCATATCACAAGATTTTACTGAAGATTGGCTTCTTGGTGATACGATTGGTTTTGAGCATTTTGCTAATAATGGTTGGATGAAAGAATTAAAGGGGTACGACAGAAATCCCAATTCAACAGCATATATTCCGCTTGATACACCATTATTTCAAATGTACTTTCATGGATGTTTATTTGGAGGTAAAAAAGATAAAATTATAGACATATGTAAAGTTCTTTATAATAACCAACTAGAAGACAAGAAAATAAATTACGAACCTTGCGTAAATGATGAAAGCTATATAAATCAATATTATCATTATAATCCGCCTTCTCATACAATATACTATGAAATGTATATGTTTAATGTTAGTGATAAAGGAGGCATACAAGATTGTAGAAACGTAAATGCGAGTATAGAAGATTTAAAAGCAGAAATGTTAATCAATAAAGATAATTTATATGATTTATATAATGGCAAATTGATTGTAAAATGACGTCTAGCTACATAACAATAGACAACAATAATAGTATAAAGTATGAGAATCTGTATTCTATAAATGGGATTATATATTTTATAACACTAGAAGATGTTGAGTTGCCATCAGTAAAAAAGTTTACAAATAGTTACGATTGGACACCTTATGTAATAAAGTTTAATACAGAAGAAGAACTAACTAATTATATAAATTCCCTAGAAAATATTGAGAATATTGATTTATCAGTATTAGCTGATAATTTATGGTATGGGAATGTTGGTCATGGATTATTTGATGTACTATATCCTATTTATTTAGCATTGGTTAAATTTGGGTATGAAGATGAACCTTTCACTTTTTTATCTATGGATTGGTCATGGAGGGATAATATGATGTACGAGGTCATTAAAGGTTTTACCAAACAAGAGCTGTTAGACTATACTAAATTAGATACAAGTAAGGTTTATCATTTTAAAACTTTAGTAGCTGGAACAAATAATGCAGGGAATAGAGTGGTAAACAAGAACGTTTATATACATGGCAAAGAGTGGGACGGACTTCATAAGTTTAAGAAAAGAATATTCCAATTAAACGACATAGCATTAGATAAGCCAGTAAATATTGATTACCCAAAAGCTATTATAATAAACAATAAAAGATTCAGCATTAAGGATAGGGAGGTTATAAATACAGTAATTGAGCAAATGCGGCCATTCTGCGACATTCAATTTATTGATTGGGGTGAATACCACAAATACAAAAATGATACGTTTAAAAAACAAATGGAGCTATTTCAAGATATAGATATTCAAATTACTGCGCCAGGAACTGCCATGATGTATGTGCCATTACTAAAAAAAGGGGCAGTAAATGTAAATATTGGGTATATTGAGCATACGCAAACCAATGGAGTGAGGCAAAATCTTAAAATATTAGAGTCAAAACATGATGACCACTTAATTCCTGCCTATATGGAGCAACCAATATGTGCTGGAACTTACTATGTCACCTCCCTTTATTACGATAGGTACAAGCATAATGAATTAGAAGTTAATTCACTAATACAGATAATCAAAGAGGCGATAGAAATATTAAAGAACAGGCAAATAGTAGAAGGAAATGTAAACATAGATGCTAAGGTATTTAGAGAGTATTGCAAGGTGGCAAATGATGCTGACGACATTTGCTCTAGTTTAACAGCCGCTTCCTTACAAGTTGAATTTTTCGTTAATGAACACCCATACGCCCTACTGCCTTCTACTGATTTAGGGTTATTGAGGTCAATCAAAGATGAGCTTGGGTACAATAGAAATTATGAAGTACGTTTAAATTAATCTAATATCATAAAATCGTATCTTTGAGCAATTAAAAAATTGGTAGAAAATGGCACAAACAGTCAATATTACATTAACCACTCAGGGGCTAGATACAGGTAACTTTACCCTTACTGCACTAGATAATGCTGGAGCCTTAGTTTCTGGATGGAACAAGACTAATCAGACTTTTGTTACAGGAACGCCAAAACAATATACTGACGTTCCAGATACTGCGTATCAGATTAAGATTCAATCACTTACGTCATATTGCTCTAACTTTATAATATTAAGATTTAAAACAATTTAATAAATGGCTTCTACCAATCAGTGCATAGGGTCTCATTATGATGAATTAAAGCATAGAGTGTTTTACTTTAACTACAACTCTGCTGGTTATAATGGCATATATGTATACAATCTTAAGACAAATGCAATTGAGCCTTTGCTAATTTCTTTTATAGATAGCACAGAAGACATATTTGAGTTTGACCCAAAGTATCCTATAGCATCGGTAAATATACTATACAGAACAGAACAAGACGGAGATATACTTCATTGGACAGACAGGAAGAATAGACCAATGAAGATAAACATAAAGGATACTGGATTAGATAGACCAGCTGGTGTTACTAGAATTGCGGCAAATGTATATGGAAGTAGCTGGAAAAAAGAGTACCTGACTGTTAGCAGAAAGGTGCCTGGATTAGCTCCTGTATGCAACTATGCTACAGAGCCTAGTTCTACTTCAAACAACCTAGCTAGTAAGCTGTTTCAGTTTAGCTACAGATGGGTTTATAGAGACGATACAAAGTCTACTTGGGGGCCGTGGAGTGCACTTATACCTCCTCCAGGAGTTACTGACACAACATTATCTACAGCTGCTGTAAATAACGTAATAAATGTATTTTATAATACAGGAGGTAAAGATGTAAAAAAGATTGAAATATCTGTAAGAGAAAGTGTAGCATCTGTATTTTCTGATAGAATGCTTGCTTCTGTAGTAGACAAATCAAAAAATTCTTTACAAGACAATATAAGTAATGTATATAATTTTTATAACGACCAATTATACCCATTTGTATCATTATCAGACAGCAATCAGCTATTTGACTATGTACCTAAAAAAGCAAATACACAAGAATTATTGAATGGGAATGTTTTAGCTTATGGAGGAATTACAGAAGGTAATACTTTTAATGAAACATTGTCTATATCTAAAGTCATAGACCCAAATGGGGTAAAGCCTAGTAATCCTTTAGTTGTTACAGGCAAGAGTAATGGCACTGCGTGGACATTTACATTTGCTGGTATACCTGCTGTTGGTGATTCAATAGCGATAACAGTTAAATTATTTTATTTAACAAACACTGGAGGTATACCTACTGGTACTAATAGGACTTATTCTTATAATTACACAGTAGTATCTGGTAAAACAATAAATGATGTTATTGGCTATTTTTCTAACATAATAGATAATGAGGCAGAATTAAATACCCAACCTATAACAAATGGGTTTAATATAGTTTACCCATCTACGCCTAATACAGAAAGATGGTCTGTAAGTGGGGTTGCTACTGTTACATTAATCAATCCTGGTGCTGTACCAGATACGAATATTTCAATATATAAGCACTCTTCTTTATATAAGTTTGGGTTAGTTTACTTTGACGAGTTTGGTGTTACAAATGGAGTTGTTACAAATAGTGAAATGAGGTTTATGACACCTAGTTTATCTGTTACAAATTTAGGTATAGGTTCAGACCCAATAATACCATATCCCAGAGTTAAATTTGGCATTTCACATAAGCCACCATCTTGGGCTAAAACATTCTCTTTTGTAAGAACAAAGAACTTAACAAATAGCAATTTTGTATGGGCTACTACAAATGGTATTTATAAAGATAGCGCTTATGCGTATATGAATATTCTGGCTCACAATCAAAATAATGCTGGATTCCCTATTTATGAATATACAAAGGGAGATAGACTTATTATACACGGAGCTCTTGGTCAGTCTACATATAACGGATACGAGGTTCCTATTATAGATGTTTTAACAGAAAGCACAGATGGAACTAAGACACCAGGATATTGGATTAAGATTCAATATGATAATGCAAGTCTATTTATGAGTACTTGGCCTACAAATCCAAGCAATTCTGTTATATACTATGTAGAAGCTTATAAGCCATTTACTAACTCTTCTTATAGTGACCAAGTGTACTATGAGTTTGGAGAAAACTATAACATCATAACAGATGCTAATGGCAATTTAGCGCACCAAGGTTCTCTTAAGAATCAGGTAATACAAAACTCAGGGCAGGCAACACCTGCTCAAGCTGCGGAGTATTATATGTACAAAGGTGATGTTTATTCAAGATTAAGAAGTAACGGACACGCAATTATAGATATGTCTATATCTGACAAGTATGAATCTAAGTTAGATGGCAATGGTAGAACATTTGTAGAAGATGAATATGCAAGAGAAACATACTATCCAACTACTATAAGATATTCTCTTGAGTATCAAAGTAGTACGAGTGTAAATAATACGAATAAGTTTCTACCAGAGAATCTTGACGAATACGACAGACAGAAAGGAGATATACAAAGATTTAAGGTAAGAGACAATCAATTAAGGGTATTCCAGAATAGAGCGTGTGGAGTAGTACCTATAGCTCAAAATATGCTACAAACAGCAGATGGTAATAGTGTTGTATCTCAAAGTACAGAAATCATAAATAAGATTCAATACTATAAGGGAGAATATGGCATAGGAGAGCAATACTGCTCTTTAGCTTCTTCCCCTATTGCAGACTATTTTGTAGACCCTGTATTCGGCTCTCAAATTAGATTATCTAATGATGGAATTACTTCTATAAGTGAATTATACAAGGCACACTTCTTCTTAACAGATAAGATAACTAAATACCAAAAAACAGATTACCCAGACAAGTTTGGTAACGGAGCTTATGCAAAAGTTTTAGGCGTATACGATTTATTTGAAGAAGAGTACATAACCTATATGCAAGGTAGTTCAACTGTGCTTCCAGATTATACTTTTGGATTCTCTGAGACAAGAAACTGTTATAGTGCATTTTATGACTACTTCCCAGAGTGGGTATCTTCTATTGGTAACTTGATTATTACTTGGAAGAATGGAGAATTGTGGACACATAACAATACTACTAACTATGCTAATTTCTATGAAGAGCAGAAAAGTCCTAGCATCAAGGTAATTTTCAATGACTCTCAGAATATCAAAAAGCATTACAATACAATAACTACACTAGGTAATACTACTTGGGTTGCTCCTACGCAAGGGGATGTAAATACCAATATGTCTCAACAATCGCAGCTAGTTCAGTCTGACTTTAGAATTAAGGATGACAAGTATCACGCTGCATTCAAGAGAGATATGTTAAGCCCAGGAGGTCTGTTAAATGGAAGACCTTTAAAGGGTAGCTGGTTAGAAGTAAACTTAAAGCCAGTAAATCCGCAAAGTTTAGTAGATTTGTACTA
>Ga0315899_10007307_pt1 | contig 11868 bp, 10 predicted proteins | sample LakEriMetagenome_2_FD_203518 | JGI IMG/M metagenome (GOLD analysis project Ga0315899, IMG submission 203518) | Freshwater fungal communities from buoy surface, Lake Erie, Ohio, United States - Buoy 4 MA112 | ecosystem: Environmental > Aquatic > Freshwater > Lake | place: USA: Lake Erie, Ohio... | reverse complement strand
GTGCCATTAGTCCTATGTTCAAGTCAGTTAATCTAGTAAAACTTTCATTGAAGCGTTGAATTTTTTCAACTTCTGACATCTTGTCGTCGTCTAGTAGCTTTAATATTCGTTGCTCTTCAAAGGTTTTCATTGCACTTTCAGTAAAGTTTTTATAATTTGTAGGTGCAATTTCAAATTTCCAATCACGGTAGGACACTATGTTTTCATATTCATTTGAAGAAATTTGATCCAACAGTATTCTTAGGTCAACATCATACGAGCGTTCAATGTCTGTGTTGGGCAGTGTAGTGGTAATAGACATCTTCTCACCATAGGTTGCAATTCTTATAGCGATTAAGATATAATCTACGTCGATGCTGGGTACGTTCCACGCATTTTTAATATTAGGAATGCAACTTTGTATTACATCAACAGTTGATTGTCCGTTTAACAGTGCATCAGGTGTTTTAAAACGCAATTCATCCTTGGCAGTCATGGCCAACACAGGTATTTCTCCTGTTTCTGTTGTTTCAAGCGAGCCTTTGGGATAAAAATATCCTTTACTAGGCAATGTAACATATAGTTTAGGTTGTCTAAAATGCTTTGCTAACGGATTGCTAGATGCGGACAGGTTCATGTATTTTTTCTCCGGATAAATACTATGTAGTATATATGCGATATAATTATGTACGTATTTAATTTAGGTTAGCAAATGGTAGATGAAGTAGAAATTTCCAATGTAGGTGGTCCAAAAGGTGTTGCCAGTGAAGCTACGCTTGCAGCATTGGTTTCCGCATTAAGCAAAGGTGACACTGCTAGAGATCGCGGACTGCGACTGGAAGGTCTAGCCAGGGCTTCAAATACAAGAGAAATAAAAACTTCAACCAAAGAACAAGGTATACTTGGAAAAGCCATTGTTGGTACTGCCGGTGCCGCAGTTGGATTAGGAAAAGAATTCTTATTCGGTGGCAACAGACTTTCGGACTTTAGTAGAGCAGTGTTTGGTGCTGACAGTGCTATTACCAGTCTTGTTAAGTACACTGACAACTTAATTGATACCTACAGAGAATTAAGTTCAGTGGGTGCTGGTTTTAACAACAGTCTGTTTGATTTTATTAAAACCAGCGCAATGACTGGTATGAGTTTAGGAGATTTTAGTGATCTTGTATCTCAAAACAGCACAAGACTACGAATGTTAGGTGGTACAGTTAGTGATGGCGCTAAAAGGTTTGGACAAATTAGTAAAACACTGAGACAAGATTTTGGTGTTGGATTAAGTAGAATTGGATTTACTATGTCTGACATGAATGACGTTTTACTAGAATATACCGAATTTAGTATTAGAAGACAAGGACGAGAATTAAGATCAGATAAAGAAGTTGCAGCGTCAGCGGCACAGTTTGGAATTGAATTAGATCAACTTTCTAGACTAACAGGAATTAGCAGAAAACAACTTGCAGAATCTGTTGCACAACAAACACAAGATCAAAGAATTAGATCAGCAATGGCAGAAATGAATGATGACCAGGCTGAAAGTTTTGGTCAGGCATTAGCAACAGCCGGACAATACAGTGACGGATTTAAAGAAGCAATACTAGGAATGGTTAAAGGCACTCCTACAAACGACTTTGCCAAAGGTTTATATCAATCATCTGAAACTTTTGCAGCAATGGCACAAGATGTTAAAAATATGGATCCTGTTCAACAAATAGATTTTATGCGTAAAGTTGCACAAGAATCTGCAGATTATTACAAACAGTACGGAGGTATCTATCAAAACATAACAAATGATATATTCCGTGCAGGCGGTGACGTAAGTGCAGCTCTTGGTGGACTAGCATCAATGACTGATGCGGATCGTGAACGTGCCTTAGAAGAACAACAAGCATGGAATAGAATAACAGCAACACTAGTTGCATTTGAAAATGCTTTAAACAATGTAAAAACATTTTTAATGGACGAGTTGTTTGGAGAAAATGCACCATTTGGAAAATCGTTAAAAGCATTTGGAGAATCAATTACAACACTAGTTAATTCTTTATTCGGTGAATCAGGTACAGGTGGCACCGCAGGGGAACTAACATCAGGATTTCAAGGAATTATCGATTCTTTATTTGGAGAGAATGGCATACTTACACTTTTAGTAAAGGATTTTACAACTTTTACAAATGAACTAGCACTAAGTGACGATCCAATGGAACTTTTTAAAACAAAAGTTGGCGAACTAGGAACTAATATAAAAAATTGGTTTATGGATATGCTGCTCGGAACAAAAACAGAAACACGTGATCGTCAAGAAACTACTCGTACAGGCGGATTACTACAATCTATATCAGATGGGTTTTCTAGTTTGTTTAAAGAAGGTTCAATATTAACAACAATAAAAGAATCTATATCTAGTGCATTTAGCACAGTTGTTGAAGGAATTAGCGATTTCTGGAATGATCCAGCTAATCAGACAGTAATTGACAAATTCTTTACAGACATGAAAAATATGTTTAGCAGATTAATAGATACTATTTCAAACGCTGTTCGCGAAACCTTTGGAGGTGCTGCCGGGACAGATCTAGGAGAAAACACAACTGCTGAACTTATTGAAAAGTTACGAGCAGGAACTGCTACCAACGAAGAACGACAAGATCTAATACAAACACTTAGAAGTCAGGCAAACCAGCGTGCTATGGAGTCTGATAGTATGTTAACACGTCTAGGAGGTAGGTTAGGATCGGTTGCTGGGTATAGTACTGATTGGTTTTCGGACACATTCAACCTTGACGCATTGGTTAGTAGTGACGAAGCTATATTAAAATCATTTGAAGCACTACAAAATAATATTGAAGAAGTTCGACCCGGTGGGTACGGAGTATCTACATTCGGTGCCGGCATGATAGATACCCCTCCACAAAGAGCAATCGGAACCCTAGGAACAACTGGACTCAAGTTTGAACCCAAGGACACTGTTGCTCAACTTCACAGAGGAGAACGTGTGTTAAGTCCTGAAGAAACTGCAAAATACAATAGCACGGGCAATCAGACTATGTCAAACGAAAAGCTAGATCAGTTAAATAATACTATGATGAGAGTAGCAGGATTGCTTGATTCTGCACTAGGAGTTCAAACAAGAACAATGAAAAATGTTAAATCGCTAGGATTTGATTATTATAGAGGATCACCAGCATGAGTTGGAAAAAATACTTCACCCCTGTACCAACTAGCATGAATGCCAGTGGAAGCTATAGCCCATTTAGTTTTAAAAGCGGTTCGGGCATGGGTCCTGCTGCTGCCAATTACTCAAGTCATTTGCCTGACGTTTACGTAGGATCTCCTAACCGTATTGAGCGTTATGGTCAGTACAATACCATGGACAACGACAGTGAAGTAAATGCTGCACTGGACATATTAGCTGAATTTTGTAGTCAAACCAACAAAGAAAACGGTACACCATTTAAAATTAATTTTAACAACAGTGCAACAAACACAGAAGTTAAGATACTAGGACAATATTTAAAGCAGTGGTCAAAACTACAACAGTTTGAAACTAGAATATTTAAAATTATTAGAAACGCTTTCAAGTATGGCGATCAATTTTTCATTAGAGATCCGGAAACTAAAAAATGGTTCCACGTTGATCCAGCCAAGGTTACAAAAATAATTGTTAACGAAAGTGATGGCAAACGTCCAGAACAATACATTGTCAAAGATATTAATATTTCATTTGAAGCGTTGAGTGCTACAAAGATCAATACAACAAACGCATACGGACCAGGTGGCAATCAACCTGGATACCAAACGCTTGAACAAAAGTATATGACTGGTCAAACTCCTGGACCCAACACCAGCAGATTTATGAATGAAACAAACGAAACTGCTATTAACGCAGAACATATGGTACATTTAAGTTTAAGCGAAGGATTGGACAACAACTATCCGTTTGGCAACAGTTTGCTTGAAACTATCTTCAAAGTGTACAAGCAAAAAGAATTACTTGAAGACGCTATCATCATCTATCGTGTGCAACGTGCACCGGAACGCAGAGTGTTTTATGTTGACGTTGGTAACATGCCCAGTCACCTTGCTATGCAGTTTGTTGAACGTGTAAAAACCGAAATTCATCAGAGACGTATACCTAGTAAGACAGGTGGCGGTCAAAATGTTATAGACAGCTCGTACAACCCACTTAGCATAAATGAAGACTACTTCTTCCCGCAAACAGCAGAAGGTAGAGGATCAAAGGTTGAAACACTACCCGGTGGTACAAACCTAGGTGAAATAGATGACTTGCGTTATTTTACAAACAAGTTGATACGTGGATTAAGAATTCCAAGTTCTTATCTTCCAACAGGTGCAGATGATGCAAGTTCAACTTACAATGATGGTAGAGTTGGCACAGCGTACATTCAAGAATTGCGTTTTAACAATTACTGCGAAAGACTACAAAGTTTAATAGCTGAAATATTCAACAACGAGTTTAAGTTGTATCTAGTTGAAAAGGGTGTAAACATAGACGTATCTATGTTTGACTTAAAACTTCAACCACCGCAAAACTTTGCAAGCTATCGTCAAGCAGAACTCGACAGCAACAGAATCAATACATTTACAGCAATGCAACAGGTACCGTTTATTTCAAATAGATTTGCCCTAGCAAGATTCTTAGGACTGAGCAAAGAAGAAATTGCAGAAAACGAGCGCCTATGGCAAGAAGAGAACGATGAAGAATTTGGCACACCGTCTCAAGACCCAACTGTACAAATGCGTGATGCAGGTATAACTGGTGCTGACATAAGCAACGATCTAGCTTCAGCAGAAGGCGAAGATACAGAAACAGCACCTCAAGAACCAACTGGCGAGGAAAGTCCATTAAGCGGCGCAGGCGCCGCTGCTCAACCTGCACCGGAGATATAAATACATTATGATATTACGTGAGCTTTATTACTTTGACAGAAAAACTTTAGAGCCAACTGAGGATAATCGTTACGAACCTCAGGACGATGAATCTATAGTTAAAATCGGCGACACTAGAAAAACTAGATTAACATTACGTGATATCAATAAAGCAAGACGTGCAGATGACATGCACAGACAAGAAGCTGACAAAGATTTATCTCACATTAGAGCCATGTATGGACTTGCAGCACAAGCACCAGCAGATCAAGTGTAAGGATTAACACTTGCCTAAAAGTCATATCCCTGGCGAAACAAAAGAACAACGTAAAATTAGAAAACGCCAAGAAAAAAATAAAACAGTTTCTGCAACGCCAATAGAAAAAGAATACCATCCGCAGATAGAAATAAACAGAGATGAGTCTGTTGCATTTGTATTAGGCAATGGCACAAGCAGAAAGCCCATTGACGTAAAAGAATTACGTCCTTATGGAAAAATCTACGGATGCAATGGACTGTATAGAGAATTTTCCCCTGATCATTTGATTGCAGTTGATACAAAAATGATAAAAGAAATTTCTGGAAAAAGCTATCAAATGAATCATCAGGTTTGGACCAATCCAAACAGATACACAAGAGAAGTTCCAAGATTAAATTTGTTCAATCCTAACTTAGGATGGAGCAGCGGACCTAGCGCATTAATGCTAGCAAGCACGCATGTATACAAAACAATCTACATCTTGGGATTTGATTATGAAGGTATTGGATTGAGAAAAGAGTTGGTAAACAATGTGTATGCAGGTACAGAAAATTACAAACGAGAAAACGAAAGAGCCACATACTTTGGAAACTGGGCTAGACAAACTGCAACATGTATCAAGAAACACAACACTATAAAATATATAAGAGTAGTTGAAGATCAAAACAGTTTTGTACCAGAAACCCTATCAGGATTGATAAATTTAACACACATTACAGTAGATTTATTTAAGAAAAGATTTAATTTACTTTAAAATTTTAAAAATACGCTTAAATATAACCATTTAAGCATGGTTTTTAAAATAAAGTGTAAATATAACTGACAGCCTTGACAACTAAATAAGGAGATAACAATGACTGATCGCAGCAAGTTTGAAGAAATGCTTGAGCGTCTGATTAACGAAGATCGCGCCGGAGCAGAAGAACTATTCCATGAAATCGTGGTAGAAAAATCACGTGAAATTTATCAAAACATAATCGAGTCAGAAGACGAAGACGATGAAGAAGATGATCTAGAAGAAGCTACTGATGAAGAAGTAGACGAGTCAGAAGAAGACGAACTAGAAGAATCAGACGAAGAAGATCTAGAAGAAATGTTTGGCCTAGACGAGTTTGAAGTTGAAGCACCTGCAATGGGCGGCGATGCAACTGACGACATGATGGGCGACATGGGAATGGACATGGGCGGCGAAGACGACATGGACATGGGCGACGAAGGTGAAGGTGATGTAGAAGACCGCGTTGCAGACCTAGAAGACGCACTAGAAGATCTAAGAGCAGAATTCGAAAAGCTAATGGGTGACGAAGAAGGCGACGACGAAGGCGACGACGAAGGCGACATGGGTGACATGGACGACGAAGGCGACGACGAAGAAGAAACCAAAGAAGTATTTGCACCAGCGTTTGAAGCTAAAGACAAAGAAAAAGAAAAGTCAAAAGGCAAGCAAACAGCAGCCGAACAAATGCGTGAATACGTAGAAAAAGTAAGCGCAAAAATGGGCGACAATGGAGTTAACAACAAGTCAGCAGTAGCTGGTAAGAACGACATGGGCGGAACAACTGCTAATATTGCTAAGTCATTCTCAACAGAGAAGGGCGGAACACAAGGCGGCTTAGCTAACCCATCGACTAAAGAAGATAACGCTGGTAACGTAAACGTTCCTGGCGGTAAGGCTGGGAAATCAATGACATCAGCAAAATCCCCTGCAAAGGGAGACAACGGCGCCAATTCTAAATCAATAATGGGCAGCTAAGGTTAAGGAAAACGGATGAACTACCTACGTGAACATTTAAGTTTCGACCAAGCAAGGATAGTCGTTGAGTCTGCTGATGAAGGCAAAAACCTTTATATGAAAGGAATTTGCATTCAAGGCGGAGTACGCAACGCAAATCAGCGTGTTTATCCCGTTAGAGAGATTGGCAGGGCTGTCACCACGCTCAGCGAACAAATCCAAGGCGGATACTCAGTGCTCGGGGAAGTAGATCATCCAGAAGGCCTTAATATAAACTTGGACCGCGTCAGCCACATGATTACTGAAATGTGGATGGACGGACCTAATGGTTACGGAAAATTAAAAATCCTACCTACACCGATGGGACAACTAGTCAGAACAATGCTGGAAAGCGGCGTAAAGCTAGGTGTCTCATCGAGAGGTAGCGGTAACGTTAGCGAAAGCGGTTCTGGTGAAGTATCAGATTTTGAGATAATCACTGTAGACGTGGTAGCACAACCTAGTGCGCCAGGTGCTTATCCTACACCAATTTATGAACACCTAATGAACACACGAGGTGGATACAAGGCAATTTTAACTAGTAAAGAAGTACAAGGCGATAAACAGGCACAAAAATACATTGCAGAGAGCTTATTAAACATAATAAGCAGGCTCCAATAAAAGGAGAAAATTATGGAAGCACTAAAAGCCCTTTTAGAGAGTGACGCAATTACTGAAGCATTGAAGACCGAGATACAAGAAGCATGGACAGCAAAAATTGCTGAAAATCGCAGACAAGTAACTGTCGAACTTCGTGAGGAATTTGCACAAAAGTACGAGCATGACAAAAGTGTTATGATCGAAGCTATTGATTCTATGATCAGCGAAAAGCTAGTAGAAGAAGTAACTGAATTCCAAGAAGATCGCAAGCAACTAGCAGAAGCAAAAGCAAAGTATGCAATAGCTATGAAAGAAAATGCAAATCTACTAAAAAGATTTGTAAGTGAAACTTTAGTTAAAGAAGTTTCCGAACTTCATGAAGACCAAAAGTCTATGGCATCAAAGTTTTCTGCTCTTGAAGAATTTGTAATCGAACAACTTGCAAAAGAAATTGCCGAGTTCCAGGAAGATAAACAAGATCTAGCTGAAACAAAAGTACGTCTAGTACGTGAAGCAAAAGATCACATTGCTAAGGTCAAAGCTGACTTTATCAATAGAAGTGCAAAGTTAGTATCTGAAATGGTTGGTAAATCACTTAAAAGTGAAATTACTGCACTTAAAGAAGATATTGATACTGCACGTCAACACGACTTTGGTCGTAAACTATTCGAAGCATTTGCTTCAGAATATTTAAATTCGCATCTAAATGAAAAGTCTGAAACAAAGAAACTGTTAAAAGTACTTGAGTTAAAAGACAAGCAAATAGCAGAAGCAAAAGTGATTGCAAGAAAAGCAACACAAATTGCTGAATCAAAAGATGTAGAAGTAAAGCGTTTGGTTGAATCAGCTGAACGTCAAAAAGTACTAAACGAGTTGACTGCACCGTTAGGTAAAGATCAACAAAGTATTATGATGGACTTACTGGAATCAGTACAAACTCCTAAGTTACGTTCGGCGTTTGACAAGTACCTACCTTCCGTAGTCGAAGGTAAATCTCCAGCAAAGCAGAAGGCAGTTTTAAAAGAAGGCACAGAAATAACAGGCAACCGTACACAAAATAATAATAGTAACGCAGACGTAGATAACAACGTAGTTGATATTAAGCGTCTAGCTGGAATTAAATAAGGAGATTAAAATGTCAGAACTATTAGAAAGTCGCTGGCAGGAGACAAAAGGTGCGCTTCTCGAAGGCCTAAACGGTAACAAGAAATCCGTTATGGCAACAACGCTAGAAAATACTCGTAGATATCTAGCTGAATCTGCAACTTCCGGTGCTTCTGCTGCTGGTAATATCGCAACCCTAAACCGTGTAATTCTTCCAGTAATTAGACGTGTTATGCCAACAGTTATTGCAAACGAACTTGTTGGTGTTCAACCAATGACTGGTCCAGTTGGCCAAATTCACACTCTACGTGTGCGTTATGCTGACGGCAACAACGGTGCAACTGCTGGTTCAGAAGCACTAAGCCCATTCAATATTGCTGCTTCGTACTCAGGTACACCAAGCTCATCAGCTGCACCAAGTGCAACTGGTGCTCTAGAAGGTGTAGCTGGTAACAGACTAAGCATCCAAATCTTGAAGCAAACTGTCGAAGCTAAGTCACGCAAGCTATCAGCTCGCTGGACTTTCGAAGCTGCTCAAGATGCTCAGTCACAGCACGGTATTGATGTTGAAGCAGAAATCATGGCTGCTTTAGCACAAGAAATCACTGCTGAAATCGACCAAGAGATTCTTAGTAGCCTAAGTTCTCTAGCAGGCACTGCACAAACTTACGACCAAGCTGCCGTAAGTGGTACTGCTACATTCGTCGGTGACGAACATGCTGCACTTGCAGTTCAAATCAACCGTACAAGCAACCTAATTGCACAGCGTACACGTCGTGGCGCTGGTAACTGGGCTGTTGTTTCGCCAACTGTTCTAACTGTACTACAGTCAGCAACTACTTCAGCATTTGCTCGTACAACTGAAGGTACTTTTGAAGCACCAACTAACACTAAGCTAGTAGGTACTCTAAACAGTGCAATGAAAGTTTATGTTAACACATATGCTTCAGGTGATGACGTTCTTGTTGGTTATAAGGGCACTTCAGAGTCAGACGCAGCAGCGTTCTACTGCCCATACATTCCGCTAATGAGCAGCGGTGTTGTTCTAGACCCAACAACATTCGAACCAGTTGTTAGCTTCATGACACGTTATGGTTATGTAGAACTAACTAACACTGCTTCGTCGCTTGGTAACGCAGCAGACTACCTAGGTAAAGTAGCAGTAACAACTGCAAACCTAAGCTTCAGCTAATAGCTAAGTGTAGTTACAAAAAGAAAAATAGCGCCTCCGGGCGCTATTTTTTTGACTGATGTTTAAAAAAGAGATTGACCTTGCATCATTTCTAAGCTACATTGCTATTAACAAAAACAGAAAGGCAATATAATGAAAGTTTCACTACGCAAGGCAAACGCACTACAGACTGCAATTACTGAAGCACTAGCAGGATTAGATCTAGCAACAGAAGTTGCAATTAACGAATTTGAAAAACCTACTGCAAAGATTGCAGAAGCCAAAGAACGTTTTGTTTCGCAGTGTTTGACTCGCGACGCACTACTGGTTAGTGTTTACAGAATTCGCCGCGAAGTTGCCCAAGCAAATGCTAAATCGGGTATTAACGATTTGCTCGCCGATGTTGCATTAGTTGACAAGGAAATTGCTTTCTACAGCAAACTTGCAAAAGTTGTACCTGCTGTTGAAACTGATGTAATTGTTGGAAAACTTGAGAAGATCAAGTCACGCTCAGAGTCTGACTACTACGGCCGCGAAGACACTGTTCGCACCAGTATCTTTACAGAAGTAGAAGTTGCTGAGTTTAAAGCAAAACTTGCTGCACTTAAAAAGCAGAAGGTTGTTTTACAAGACCATTTGCTTGAGTTAAACGTTGCAACAGAGATTGAACTCTCTGAACAGACTGTTAACATTCTTAATGTAGCAGGTATTATTTAAGTTTTGGTAGTTAAGCGGGATAGACTCTTAGAGAACCCGCAAACTACCCGGTAGGAGGAAAGCAAAGAGGATAAGTTTCCGTTTCTTGTATGAAACATGTTCAATGGTTTGGGTTCCGGCCTAGCCTCCACAGTTTGTGTGCTCTAGCGTTATAACACCTTTGATTAGGCCTGCACATTGCTCGCTAGAAATAAACATTCAGTTGCACATTGTGGATTGCATTTTGTTTTTTGCATGTTGCTTGGCTTATAGCTCACTTTCCTCCACTGTTATATAAATTAAAAGCACCTAGAAATTAGGTGCTTTTTTTATTAAATAACACTATGAGCATTATAAAAATAAATTTCGAAGCAGGCGATACTTTTCAATGGTATACTGATGAAATGATATTTATTAATAGATTTCTATCTACATTCGACGACAATATTGATACAGTAGTAGTTAGAGAACAATGGTTAACTGTTAACCCTGAGGAGTTTGAAAATAACAAACGCATTATAGAATCAAGAAATAAACGATTAATAAAAATATGTTTTTTAGATGCTCCGGTTGCTGAAAGCTATTCCTCACATTACGACGAAGTATTAGAATTAGGAATATATCCTAAAAGCAAATACAAATTTAATTTTATAGCTTATTTTTTTCAAAAGTATTTTGATTTTAAAGAGATAAATTCTAAAAACATATCAGTACCGTACATGTATTTAAACGGAAAACCACATCATCATAGATTAGAACTGTTTGAAAGTTTAAAAACGCATAATTTAGTCAAAAAAGGTTATGTGTCTTTAGATTCCTTGAATACAAAAGTAAAATTAGATAACATAGTACAACAGAAATTAATTCCAAGTCCGTACACTCCATTTTCGTTTGGAGATGTAACATATTGGGAGAAACACTTTTTAAATGTTGTAACTGAGACTTTGTTTAGTCCGGACGAACGCAGTTATTTCTTAACTGAAAAAACTTTTAAACCTGTACTGGCAAAACGTCCTTTTTTATTATATGCTGTCAACGGCGGATTAAAAAGTCTAAAAAATATAGGTATATTGCCATATGTAACTGATTTTAACGATATCAGTGACTTAGATTTGTCAATGCATTTTAATATTCCGGAATTTTTACAGACATTGTGTAATCAGCCTACTACATATTTTCAAAAAAAATACAAAGAATTAAAACCAAAAATAGAATACAATTATAACACATTACAAAGATTGTTGTATTTTGAAAGTAAAAAATACAACAATCTACGTTACTTAGGTAAGTAACCATTTTTGTAAAAAGCATAAATACTTATGTCATAGATATCTGCCGGATAATCCGGATTTATGCGGTACCCACCGCGTATGACCTAGAACGTCAAAGGAGAAAACAATGGGACGT
>Ga0315899_10007306_pt1 | contig 11868 bp, 8 predicted proteins | sample LakEriMetagenome_2_FD_203518 | JGI IMG/M metagenome (GOLD analysis project Ga0315899, IMG submission 203518) | Freshwater fungal communities from buoy surface, Lake Erie, Ohio, United States - Buoy 4 MA112 | ecosystem: Environmental > Aquatic > Freshwater > Lake | place: USA: Lake Erie, Ohio... | reverse complement strand
ACCCCAAACCCTCAACCCTAAACCCCAAACCCTCAACCCTAAACCCTAACCCCTTTCACTTGTAGTTTGGACACTATCAAAAAATAGCTTTTACGCTCTCGTAGGTCAGGTCTACCTGGTTTACGGTTTAGGTATGTTTTCATATCTCATGTCTTATACGTGCAGAATATACGCGTATTTCCTGTATGCATGCTCTCTCCCCCTCACTTTGCCCCTCCCGACACGCCGCACCCATTCTCTGGCGCCATTTAGCGGCGAAGCTCCTACTGCTGCTTTCCTCCACTATATATATATATATATATATACAGTGAAACCTACCCTTCTTAATCTCCTGACGGCAGGAAATACGACAAATTCTCAAAAGTCAGTACCCCAGTATATTTACTAAAGAACGTCATAATATAGAAAGACTTTTGAGAATACGCATCAGCACCGATGAGCGGGAGCCCGCAACACTCCCCGAAACACTTTTCGCTGAAACACTGTTCCAGGCGCTGTACGTCTGTACAGCTAACCGAGACCCGTGGCTGTTACCTTGACCATGACCCTGCCTGAGTGCGTGTGGGTCTCCTCTCCCTCCCCCCCTCCCTCCTCCTCCTCCTCCTCCTTCTCCTCCTCCTCCTCCTCCTCCTTCTTGTGCAAAGCGTTGAGGTTGGCGTTGCTGGGATATTTCGACGCCTGACTGAGGGCTGAGGTACAAGTGTAAGTGTCAAAAGAGACCTAACATGAAATAAAAGAGACCTAGTATGCGGATGATAGGAGCTGGTCGTATCAAGTAACAGAGGACAGAGGAGGTGTAGTTGGAGGAGGATTCATGCAGGCTCTTGGTGCACAGGTTTAGCGTCAAGGTTTGTTCCCCTGGTTGAAGGGTTCAAGATTCAAGATTTAGTCTACTTTGATAGCTCTTTCTCTTGGTGCACAAGTTTCTAGCAGATTTAAGGGTTGATGGTTTAGGCTATAAATATACCTTACAGACGAGGGGCAGTCGGAGGAGCTCTTGGTGCAGAAGTTTTCGAGGCTCTCAAAGCCCCTGTCAACCACGGTGTCAAAAGAGATCTAGTACGGATACAAACGGGACCTAGTGCGGGAGTAAAAGAGACCCGAAACAGACGTAGCAGCAGAAGTTTTGAAGGCTCTCAAAGAGCTAAATTAGCACGTCAACAAGAATGAACTGTTTGAGACCTGTGCAGGACGGTGCTCTTGAGAACATGCGGTTCTTGGCGCTGCTTGTGTTGTTGCTGTGGGTGAAAATCTGGGGAGGAAGAGGCACTGCCCTGCGAGCTCGGGTGAGGGCGACTCACATTGAAGTCGGAAGAGTTCTGATTGCCTCCACTGTCGTGGTGTGCGTGCGGAAGGGGGACGTGGTTTGCGTGCGCGATGGTGAAGAGGAGGCTCTCAATGTGCTCCATCTTTTGCGCAAGCTGAGTTCCGCACAAGTGTCAAAACGAACGAGCATATCATGTAAGTAATAGAGACCTAGCATATACGTATGTGATGTAGTGAGGTCTGCACAAGTGTCAAAAGAGACCTGCACAAGTGTCAAAAGAGACCTATCATATAAGAAAAAAGAGACATAGAACTATCATACCTGGGGGGGCGAAGACTCTTTACCCTTTACGTGCCACGACGAGGGTGGGTCAGCAGCAGTGTCAAATGAGACCTAGCATAAGAGTTAAAGAGGCCTAGAGTATGCGTAAAAGAGACCTACCTGGCGGAGCGAGGGCTCTCTACCCTTGACGCTCCACGAGGAGGCTGGGTCATGGTGGTTGTATGGGCTTGCAGGCAGACTAGTCTCTATGTCAATAGGAGTGTAATGATCCGTGCTGGCGCTCTTGAGGACCAACGTTGGCGGTATGTGCGAATTGAAACGTAAGACTCCCTTCCTCTTCTTCGTAGCTAGAGAAGCATAGAGAGATGCTTGACATCTCTGAATCCGCGCGTGGTCGCCGATCATTGAGAGGCGCTTGTGCTCCATAATGAGCTCTGCAGGCGTTGGGACAGGGACGCCGAGCATCACCGACAACCTGTGATGTGTGGTTCGTGGGACATTGGAGATGATGTGGAAAAAGTGATGAAAACGTTAAAAAGGGGGATGAAGAAGTGGGTAGAGTGATGAAAGGGTGTTTGTGTGCGTGGACAGGGGAGAGTGCACGCGCTCATGTGCACGGGCAGAGAGAGAGCGCGCTCACGAACGAGAGAGAGGGTGAGAGAGGAAAAGAGAGATTGCTAAGAGATGCTTGCTTGAAGGTGAGAGGTTTTAGGGCGTGAGGTTCGTGAGGTTCAGGTTGGTGTTTTGCTGGTTTGTTCATCTCGTGAATGTGCGTGACATTAATGTTGACAGACACAAAAAGTGACAGAGAAAGACACAGGGACAGACAGACTTGGACACAGAAACAGACACCGCTCAGTTATGTCGTTGAGGAGAGCGACATTTGGGGATATTTCTTTGGGTTCTTCCTCGTTTGCAGACCCAGACCACAGGAAATTTGCGGTGGCAGACAGGCAACCCCCGCCCTCCTGCGCCCTGGACGTTTTGCCAATGTTAATAAAGTCGTAGTGCGCATAGTGCTTAAGGAATGAGATGAGCGATTTGTGGCTCTTTCTCGGAAACAGTTTGCGTAGGATCATGTAGTCGAGCTTTGAGGAGCGCAGCATCTCACACGCTTTGAAGAGACAGATGTGCCCAGGCCACAAATGGAGCCATGACTTGGCCGAGACTATGGAGACGTGTATGACGTCGGTGAAAAACTCCTGTTCAGCCTCCATGAGTTTGGCTACATTCACGACCTTCATATACGCGTCAATGATGATGGCGATGATAAAATTCAACATAGTCATGAAGACCATCACATTGTACAAAAGAAGGAAGGTCATCAATATGATGTTGCTCGACCACATGGACGACGGGATTTCACCACTCTCGAGCATTTCGCCAAGAAAGAGCTTCCACATAGTTTCAAAACACACCCAAGGAGTGCTGAACTCCTTTTGCGTGTCTGCAAACTGCGCCCAGGCCAGTAAAATGAAACCACTTTGGATGAGGCAGAAGAGGATGAAGAAATGCCACAAATCAGTGCAACCTTTGACAAATGTATCCACCAGGATTGCCGTGCGCGGGTGCGCGCTCGTCTGCACTATCACGCGGCAGAGGGCCGAGGTCCCGTGTATGAAGTAAAACACATGCATAAGGCGCTCTTGTGCGAGACTCTGCTCAAATTTTTCGAGCCCGGCGAAAAATCTTTGCATTTTCGCCTCGAAGCCCTCACTGCGCGACGACCACGGAACGCCGCCAAAGCCCTGTTCGCCTACTGTGTGGAGGAGCGCGTCACCAGACGCTGACACCTGTTGGTAGCGCACTGAAAAGTATATGACGGGCAGGATCACCTGCACCACCATGTCCACCATCATTTCCAGGCGCACCTTGGCACTATTCTGCTTGTGTAGCACGGTGATGATTTTTTCCATGAAAATTACCCCCGCCAAAATGAAGCCCACGATGACAATTTTGCGGTATTCCTCTAGTTCCTGGCCCTCGAGCGCCGCAAAGTGCTCAACCTTGTAGTCAACAGACACGGAGCTCCCGAGCACGGCCGTGATGTGGATAGTGGAGGCCATGCCGTAGTCCGCCGCGTATGCCACCATCGTCACCTCCACCGACTGTGTCTGCCCGTCTAGAAACCCCTGCGTCTCCTGGGGTTTATTGTCGCGAATCAGGAGGGCGGCGTCTGTGATGCTCTGCAGGAACTCATAAAACTGGATCTTGCCGCCATAGTGCAACGGATCACGTCCGAAGAAGCTTGCCGGGCTTGACGTGCCTGAGCAAGCCAGAAGCTCCGTCGAGGAATTCAAGAGATCTTCGTCACACTCATACGGCATCTTACAAGCGCTGCCATTCACCGTTTGCATCCATGCCTTTCTATGAAAAACTGTGCCCAGCTTATTGGGACAAATCTCCGTCTTTTCAACCCTTGTCTGCAACACAATCGGTGGAGCTACCAGCGACATGCGATAGGAATACGGGGAGCGCTGGTATCTGATAGTCGAAGTCATCCTTGTGGTGTCGTCGTTCAGGGGGCCCCTGCGGGCGCGCATGCTGGATTGCGTGTCGTACAAAAGGCGTTGTAGCGCGTGCTCCGTCGCCGGTGCAGCAGTGATTTGCATGGGCGAGACCAGGACTCCGCCTGGAAGCTGCATGCCCTGCATAAACTCGCTATTTTTTGCCGCACACCAGTCGAAGTCTGCGCGATCGTAGCTCGACTTCAGGCCATACTTGATCATTACACTGCGCTTCCCGTCATGTGTCTTTGCATTGAAAACTGCCGCAAAATGATACCACTCGCCGTCTTTGTAGGTGCCCTGCTTTGAGCCTATCTCCACGTCCTCCACGTCTGTGGAACGACAGGAGCCATAAAATCTTGCTTCCACGATCTGCTCACGAATTTCCAACGACAAGAAGGCCCGTGGGGGTGATATTTGCGAGAGAAAAACAAATCGTCGCATACTCTCGTTTCTGCGCTGATAGTCCTTGTCTGAGGCTGGAATGTGCGTGCTGTCCAACGCCTTCCACCAGAAGCTGAGCGAGTAACCGGCGTTGCTCGCTATCTCAGCATTCAGATTCCGGGGCATTACAAACCCACAGTATGGATTTATTGTACGCCGAAGAGCTTCACAATCGTCTAGTCTGATGTCCTTGTAGGCCCGAAAATGCGACGTCCACCAGAGACCTAGGGCCCCAATTCCGGCTGAATTGCTGTTGGGGTTGGCTGACAAGTAGGATTCAAGCACCTCGCACTCTTTAACGGCATCGATACCCTGCCTCACGCACACTACACCGTCTCCAGGCTGCTTTTCAGACAGGAACATGATGCGGTTCCAGATGGTGTAGGTGCTTGCCGCCGGCTGCTCGCCCATCCAGCACGGCTTGTCGGCATTGCATGCCAAGGGGCAACTCTTTCGGACCTCCTTTGACGCGCAGATATTGTGCGATGTCGTACTTTGGTGTTCCGCGTACCAAGCGCAGTCATTACCATTCAGATCATGCCAGTCCTGGTCCCAAATTTTCTCGGGCAGGACACATGTGCGAAGCAATCGTCCGTCATCTCCAACGCTCTCCATAGCTAACTTCTGTATTTCCTGAGCGGAAAGAGAATCGCGGTAGTATCTCCAATCCTGCACCGCTCCAACAGTGGCCCCTACCCCCGGCAGCCTATGCCCAAACCCTGTGTACGACCCCTTGCCCTGCATTCCACAATCCATCTTCCCCACGAAACCGGCCGCGTACTGGTGCTCGTCAAGAAGGTGGCCATCGAGGTAAAATTTTATTTTATCCGACGGTTTATCAAAGACAAAAGCTACATGCCGACGGCTCATGCGCTCCATCGACCCCAGAGGCTTTTGAAACCATGACGGCAGGGCGGCAGTGTATCGGGGGCTGCCGTCAGGGTGATTGCCCAACACAGACAGGCCATATTCATTGACGTACAGCAGCCAGCAGTGCGCAGGCCAGTTGACATCCGAGGAGGCGTACCGTGAAATCACGTGCCCTCCCGATTCTGTTGAAGACTCCCACCAGAGCGAGAACGTTGCAGATTTGCCGCAGAAACTCGGAAACGTTTTCGTGTCGTATGAGAGCGATTGTCCCGGGTGATTGTGATCAAGAAATACCCGCGACAAAGACGTGAGCTGCTTCCCGTTCTCATCTTTGGGCAGGTACTCGGGCTGGATGAGGCTGAAGAACTCCTTTCCTGTTGTTGCATCCCGCTGTGCGTCGGCTTCCTCCAACGTCATAATGCTGCACGAACTCTCATCGCCCATCGCGACAACCGCCTCACACGGCGCGATACTGCTCACGGAGATATTGGGCTCTCTCAACAGCGCACGCTGCCGCGCTATAGTGTCAGCGTCCACTTCATCAGCGATCTCGATCGCTTGGCGCACCTGAGAGCTTTCAAGGTGCATACTGGCTTCAGAATCGGCGCGTTCACTCTGCGCCGTCAAGAACTCATGCTTGTTTGCGGAAGCAGCGTTATCGAACAAGGTCTCCTGCGGCGCAAACGGCAACTTTCCCGCGGCGATGGACTGCAGAGTAAAGCCGGACCCCATGATCTCCTCCATCTCCTCTGCTGTCAGGGCCCGTGCAAAGAACGATATTTCGCCCAGCAACGGCAGTCCTTTGTCGCCAATGAGCAGCTCCAGTCCGCTGCAGTCAGTGATGGGCCGCTCGAGCGCCTCCCGAGACTGCAAGGTGGCGTCCATGTAGAAAAAAACCTTGTGTGGTGTGTGTGTGTGTGTGTGTGTGTGTGTGTGTGTGTGTGTGTGTGTGTGTGTGTTGTGTGTGTGTATGACTTGCCTCTCTCTCGCTCGCGCGCGCGCGTGCTCGTTCTCTCTCTGACGGTGACAAACGCTCTCTCCCTCACTGCACAAACAATCGCTCTCTCGCTCTCACTGTACACCTCATTTGCCTTCACCACTAAGGCGACATTGTGAATCCTTCCGTCAGCAACCTTACTCGAATTACTCGCCGTCACGGTTTCCTGCTGGACATTGTCGCTGCGACCGCAGTCATGCGCCCCGAAGTCGACACGCTCAGCAGGCATGCCCACATACCAACCCCAACAGCTCAGGCGCTCATGGTTGAAAGGGCTGGATTCATCGGCACTCCCAATCTTGCCTGCCAGACATTGTCAACAGTCACAAAATAGTAGAGTATAAGAAAGTCAGCGCTCTGGTACTCTCAAAAGTGACTTTGGAGAACTTGTGCCCAGGGGCTTTCGCACGATGTAGCCCCCTCTACCCTTTTCCAGCTGCACCCATGCCATGAAGGAGAAGGCAGGGCTGTCTATGCGTGGTACGAGGTCAGCAACCTCTACAGACTCGTCCTTATCGAATGAGCGAACACCTCGCATCACTGTCAGCTCGCCGCCAGTCTCCGCGAAGTACACGGACGAGGTGGGCATAATGATGCGGCTTTTTTCAGACACAAGGCGGAGGTAGTCGAAGAGGTTGTCGATGGTTTTGATCTCTGCCAGTGAGTCGTCGAGATGGAAGAGCGATTTGTATGTGCTGAGCAACCCCAGGCGATCAGGGCCCTGGCGCTCCTGGACTGCAGCCAAAATAACGACGCCAAACATGCACATGCATAAGACAAGCAAGCGCAGTCCGCGCTGGAGTTGAAGCTCCAGATGCAGCCTCTCCAAAAGCATTGAGTTGTTTAGCACGTAGCCCTTGCCAAGCATGTACTTGAGGGCAGCATTTTGCATCACCCTCGCCGCCATGTTCTGCCTGTCTTCTTTGCCTGAGCCCCAGATGGCACTTGCTTTGAAGCTGAGTTCAGCCTGCGACACCTCCGTGCCTGCAAACCGGGAGATCATTCAAGGGGGCCTAACGTGTCACTCGACCGGGATACTGTTGCCAAACACGATACATACGCATGCACATGATTGCTGTCTGGTGTACCTATAGCGCATTCACACTCTGAGCAGGCGATATCTTGTATACCAGTGTTTCGAGCATGATCGCCTTTAGCGGGCGGGCAAAACGCGTCCGGTGCATGCAAGCGTATGGCAACAGTGCAGGAAGATGGAGGAGGGTGGGGCACGAACTGCGTTGCAGTGTCCTCTTCTTCGCAGTGTTTGGGCCCGGTATAATCCGTGCCGGCATTTCTCCTTAGCTCTCTCTCGCCCCTCGTCCCGAAAAGACGTAGATAAACTTGATAGATATGAATCTACGGGTCCAAATGTCATTCAAATACTCAAATGTCCGGAGGGCGCGTTGAAACTGAGGGCACGCAGGCAGAGGCGTTTGCCTGCATCCGCGATGCCTTTGTGCAGGCGGGCCGGTTGTCGGGGCACCGGGGCGGCAGTGACAGGCAGCTGTCGATGATGTACAGCCAAGATGGAAGGCTTCAGCTCGTTCTCTCTGAGCAGAGTGTGGACGATGGAGCCAAGTGCTGCTCGAGCACAGCAGCTGAAGTCGCCAGCACACTTGTGCATGCGCACAGCCTGTGCAAGGTGGCAAGTGTAGTCGCTGACGTTGAGGTGAGGGTGTGAGCGAGAGAGAGAGGGAGAGAGCTACAGAGAGCTAGTGCGAGAGCGAAAGAGATCGTGGAGGCGTCATTGCGGTCGCACATGAAGCCGACTGTGTGGGAGCCTGACGCTGTGCCTCTCAGGCTGGGACAGCGACTATTGTTCGAGCGTGTGCCTCTTGGCGCACGACTCAAATCCTCCGACGCCAGTTGGAAATCGAACAACCCCCGTGCAGCATCATCTTGGAATTTGAGACAAGTGCTGCCGACATTCTCCAGCGCGAGCTCCAATGCTTCTGCCGACGTCTCCTCTTTCCAGCTTTCACAACCACCCTGTCAACACTCAACGCTGGCGTTATCAGGTCGGTGCCCATTACACACCAACCCATAATACTCCAAAGTCCAAACCCCTGCAAAGCCGAATACTGATTAACACGTCTCTCGCCAGCAAGCGCGTCAGACCCATCGCCCGTGCGCACTGACTCCGATGCTTCCACAGAGAGGGCGGTCGCTCAGAACTCACTGAGAAGGAGCGGATGCGGGAGGCAATGGTGCGACAGTGTGAGAGCCATGCTCTGCTTTCAACCACGGTATCACCTTGATCGTCACCCAAACTGATCCAAGCTCGTGCGCGCACCCTTCCCATGCGAGCGCCTGGTCTCCTATCTGCCTGCAGTGTCGATAGAGGTTTGGACCTTTCCAGCATGAAAAATGATTTTTTGTAGATGGACGCCTGCAACTGCGACGTGTTCATGGGCGTCGGATGCTTAGACGACAATCCACAGGCACCGAACTTGCCAAATTTGGAGTCTTTGCCCGTGGAGGGATACGTCTATCTCGACTCGGTACGTCTGGCCGTGTTTGTGCTTTGATGCTACCATATGTATGAAGACAATGCGCGTGTGCAGGTTCCTGTAAACATGAAGCCCTGCCATGGACTCGCGGACCTTCAGAGGGTCTGCACGCAGGTATCACGCTTGATATCTGCGCTTCCAGCGTCCCTACTCGTATCGAGCTTTCTGTGTCTAACTTTGCCTTTTCCTGTCCCTTCTGCCAGGCAATCGATGAGGACGCAAGTGCGAAAACGAAGGCAGTTGCAGTTCAGAATGAAGGGCCTGGTGGCAGACAGGACGTCGGAGGACCCATGATTGTTCTCGTGCACATTGTTTCTAGGACCACTGTTGACGATGAGCACAAACTTGCAGAGCCGGACTTTAAGTGCCCGCTCTGCGCTCAAGACTTTTTGCTGTGGAGCGAAGTGTCGAGAAGTACGACAAGCTCAAAAAAATGCCCCTATTTATAAAAAATTATTTTGCGAGCTTTTTTGTAAATATTTAACAATATATCAGTAGCGTTAAGCATATACAATAGTAAAGAAGAGAATAAAAGGGCTTAATTAGGTATTAACGATGGTATCATTATCATTAACATTTACATGGCGTTGGCCCCAATTTGCCAGCAACCTGAGCACTGAGGGCTTTGCGCAGATGCCAACACGAAGCTCCACTTTCGCTACAGCCACGCTCTGGACTGGAACCCCAAGACCGGCGAGCTGAGGGCCCTCATCATGCCTCCAGACAAAACGATTGAAGGGCATGGGAAGGAGGCGGCAGTAGGAGACGGCAGCAGCTCGGCCGGGACCAGCCTTTATCAGTCCCTGAAACCAGCGAAAGGGGAGAATCTGCAAGCAACAAACCTTCGGCTCAACGTGAAAGTAGGGCCCAACGTCCTGGGCTGGTGTCGGACGGCAGTAGCGACCGGCAAGAAGCAGCGTTTCCCCGATGATCTGCCAGAGCTCTACAAGGACGCGCTGGGCAGGCTCAAGAAGAATCACGCCTGGCGGCAGCTGCGGGACTGGGTGATTCCCAGTGTGGCAAAGAGCTTGTCACTCTGCGTAGACCTCTTCGGGAGCAACGCGCAAGAAAAGCAGCGGCAGCTGCTGGCATCTCTCAACGCGACCTCGAGCAGCGACGTTTTGGCCCTGGTCTCCCGCAACCTTGAGGTATGTCAGCAGCAATAGGGCTCTTGGGCTCCTGTACTATTGTGAGAGCGCAACACTTTACCAATCGTGCTATAAATGCAACGAGCGCTTCGTGGAACGATGACTGAATTCAGTTATCGATCCGCGAATCGCTCGTTGCATTTACAGCACGAGAGGTAAAGCGCTGCGCTCTCACAACTAAGGCTCTTTTACTTTTTGTTTTGGTGTATATGGGCCTCTTTCGACGCTTACACTGGTGCATCCCTCAGCGCTCGGTGGAAATCAATGACAAAGATCTTCCGGCCAAGCGCTCACGAGCTGATGACACATCAGTCTGCGAAGCAGAGGCGCTGGAAGAGGACAGCAGCGCGGTGTTTGTGAGCGACCCCGGCCTTATAGGCTTCCTCAAGTGCAAGGACCATTCAAGTCACATCAAATTGAGCGATTTCGTAGAGCGCAGTATCGTAAGATTCTTGGAGGAATATCTGCAGGCACAAATTCTGAGAAGTGCTGCCTATAGTGTCTTTATATAGTAAATCCTCTAGGGCGCTGACCATTCAGTGCTGCTCCGCAGTGTGTGGCGAGAGGCGGTCTTCCCTCCATCCAGATCTTCTCAAATGCCCAGGCTGACGATGCTGATCTTGATGCGGAGCTCGCGTCTTACTCTGCTTTCTCCAAGCACAGAGAAGGAGCCTCTGATGCAGAGTGGGGCTCTGTTCCTCGAAAGCAGGAATTGAACTGCCCAGCAGGCAGGCGGCGCACCCGGCTGTCGCTCTCAGCATACGACCTCGAGCTGTCTTTGGAGTACGCACGGCTGCTCAAGGTGGTGCAGCTGGTCTTGACGCTGCTGAGGACGCGCAAGATCTCCACAATGCGCGACGTCTACTACATGGACTGTCGGCTCTTCCAAAGCCAAACCAAGAGCGATCGCAGCATCGAGCTGCTGGCGCGGTGCTTCAACACTCCCCGATACGGCCTCAACATAGTAAGCTTTTCACGGGGCATCCTGTGTGGCGCGATCCTGCTCAAGGAGAAGGATGGCCAGTGGATGGATTGCAGCTCTAGCCCGGTTACTATGCCCTCCTGCATGCACACGATCGAGATCAATGCGGACAACACCTCCGCGGTCTTTGTGTTGGAAAAGGAGTGCATTTTCCGGCGGTTAATCAACGACAACTTTGTGGAGCGCCAGTACAATGGCAAGGCCCTGCTCGTCACGGCCTGCGGCTTTCCCGACGTTCAGACGCGCATGCTGCTCAACAGATTGAGCTCCAAATATCCTGCTCTGCCTATCTATGGCATTGCTGACTTCGATCCTTACGGTGAATTGCACCCGCATCCTCGTGTGTTTCTGAATGCTTTGTCTCTCTCTCTTCTTCTTCTTCTTCTCTCTCTCTTTCTCGCTCTCTTTCTCTCTACCTCCCTTCCCTTCCTTTCCTCTTTCTTCTCCACACGAGCATGCCAAAGCACATACAGACCTGTCCTGATGCATATGTCTGTCTCGCTTTCGCTCCGTCGGTGACGCAGGAGTGGAGATCATGGCGACCTACACCATGGGCAGCAAGTCCAGAGCGCATGAGCGCGATGTGCTTGCGTGTCCCTCGCTACGGTGGCTCGGAATACATTCCTCTGACATTGAGGCCTATCAGGTCTTTGCCCCATGGCCTCATCTGTCACAGATCTATTTCTATCTATCTATAACTATCTATACATACATACTGGCCTGTCTGTTACGCATCCTCGCCTCGGGACGCGACGCTCTCATCGTTGACTGTAGCTGCCATTTAGAACTGATGTGCTTCAGTCTGTCCTCCTCCTCTCTCTCTCTCCTTATCTCTCTCTCTCTTTCTCTCTCTCTCCTTAT
>Ga0315899_10007305_pt1 | contig 11869 bp, 14 predicted proteins | sample LakEriMetagenome_2_FD_203518 | JGI IMG/M metagenome (GOLD analysis project Ga0315899, IMG submission 203518) | Freshwater fungal communities from buoy surface, Lake Erie, Ohio, United States - Buoy 4 MA112 | ecosystem: Environmental > Aquatic > Freshwater > Lake | place: USA: Lake Erie, Ohio... | reverse complement strand
CCGCTCCCCACGGAGTTGGCCATGATGGATCCCCGGCCTTTGCCGCTTTCCATAAAGCAAAATCTCGCGGATCTTTCTTATGTGTTTCATCAGCATCGGCAGCACTTAAAAGATCATCAACTTTTTGTCGAGAAAGCGTCAGGTATGACGATAACTTTCGCACCTCTAAATACACATCTCCGTTTCCAGGAGCATATGCAGCACCACGTTCAATCAGAATCTCCATCAGTTCAATCATCTGAGTGATATGGCCGGTAGCACGCGGTTCATATGTTGGCGGCAGAACGTTAAGCGCCTCATACGCCTGAGTAAATGCTCGCTCATACTTCATCGCAACGGCCCACCACGGTGATTCTTCGTGCACAGCCTTATGCAAAATCTTGTCATCAATATCTGTCACATTACGAATGAAGGTGACGTCGTATCCGCTCTTAGTCAGCCAGCGTCGCAAAATATCAAAGTTCACACCAGAGCGAACATGGCCAATATGTGGTGGTGCCTGCACTGTTGCTCCACAGAGATAAATTCCTACCTGACCTTCTTTAATCGGCGTGAAGGCAGAAGTGGTTCGCGCGAGGGTGTCATATAGATGCAGCGAACTCATGTGCCAAGTCTACCGCGAGAGAAAAGAGTCGCTAACTCCCTGATTTTGCGGGTAACTCAGACTTCTTCTCTTGATAAAGATATCTAGCCAGTAGAACAGTGAAGAGAACCGCGAGTGCGTATCGGATAATGCCTGTCGTCGCATATGTAGAGCTAGAAATCTGAGGCGAAGCAGGTGTCGCAGTATTTGCATTGATATTGGTAAGTATCTGTTGGAAGAAGCTGTACTGAAAGACAAGTTCAGAGGCTTGCCAGATTGCGTAGATATAAAGCATTGTGAACTGACGCTTCTGGCTCAGGTGCGCCAACGCTAGAACTGCAAGGGCTGCGAGCCAAATGACGTACTGCATCGAGTACTGCTTATTAAAGAGAATAAATGCAAACATAGTAAAGAATGCGCTCTCGGTAAGTGGGACATTCCTTGCACTCTTCCAGAGATATAAGCCCAGTCCGCCGAAGAGAAGTGCATTAAGTATGTAAAAGAGAATACTCCACGTTGGAATTCCAAATCCTAGGATGCCAGTTACTTCAAAGATTGAGGCAGATCCCAAACCACGTTTATAGCTGAATTCATAAAAATATGACCAGCCCCTGAAGTTGATGAGCATGAATGGAAGATTAATGAGGAGCCATGAACCCATTGTTATGAGGAAATACTCTACAAAAGTACGAAATTCTTTTCGTCGCACGAAATAGATAAAGATAGGAAAGAGAAGGACGATTGGAAAGAACTTAGTTGCCACTGAAACTGCCAACACAACCGCACTCATCCTAAATTTGCCTTTTTCAAAGAGGTAAATTGCCCAGATCATGGCGACAATTGCCCAGATATCCCAATTTCGATTGAGTGAGTACAGCACGGCCGGTGAGATGGCAAAAACAATCGCCCATTTTCTTCCAGCTAAAACTTTTATGTAATAGGTTGTAATTGCATAGAGCACTACATGGAATGATGCAGTAATTCTGAAGTAGTCAACCCAGGCAAATTGAGCGGGTTCTACAAAGAATGAGATCAGCCACATGATTAGTCCAGTCAACGCTGGATACTCAACTGGATTCCTTATCTCTGTGGTACCTAGCAGGGTCCGGACTGAATATGGCCACTGGTGTTGACCATCTGAAAAGTGCATTCCGTAAAAGCCACGAATGTCGCTGAATTGGCCATATCTATTTTGAAGGATAGCGAGAATAGAGACTGCGATTGAAAGAAAAATAACAAAGGCAACTGGTTCTTTCTTCTTCTTGACCACTCGCTTTGACTTGCTAGGCATGTGTGCTCCCTAAATCCAATCAGATGCTTAAGTCTAGGGTGAATTTCTCTAAATCTTTGTAATCAATGCAGATGCAATCGCTGCAATCCCTTTTCCTTCACCTGTAAGGCCAAGTCCGTCGGTAGTTGTTGCAAGTAGCGCTACATCGGCTCCATTGAGAGCGCTCGAGAGAGCAGCAATCGCCTCGACTCGTCGTGTTCCGATCTTTGGTCGATTTCCGATGACCTGTACTGACACATGCGAGATTGAATATCCAGCCGCTTGTACAAGCCGTGCTGTCTCTTGCAATAGTTGTGATCCGCTTGCACCGGCATATTCAGGACGCGCTGTACCGAAATTACTACCGAGATCACCAAGGTTTGACGCTGCAAAGAGAGCATCACATATTGCATGTGCTGCAACATCGCCATCTGAATGTCCATCAACGCCAACTTCACCTGGCCAGTGAAGACCAGCGAGATAAAGTTCCCGGCCTTCTGCAAATGCGTGCGCATCAACACCCACACCGGTTGAGAATTCATTGGTAGTACCGAGATATTGCAACGCGGTTGCTAAATCTGATGGAGTTGTAATTTTAATTGCGCGTTCTTCTCCATCAATTACGCGCACTCGTGCACCAAGTTTTTCTACAAGAGCTGCATCATCTGTGGCATCTCCGCCTGCCGCATGTGCGCGGCTTAGGAGTTCGTAAGAAAATCCTTGTGGGGTCTGCACTCGTCGCAACGGTGCGCGATCTGGAGTTGAAAGAACATATCCATCGCCATCAACAACTTTCACGGTATCAATCTGTGGCAGGCCAGGAATCACTGCAACGTCGCCGCTGCGAAGGCTGGCAATCACGCGGCGGGTGAGATCACTGCTGGCTAGTGCACGCGCAGCATCATGCACTAAGACAAATTCACAGGATGTGGGAAGAGCTGCTAATCCGATTCGAACGCTCTCACTTCGGGTAGCGCCGCCGGTAACAACTGTTGCGCGGTCGCCAGCAAGTTCACGGAATCGCTCTTCGTATCCGACAGGAGCGGTGATAACTATTTCATCGACAACTGCTGAGATGGATGCGAGCGCATGTTCGATCAGTGTGCGATCGCCGCAGTTAGTCAGGGCCTTAGGAATTGCTGCGCCGAAGCGTTCGCCGCTACCTGCAGCGGCGATGATTGCAGCGATCATGGTGTGACTTTCCGTTAGGAAGCGAGAACCTCGTCAAGAATTGTTGCCGCTTTAATCTCATCTGTGTGCTCAGCAAGTGCGAGCTCAGATACCAAAATCTGCTTCGCCTTTGTCAGCATTCGCTTTTCGCCAGCTGAAAGGCCACGGTCGAGATCGCGACGATAGAGATCGCGGACAACTTCGGCGACCTTAATTACATCACCAGAGGCAAGCTTTTCTAGATTGGCCTTATAACGGCGTGACCAGTTTGTTGGCTCTTCTGTATATGGCTGGCGGAGAACGCTAAATACGCGATCAAGTCCGGCGCTATCGACAACATCGCGGACGCCAACGAGATCTACATTATCTGCAGGAACGCGAACGGTGAGATCGCCTTGTGCAACCTTCAAAACTAGGTAGGTCTTCTCTTCGCCCTTGATTACTCGAGTTTCAATTGCCTCGATAAGAGCTGCTCCGTGATGAGGATAAACAACGGTTTCGCCGACCTTAAATGTCATGTGTTGCCCTTCGCTAGACGACCAATTCTACCAGCCCTGACTGACAGATAAAACCTGAATACTTTGGTAGCAAATATGGCTAGATTCACGCATAGATACCACTTGACAATTTCGTAAGTGTCATTTTTCCCTTATAGACATGAGAGAATACGGGCATGCGCCGCACTTCACTTCTTATTTCAGCTGTCGTCATTCTTGCATTCGCACTTTCAGGTTGTGCAGCAGGGCTCAATGCAGAGACTCGTAATATCAATCGTGTTACTGATGGCAACGAGATAACTATTGATGAAAACGGTAGCGAGATCCGCGTAGTTAATCTCAAGCTTGTTGATACCGGTGATGGTGCTGCTGTCGTGGTTGGAACAATTATCAATCAGGGCCCTAATCCTGATCAGTTGTTAGGTTTTGCAGTGAACGGCATACAGGCAACTCTTACGGGTGAAACGAGTCTTCTTACAAATAAGCCGATCACTTTTGAGGGCGACCAAGCAAACGCTAAGGCTGTCTTCTTTGGAGTAAATCCGACGGCCGGAACGAATGTGAAGATTTCTCTTGGATTTGCAAAGGCTGGCCTTGTCTCAGCTGAGGTAATTATTCGTGACAAGCGAGATGACTTTAAGAATGTGATCTCTGGTAGCAAGCTCTCCACTGCAGATACAGCAACAGTTACTGAGTAACTACTTATTCTCCATCTTGTAACCAAGACCGCGAACCGTCTGGATGTACACCGGGTTTGCCGGATCGACTTCAATCTTTGCCCGTAAGCGTTTAATGTGCACATCGAGAGTCTTGGTATCGCCGACGTAATCACTGCCCCAGACACGATCGATGATTTGTGTGCGGGTCAAGACGCGGCCAATATTGCGTAATAGATACTCAAGTAGTTCAAACTCTTTGAGTGGAAATGCGACTGTCTGACCGTTGATGGTCACAATGTGACGTTCAATATCAAGTGCAACTGGTCCAGCGGTGAACAACGAACTCGACTCCGCCCGCTCGCCAGGATCAGCATTTCTGCGAAGAACTGCACGGATTCGAGCAATGAGTTCTCGTGAAGAGTACGGCTTGGTTACATAATCATCTGCACCAAGTTCAAGCCCTACTACCTTGTCAATCTCAGCATCCTTGGCGGTGAGCATGATTATTGGCACTTGTGATTTTGCACGTATGGTGCGGCACACTTCAGTACCAGATACACCTGGGAGCATGAGGTCAAGCAGCAAGAGATCTGGATTTATCTCATCAAAAATTTCTAGCGCATGCGTTCCAGTTTCTGCTACGACTACATCAAAACCTTCACGACCAAGGAGATACTTCAACGCCTCAGAAAATGACGTTTCATCTTCAACCACCAAAATCTTTGTCACTCGGCCCCTCCTTTGCTGGATTGATCGTTTTCATCAGAGAGATATGGAAGCCTAATCGTAAATGTGCTGCCATGTCCTTCGAGGCTCCACACAGTGATATCTCCGCCATGGTTTGCTGCAACGTGCTTCACAATTGATAAACCTAGTCCTGTTCCACCTGTTTCACGAGAACGCGCGGGATCTACACGATAGAACCTTTCAAAAATTCTCTCCAAATCTCTCTCTGGAATTCCGACTCCTTGATCAGTGACTGATATTTCAGAGAGACTTCCATTATGAGAAATTGAAATCCCTACGCGCGTTCCGCTAGAGCTATAGTTAATCGCATTTTCAATGAGATTACTTACAGCCATCAACAACTGGCTTCGATCACCTAGAGCAAAGCATGGATCAATCTCTTGGAAAACAATCTCAATCTGACGCTTATCGGCAGCAAGTCGCGACTCATCAATTGCATCTTGAACTACGGAAGACAGATTCCAGATAGCAGCATTCTTTAAAGGGTCCACATCTTGCAACTGAGAAAGATTGATAATTTCTTGTACGAGATCTGAAAGCCGAGTTGCCTCAATTTGCATGCGCGATGCGAAGTTCTTGATTGCTTCCGGGTCGTTACTTGCCTCAAGAACAGCTTCAGAAAGTATCGACAGGGCTCCAATTGGAGTCTTTAGCTCATGAGAAATGTTTGCAACAAAATCTCGGCGCATCGAGTTAAGACGGTTGAATTCTGAATCATCAAAAATTAACACCACCATTAGATCTTGCTCTCCTAGTGGTGCAACACGCACCAATAATTCGCGTGTCCCGCCACCAATGGGTCCTCGTGGCAACTCAATGGTCTCTTCGAGTCTCTCTTTATTGCGTCGCGAAGTGCGAATGAGATTCAGAAGTGGAAATGAAGTGACTGTCGATTCTTTAACTACTCCGAGAGCTGCAACGCCTGGTGAAGAAGCAACGACAACTTCGCCGGGAGCGATTATCAAAAATTCTTCATCAATATTGTGAAGTAGTTCGATCAAATTCGGTGATATCAAAGGAGCATCCGTACTATTTTTCGATTTATCTCCCCAGATACCCATGGCCTTATCGTAGGCAATATAAAGGGAGAGCGAAAATGACAACCAAGGAAATCCCGCATAAAAACGATATCTTTAGGTCCTATTCAAGCTCCGTTCACCTAATTCCCGCACAGAACCCACCATGGCTAGTAAACTCCTCTCCATGCGCGACGCCTTTCATGATGATTTAGATGCCATTACAGCCTCCCTTGTTGAGATGGGTCAATTAGTCTCTTTGGCAATGCGCGAAGGAACTACTGCGTTGTTAACTTCTGATTTGAAGCTTGCCGAGAAAGTCATCGCAGATGACGATCGAATTGATGCAATGCAGCATAACCTTGAAGCAAGTGCAATCGATATTATGGCTCGCCAGCAACCAGTTGCACGAGATCTACGCACCCTCGTGACCTCACTACGCATGAGCGCAGATCTAGAACGTATGGGCGATTTTGGTCACCACATAGCCAAAGTTGCACGTATGCGTTATCCGTCGCCTGCTGTTCCGACTGAACTCACTGCAACCATTCAATCAATGGGTGATGTTGCGGGAAAGATTATTGACAAAGCGACTCATGTCATCAAGACACAAGATCTAAAGGCTGCCATTGAATTGGAAACAGATGATGATGAAATGGATCTTCTACATCGTCAGCTTTTTACGATTTTGCTTGATGATGCCTGGCCGCATGGAATTGAAACAGCCATTGATATGACACTGCTCGGTCGCTATTACGAGCGTTGCGCAGACCACGCGGTTTCAACTGCTCGCCGTGTGTACTTCCTCGTTAAGGGCGAATACGCATCCGAACAAAAACCAACTGCTTAGTTTTACTTCTTTCCCTGATTTGCAACAGCTGTGATCGCTTCACGCGCTGCAGCGGGATCTAAATACTCTCCACCTTTAACTTTCGGTGTCAGGTCGGCGTTCAAAGAATAAAGAAGCGGGATGCCTGTTGGAATATTTAGGCCGGCGATATCGTCATCACTAATGCCATCAAGATGTTTCACCAGTGCGCGCAATGAATTGCCATGGGCTGTCACCAAGACAGTCTGACCTTTTTTTAGATCAGGAACGATCGCATCGTGCCAATACGGCAACATACGAGTAACAACATCTTTCAAGCATTCAGTACGTGGCAAATCGGCACCAAGATCGCTATAGCGCGGGTCAGCATCTTGTGCGAATTCACTGCCATCATCAATTGCCGGAGGCGGAACATCGAAAGAGCGACGCCACAATGCGAATTGTTCCTCGCCGTATTGGGCCAAAGTCTGCGCCTTATCTTTTCCTTGCAACGCACCGTAATGGCGTTCATTCAGTCGCCATGTTCTGGCCACTGGAATCCAATGACGATCGCATGAATCGAGCGCGAGCTGCGATGTTGTAATCGCACGACGCAATAAAGATGTGTGCACCACATCAGGAAGAAGATTGCGTTCTTTTAAGAGGACTCCTCCACGACGCGCTTCATCTTCACCCTTAGCCGAAAGACGAACATCGACCCAGCCGGTAAAGAGATTCTTGGCATTCCATTCGGATTCACCATGGCGTAGCAGGATCAGATTCATAGGATGATCTTAATGCACTGCAATCCTATTGAGTTAAATTAAATGTTGAAAGGCATCGAGATTTGCAAGCGATTCACCGCGACTTACTCGCCATGCCCACTCTCGGCGAATCGCATCGGCAAACCCGAGTTCCAGAAGTGGATTAAATGCACCATCTGCATATTGCAAGACAGAGCCCAGCAATCTATCGAGTTCAATCTCATTAACCGCGCCAAGTGGCAGGCGACCAACGAGGTAGATATCGCCAAGTTCATTGGTAGCAAATGCGATGCCATACATCGATGCATTTTTTAGCATGCACCAGGCATGGACAGCGCCGGCATTTTCATCAGGTTTTCTAATCACAAATGCGTTGACACTTAATGTGTGGTCGCCAACAATAAGTGCGCAATGCGTTGCTAACTTTGTTGTGCCGGGCAGTGAGACTAGAAATGTATTTACTGATGGGTGATCGTATTCCAGCCCTTGGCTATCAAGAAACGATTGAATAAGTGAGGCAATATCTTTAGACATCACTAACCAATAATTTTACGTTGTGAGGCTTTGGTGGCGATTATGCGGTCATAGATATCGAGCGTGCCACGCGCGGTTGCATCCCAACCGAAGTGTGAGGCATGTTCGATTGCCCCCATAGATAGAAGTACGCGACGCTGTGGCTCTTGAATAAGGCGAGCGAGAATAGAAGACCATGCTCGGGGATCGTGGCCATCAACAAGTACGCCAGAAATACCATCTGCAATTGCTGTACGAAGCCCGCCTACTGCAGTTGCAACAACTGGTGTTCCGCACGCTTGTGCTTCAAGTGCAACAAGACCAAAACTTTCAGAGTAGCTAGGCACACAGACTAAATCTGCTGCGCGGTACCACTGGGGTAATTCAGCTCGTGGCACAGGATCTGCAAATCTGACAACATCGCCGATTCCAAGCCAGCTCACTAAATCTTTAAGTCGTTCGACTTCACCCACACCCGAGCCTGATGCTCCACCGATAATCAGAGTAATCAGTTTGGGACGAAGGTGCGGTGAGTGCGAAAGCATTTCAGCAACTGCGCGAATCAATACTTCTGGACCTTTATGTGGCTGGATGCGACCAACGAAAGCTAAGACGTGTGCATCAAGTGGTAGACCAACAGCTTCGCGCGCAGCTTTGCGACCAGCACCTGCAGTAAATGTGTAGAGATCAACGCCAGGGCTGACAACGCTCACTGCATCTGGACATGCTTGATAGAGCGAAACCAGGCTAGCTGCTTCGGCATCAGTATTTGCAATCAACGCATCTGCTGCTGCAACAACTTGTGTTTCGCCCTGCACGCGAATCATTGGCTCAGGTCTTTCACCTTCAGCTAAATTCATATTCTTCACGCGCGCCATTGTGTGCATCGTGTGCGCGAGCGGGATTGAGAATTTCTTTGCCGCTGGCATCGCAACTTTTCCGGAGAGCCAATAATGTGAGTGCAGCACATCGAATCTTTCATTTTCAACAACTGAGAGGAACGCATCAGAGAGCGCTGGGATCATCGCAGGTAGATCTTCTTTTGTTGCTTGTGTTGAGCCAATATTTAAATGACGCACACGCACACCCGCTGAGAGTTCAACAATCTCAGGTAGTGATGAGTTGTGACGACGCGTAAAGATATCTACTGATACACCCATCGCCGCCATGCGCGCAGCGTTTTCGACAACATAGATATTCATACCGCCAGCATCGCCAATACCTGGTTGATCCAGGGGCGATGTATGCACCATCAATGTGGCGATGCGGGGATTCATTGGTAAAGGGTAGAACTAATTAGAAGGTTGCGCGAATAGTGCCGATCACGCGCGCCCCACCCATCACCTTTTCAGGCTCAAATGGGCTCTCAACACCGAAAGATTTCAAGCATGCATGGGTCAAGGTGCGAAAGGGTCGCAGGCTGCCATCACTTACTTTAAATACAAAGGTGCGTCCATCAGCCAGCGATGCAATCTCGACCGCTTCTGCGCCATCTTTCATAAACAATCCCGGAACGCTCTGCATCATCTCTGTTGTCAGACGAGAGTTACCTGCAACCATCATGGGGTGTGTACGACAGGCATCGATCACGCTCTGGTGAATCGGATCAGCAGAAATTGTGATTGCGCGGATTGCGCGCGCTAGACCAGCCACGGTGAGAAGAAAGAGCGGAGCACCGCAACCATCTGTGCTTGTGAGAGTGATGCTTTCACCAGCAAGGGACTCGAGCTCTGCCTTGCATGCCACCTGTAGAGGGTGGGCAGGATCTAAGTAATTTTCAATTGGCCAATTATTTTTTACACAGGTAAGAAGCATTGCAGCATGTTTTCCACTGCAATTCATTGTGATGCGCGTGGCATCTTTATCTCCCCAGGCCTTACGTTCGGCTTCCCCTAGTGGGCGATCAAGTGAGCATTGCAAAGCACTTTCAGTAAGACCTGCCAACGCCAATATCTCGCGAACCCCATCAAGGTGCATCTGCGCACCTGAATGACTTGATGCAGCCAGTGCCAATAAACGCGGTTCTAGTACTAAGCCATTGCGCACCATGGCCGAAGCTTGAATTGATTTAATCGTTGATCGCGGATAAACCAGCGCATCAACATCACCGAGTTGGCGATGAATACTTCCATCGGAGTTAAGCGCTAAAAGATACCCGCGGTGTGATGATTCAACGACGCCATCGCGAACATATTCCGCCAAGAGAGCATCAGTGCTCATTCACTCTGCCGTTCTAGCGATGACCAGATATGTGCCTGTAGTTCTTGTCCTTCTGCAGCCATGTCATAGGCAAAGAACAATTCTCCTGCAACAAGTCCGTAAAGACGCACACCGGCTGTCACAATTTTGGCCGACGGTGCCGAATACCCTTGATCCATCACTAATTGAATTTTGGGACCATCAAATTGTCCGACCCATCCTTCTGTGATTCCAGTTGAATGTGAAATGTTTACCTCTAAAACGTTATTCGGCTTTACCCGCCAGAAACCAGTTTCAGATGCAGCTGGTCGCACGATGTCACCGCTTTCATCGATGATCCATGAACGCGAGTAGTAGGTCATAAAGGGGCGTCCATCGTGGTTAAAGACAACTTCGTGCGCGTATTCAAAGGTATCGATCGTTGGATATTCACCGCGACCTTTGCCGCGCCATGTGCCGATCATCCATGCCAGTGGATTGAGATCAGGGTGCAGTCCTTCGGGAATAGTAAAGACCATTAAATTCTGCCTCTCTTATATGTACGAGGATTCTGCGCCTGTGATTGGCGATACGAACGAAGACCAAGAAATATCAAAGCGATCGAAGCCAATGCTGCGACGACGCCAACGGCTGCAACAGTGATCGTCTCCATAGGTAGAAGAGTAACGATGATTAGACAGGAACTATTACTTGCTGCGCCGCGCTTACGCCACCAACTATCAGTGTTGCTTCAATTGGGGTGGTTCGCTTGATTACCGCTAGGGCGATCGGCCCAAGTTCGTGATGGCGGGCGACGGTTCCAAGGAATCCAACAGTGACGCCATCGTTTTCAACTGGAGTACCAGGATTTGGCATCACCACGGCGCTTCCATCAAGGTGCAACATCACAAGGCGACGCGGTGGGTTTCCTAGATTAAAAATCTTCGCCACAGTTTCTTGTCCGCGATAGCAACCCTTATTCATATGTACTGCGCCACCTAAGACACCGAGTTCATTAGGAATTGATTTGTGATCGGTATCAAAACCAATACGTGGTCGCCCAGCTGCAACGCGAAGTGCATCAAGTGCCCATGTACCGACTTGCATTGCATGTGCGTCAAAGGCGGTGCGCATTTCTGCTAACTCATTACGCGGAACAAGTGCGTACGGCCCACCGAGTGCGGTTGCAGCACCAGGTGCGCGCAAGAGTGCGAATTCTTCGCTGGCATCGCGTACTTCAACTTGGCGCGTAAAAATCATCTTTGTTAAATACGCGAGCAGACCTTCGCAATAATCTGGCGCGACAACAAGCCATGATGTAGATCCATCATCGACTAATAAGAATTGAAATTCGACATGGCCGCGTGGATCCAAGACCATCACATCAACCCATTCACCGGCAGGAAGTGCTGATAGATGCTGCGTCGTCACATCGTGTAACCAGGTCAGGCGATCAACACCTGTCACAGCAATAATTTTTAAGTGAGAGAGATCTGCCCATGCGGAGCCTGCTTCAAGTGCGCGCTGTTCTTTATTGGGTTCGCCGAAGTGCCAGATGGCTCCTTTATCAGGGCCCTCTTCCACATATACAGCGGTCATGTGCTTAAGTGTAGAACTACTTCTCTACACATGCTGCGCAGGTGCCATAGACCGCAAAGTGCGTG
>Ga0315899_10007303_pt1 | contig 11876 bp, 8 predicted proteins | sample LakEriMetagenome_2_FD_203518 | JGI IMG/M metagenome (GOLD analysis project Ga0315899, IMG submission 203518) | Freshwater fungal communities from buoy surface, Lake Erie, Ohio, United States - Buoy 4 MA112 | ecosystem: Environmental > Aquatic > Freshwater > Lake | place: USA: Lake Erie, Ohio... | reverse complement strand
ACCCATCCCGACCGGCCAGCGCGAGGTGTCTTCGCTGGTGGCGCTGCCCAATGGCGAACTGGCTAGCGCTGGTCCGCCCAAGAACAGCAAAGGAAACAACACCATCACCACAATCAAGCGCTGGGGCAAGAACGGCAATCAGATCGGCAAAACCATCATCACCGGCCAGCGCGAGGTGTCTTCGCTGGTGGCGCTGCCCAATGGCGAACTGGCTAGCGCTGGGAGTGACATGAACAGCGAAAGCAAATCCTCCATCAAGCGCTGGGGCATAGACGGCAATCAGATCGGCCGAACCATAACCACCGACCAGGTACGAGTGACTTCGCTGGTGGCGCTGCCCAATGACGAGCTGGTCAGCGGTGGAATTGACGGCAATGTCAAGCGCTGGGGGAAGGATGGCAAACCCGTGACCACCATCAAAACCGGCAAGGAAAGAATAACCTCGCTAGTGGCGCTTCCCAATGGGGAGCTGGCGATTGGAGGAGATCAAGGCAGCTTCACTGTCTGGGGCAAGGATGGTGAACCTCCCGCCACCATCAAAACAGACAAGGGAGAAGTGACCTCGCTAGTGGCGCTTCCCAATGATGAGTTAGCCATTGGAGGGGTTAAAGGCCTCATGCGCTGGCGCAAGGATGGCAAACCCATAGCCAAAAGCCCTGCCACCCAGGAGGAGGTGTTTTCGCTGGCAGCGTTGCCCAATGGTGAGCTGGTCAGCGGTGGGTTGTACGGCATGGTCAAGCGCTGGGGTAAGGACGGCAATCAGATCGGCAAAGCCATCAGGACCTCCCAGGGGCGAGTGACTTCGCTGGTGGCGCTGGCCGATGGCAGGCTGGCCAGCATTGGGCATGATGCTGCCGTACCCGGCTTCATGCTTTGGGACAAGGACGGCACATCCATAACCACCAGCGACCAAAAAAAACGAGATGCTTATTCTCTAATGGCGCTGCCCAATGGCGAACTGCTCAGCGGTGGGCGTGAAGGCTTGATGCGCTGGAGCAAGGATGGCCAACCCATAGTCAAAATCCCCACCGCCCAAGGGCCGGTGTTCTCGCTGGCAGCGCTGCCCAATGATGCGCTGGTCAGCGGTGGGGATCGAGGCAGCGTCAAGTTTTGGGACAAATCCGGCAAGCCCATGGGCACCATCACCGCCGGCAAGGGAAGAGTGACTTCGCTGGTAGCGCTGCCCAAGGACGAACTAGTAGCCTTACTAATTTCAGATGACGTCTACACCGTGAGGCGCTGGTCTCTCGAAGCCGTCGCAAAACGCGGATGCTTTGTTCTTCGAGACCATCCAGCTCTTCTTAAGCCCCAGACGCCTCCTCAGTGGGCGGCAAAGCAAAGCTGTGGTCGGTTTGGTGTGCTAAAGGGAAAATGATTAATTAGTAGCATGATGATGAATAAGATGGGCCAGAGTTTTCTCCCATAAACCCTCTTCTGGGCACCTCAAAGCAAGCGCGCGCTCCCATCACGCACTCCATGCTCTGGTCGATCGGCCTCTGCTGGTTCACTGGCCTGGTGCTGGCGAAGCTGCCGTTGGCCACCTCGGTTCAGGTGTTTTGCTCCAAGTGGGCCGAAGTGGTGGATGCACCAACCAACATCCGCAAGTCTCCGAGTTCGCCATCGGCGATTGTCTTCCAGCTGCCGCGCAATGGAATGGTCCTTCTGGTCTACCCCTTAGGAACAGATCCCAATCAGCAGGCTCCTGCTGGTACGCCACGCGCGCCTGCCAATCCGGCACCCAGAGCCGCACCATCGGGTTGGGCTCCCCCCCATCTACGGGCATCAATCCCAGGTGCGATTGCTGGTCACCTACCATGACTACTGGCTGGGCGACCTGTAACAGCCGAGCAAGGGGGAGTGCGCCACGCTCTGGTCGCGTTGAGTCTTTGTGAGAGCGGGCTGGTAAGTTCCACCCTAGAGCCCATGGAGACTCCCCTGCTCAGGGGAAGGTCCTCAAGCTTTGCGGCCCGCGCCGCTGCTTGCCACCAGAAGCTCAGCCAGGCGACGATTCTCAGAACTCACCCCTTCCTGATCAGCTGGCCCAGGCCATCGGTGATCGGCTGTACGTCCTGGAATCGATCGACCAGCAGCACCACCGGCATCTTGAACAAGTCGAGCCCGTGGCGGCGCAGCACAGGGGCGCCTCTCTGCCTCACCCCCCCATTCCCTCCAGATAGGCGGCGCTACCAAGCTCCTGCAGCCGCTGGTCCTTGGCCACCACCTGATCGTGCAGCTCCCGGGCGTAGGCGGCCAGGCGATCGGCGAGGGCCCCATCGGCCGTGGCCAGGATTCGCACCGCCAGCAGGCCGGCGTTGAGGCCGCCGCCGATCGCCACCGTGGCCACCGGGATGCCGCCGGGCATCTGCACGATCGAATGGAGCGAATCCACCCCCGAAAGGGCCCGGCTCTGCACCGGCACGCCGATCACCGGCAGGGTGGTGAGCGAGGCCACCATGCCCGGCAGGTGGGCCGCCCCGCCGGCCCCGGCGATGATCACCTTCAGGCCGCGGCCGGCGGCGGCGCGGGCGAAGTCCACCATCTCGAGGGGGGTGCGGTGGGCCGAGAGCACCCGCACCTCCGCCTTCACTCCGAAGCGCTCCAGCAGCGCCACGGCCGGCTGCATCGTGGGCAGATCGGAATCGCTGCCCATGATCACGGCCACGGCCGGAGCGGCCGGATCGCCTGCCCCGCCACTCGGCTGCACCTGGGCGGGATCGGCGGCAACCACGGCACGAAGGCGGCGAGGATGGCATTCTCTCGCTCGAACCGTCCGCCATGGAGCCCTCCCGCCACGGTCCGCCGCCGCCGGATCGGCCGGGTCTCACCTGGCTGAGCCAGGTGCGGCTGCCGGAGAGCGGCGCCTGCGGCCAGCCGGAGCGCAAGGACCGGGGCGGCGACGCTCCGGCGGAGCTGGATCCGCACAGTCGGCTCTGGCGAGTGGCGATCGATGGGCAGGGCCTGATCGCTGCCCTCCATCCGATCGCCCCCGGCAGCCGCGCCGCCGGCATCGACTGGCGGGGCGACTGGCTCAGTCCGGCCGGGGTGGACCTGCAGATTAACGGCGGCCTCGGCCTGGCCTTCCCCGAGCTCACCACCGCCGACCTGCCCCGGCTGGAGGACTTGCTGGAGCTGCTCTGGCGCGATGGAGTGGAAGCGATCTGCCCCACCCTGGTGACCTGCGCCGTGGAACCCCTGCGGGAGGCCCTGGCGGTGCTGCGCCAGGCCCGGGCCGCCCATCGCCCCGGTCGCTGCCGCCTGCTGGGGGCCCACCTGGAGGGTCCCTTCCTGGCGGCGGCGCGGCGGGGGGCCCACCCGTTGCAACACCTCTGCCCGCCCTCCCCGGCGGCGCTGCAGGAGCGGATCGGCGGCTTCTTCGGCCCGGATGCGGGGGCACCCTCCGCCGGGTGGAGCGAGGAGGCGGCCGGCAGCCGCCACGACGACAGCCCTGGCGGCGCCGCGCCGGACTGGTCGGCTGGCGCCGCCGCCGCCGACATCGCCCTGGTGACCCTGGCCCCGGAACTGGAGGGAGCCAGCGCGGTGATCCAGGCCCTGCGCCGCCAGGGCGTGGTGGTGAGCCTGGGCCACAGCGAAGCCACCGAAAGCGAGGCAACAGCGGCCTTCGACGCCGGCGTGGCGATGGTGACCCATGCCTACAACGCCGTTCCCGCCATGCACCACCGCGCCCCGGGGCCCGTGGCGGCGGCGGCCCTGCGGGACGATGTGGCCCTCGGGCTGATCGCCGATGGCGTGCACGTGGCGCCCACCATGGCGGTGCTGCTGCAGCGTCTGGCGCCCCAGCAGGTGGTGCTGGTGAGCGACGCCCTGGCCCCCTACGGCCTGGCCGACGGCCTGCACCGCTGGGATGAGCGCACCCTGGTGGTGGAGAACGGCAGCTGCCGGCTGGAGGACGGCACCCTGGCCGGCGTGACCCTGCCGCTGCTGGAGGGTGCGCTCCGGCTGGCCCGCTGGAGCGGCAGACCGGAGCGGGCGATCGCCGCGGCCACCGTGCTGCCGCGAAGGGTGCTGGGTGAAAAGCGGCCTCTCAGCGAACTGCTGCGGGGCCGGCCGCTCGCCGAGTGCCTGCGCTGGAGCCAGGGCGCTGGCGGGCTCCGCTGGCAGCGGGCCGCCTGAGCTGAGGGGGCCGGACGGGGGGCACCGGCCTGGTGGAATCTGGGGGCGGTGGCCGAGGCGCAAGGGAGTGGGGCGTGATGCGATGGGGGGAGGCGCGGCGCATTTGGGGTGCGGAGTGCTCCGGTTAGGCGGAACCCCGGCTCCGGCGGAGGCTCTCCTCACCAGATTGACCTGACTGCGGCTGGCTAGCTGACCCCATCCAACGACGGCTCTTCGGCCGGGGCGGCCCGACCTACAGGTTCCACCCATGCGCGTGCTGCTGGTCTACCCCTGCTTCCCGCAGACCTTCTGGAGCTTCGATCGGGCCGTGGCTCTGATGGGGCACCAGGTGCTGCTGCCGCCCCTGGGGCTGATCACCGTGGCGGCCCTGCTGCCTCAGAGCTGGGAGTTCCAGCTGGTGGACTGCAACATCCGTGCCGTGGACGAGGAGGAGTGGCGCTGGGCCGATCTGGTGATCCTCTCGGCGATGCTCGTGCAGAAGAAGGATCTGGCTGATCAGATCGCCCTGGCCAAGGCCCACAGCTGCCGGGTGGCGGTGGGGGGCCCCTTCGCCAGCTCCACCCCGGATGCCCCCGAGTTGGCCGAGGTGGATTTCCTCGTGCTCGATGAGGGGGAAATCACCCTGCCGCTGCTGGTGGAGGCCCTGACGCGCGGTGACGCCGGAGGGCGCTTCACGGCCGGCGGCGAGAAGCCGGATCTGGAGGCCACGCCGCCGCCCCGCTTCGATCTGCTGGAGCGGAACGCCTACGCGATGATGGCGATTCAGTTCTCGCGGGGTTGCCCATTTCAGTGCGAGTTCTGCGACATCATCGTGCTCTATGGCCGCAAACCCCGCACCAAGACGCCGCAGCAATTGATCGCCGAACTGGAGACGCTGCGGAACCTCCACTGGCGCGGTGAGATCTTCCTGGTCGATGACAACTTCATCGGCAACAAGCGCAACGTGAATCGACTGCTGGCCGAACTGGAACCCTGGCAGCGGCAGCGCGGTTACCCCTTCTCTTTCACCACCGAGGCCTCGGTCGATCTGGCCAGCGATCCCGACCTGATCGGCCGCATGACCGCCTGCGGCTTCAACCGGGTGTTCCTCGGCATCGAAACCCCCGACACCGGCAGCCTGAGCGGCGCCGGCAAACACCAGAACACCCGCAATCCGCTGCTGGAAGCAGTGCAAACGATCACCGAAGCGGGCCTGCTGGTGATGGCCGGCTTCATCCTCGGCTTCGATGGCGAGCAGGCGGGCGCCGGCGAACGGATCGTGGCCTTCGTGGAGGGAAGCGCCATCCCCCTGGCCATGGTGGGCATCCTGCAGGCCCTGCCCAACACGGCCCTGTGGCACCGGCTGGAGCGCGAACAGCGCCTGCTGAAGCTCGATCCCCAGGTGGAGGCCAGCCTGCGGGGCCGCTTCGATGCAGGTGTGCAGACCAACCTGTTGAACTTCCTGCCGAGCCGGCCGATGGAGGAGATCGCCGCCGAGTTCCTCGACGCCTTCGACCGGCTGTATGAGCCCGCCACTTATCTAGCGCGCGTACAGCGCTATGCCAGCCGGCTCGGCCGCCTTCAAACCCGGCGCCGGCCCTCGATCCAGGGGGTGCTCGGCCACCTCGGTCGTCCGGCGGCGGTGGCCGGCCTGCTCACCATGATCTGGCGGCAGGGGGTGCGCCGCCCCAGCCGCGGGCTGTTCTGGCGCTGCCTGCTCGACACCCTGCGCCATCGCCCCCAGCTGCTCGATCAGGTGCTGTGGATGTGCCTGCTCAACGAGCACTTCCTTGAGTACCGCGCCCTGGTGCGCGAGCAGGTGCAGGGCCAGCTGCGCTGGAGCCAGGCCCATCCGCACGCCCTCGTGGCGGCCTGAGACGGCCCCTAGGATCGGCGCCCCGTCCCAGCCCCAACCATGCCCGCCGAACTGCACGACGCCACAGCGGGGCAGACCGCGGCCAGCAGCCAGGCGGCCCAGCCAGTCCAGCAGGCCGATGCCAAGCAGGTTGATGCCAAGCAAGTCGAGAAAGCGGAGGTGCAGGCCTACTTCGAGAGCACCGGCTTCGAACGCTGGAACCGCATCTACAGCGATAGCGAGGAGGTGAACAAGGTCCAACGCAACATCCGCATCGGCCACCAGAAGACGGTGGATGAGGTGCTGGCCTGGCTGCAGAAGGAGGGCAACCTGCCCCAGCGAAGTTTCTGCGATGCCGGCTGTGGGGTGGGCAGCCTCAGCCTGCCCCTGGCCCAGCTGGGGGCAGGCTCAGTGGCCGCCAGCGACCTCTCGGCGGCGATGGTTGCCGAGGCCGAACGACGCGCTCGCGCCGCCGGTATCGGTGCCGAGCAGCTCAGCTTCACCGCCTCCGACCTCGAAAGCCTGCAGGGCCGCTATGACACGGTGATCTGCCTGGATGTGTTCATCCACTACCCCCAGGCGGCCGCCGAGGAGATGGTGGGCCACCTGGCCGGCATGGCCGAGCATCACCTGCTGGTGAGCTTCGCCCCCTACACCCCCCTGCTGGCGTTGCTGAAGGGCATCGGCCAGCTGTTCCCCGGCCCCAGCAAGACCACCCGTGCCTACCAACTGCGCGAGAGCGGCATCGTGGCCGCCGCCGAAGCCGCCGGCTTCAAGCCGGTGCACCGCAGCCTCAACCAGGCGCCCTTCTACTTCTCCCAGCTGATCGCCTTCGAGCGGGTCTGAGGGCGGACCTCGCATCAAGGCCGGATCGCTGGCGGCTCAGGGGAGCCGCAACAGCAGCAGGGTGCAATCGTCCTCAAGGGCGCCGCTGCCGCAGAAGCTGGTGAGCGCATCACGCACGCCATCGAGGATCGTCGGTAAGGGGGCTTGGCTCCGCTGGATCAGAAGATCGCGGCACGGATCGATCCCGAAGGCGCTGCCCTCGTGATCCTCCGCCTCGCTGAGTCCATCGGCTCGCAAAGGTATAGAGCAACACATCGGCATCGTCCTGTTCGCCCTGCGGTCCTGTTGCTTCTGGATGGTTCTGGATGGTTCTGAATGGTTCTGCTGACATGCTCAGCTCCGATGGGATTGTGTTGTTCATCGTCCGGCGCCATGGATCCCGAATCGCCCTCGCCATCCCGACCTGCCGCTGGCCACCGGTTGCCCTTGGGCGTCACCGAGCCCGCAGCGAGGCCTGAGCTGCCCCGCGAACTGCCCCGCGAAACGGTGGCCTTCCTCGGCCTGGGGGCCCTCGGCACCCCGATGGCCGCCAACCTGCTGGCGGCGGACTTCCCGCTCACGGTGCACAACCGCAACCGGCAGCGGGAGGAACCCCTCGCCGCCCTCGGAGCGCGGCGAGCCGCCACCCCATGGGAAGCCGCCACGGGCAGCACCCTGCTCTGCCTGTGCCTCAGCAACGATGCCGCCGTGCGCGCCGTGCTCCTGGAAGGCCCCGACGCCGCCAGCGGCGGCCTGGCCCCGGGCAGCCTGGTGATCGATTTCTCCACCATCGCCCCCGCCAGCAGCGAGGAGCTGGCGGCGCGGCTCCGGGAGCGGGGGGTGGCCTATCTCGATGCCCCGGTCACCGGCGGCACCGAGGGCGCCAGGGCCGGCACCCTCACGGTGCTGGTGGGGGGAAACGAGCAGGATCTGGAGCGGGCCCGACCCCTGCTGGAGGTGGTGGGGTCACGCGTGAGCCACTTCGGGCCGGTGGGGGCGGGCCAGCGGGTGAAGGCGGTGAACCAGGTGCTGGTGGCGGGCAGCTACGGGGCGGTGGCCGAGGCCCTCGCCCTGGGTGAGCGGCTGGAGCTGCCGATGGAGCAGGTGTGTGAGGCGCTGATGGACGGAGCGGCGGGCTCCTGGGCCCTGCGGCACCGCTCCGCCAACATGCTCGCGGGCCGATTCCCGCTGGGTTTCCGGCTGGCGCTGCACCACAAGGATCTCCGGATCGCCTTGGAGGCCGCTGCCGCCACCGGGTTGGAGCTGCCGCTGAGCGCGCGGGTTGCGGCGATCGAGGCGGAGCTGATGGCGGCCGGCCACGGCGATGAGGATGTGTCGGCCCTGGCGCGCTGGTTTGCGCCCCATCCGGAGCCTCCGCCCTTGGCTACGCCCTCCCCAGTGCCCTCCGCCGAGGCGGCCGCCTGGGACCAGCGCTACCGCGAAGGCCGCGATGGCTGGGAGCTGGGCGCTCCGGCGCCACCCCTCGACGCCTTCCTGCGCGAGGACCCGCGGCGGCCGCTCCCTCCCGGCGAGGTGTTGGTGCCCGGCTGCGGCCGTGGCCACGAGGCGGCCCTGCTGGCGGAGCTGGGTTTCGAGGCGATCGGCCTCGACCTCAGCGGCGAGGCCCTGCAGGAGGCCCGGCGGCTGCATGGGGCAGAGCGGCCCGGGCTGCGCTGGCTGCAGGCGGATCTGCTCGAGGCCGCCGCCCTGCGGTCGGCCGGACTGGCCGATGGCAGCCTGCAGGGGGTGGTAGAGCACACCTGCTTCTGCGCCATCGATCCCTCCCGCCGGTCCGACTACCTGGGCGCCGTGACCCGGCTCCTGGCCCCCGGAGGCTGGTTGCTGGGGCTGTTCTGGTGCCACACCCTTCCGGGCGGGCCGCCCTTCGGGAGCGATCCCCAGCAGCTCGCCGATCAGCTTCGGAGGGCGGGGCTGATCCCGCTGCTGTGGGAACCGGCCCGGGGCTCACGGGCGGAGCGAAGTGGGGAATGGCTGGGGCTTTGGCAGCTTCCCGCCGGGCGGGACTGAAGCGGCGAGTCCGAGGTTCGATCACCCCAGATCCGCTGCACCCGAACGCCAGAGCGCCCGATCCGATCCCACCGGTCATCGGCTCATCGGCTTAGAACCCTGCCGAGATCCCTTTCATCCACTCGATCCAGCAGGCCATTCAGCTGGTGGTGCTCGGAGATCCAGTCACCCGGGCATGGAGGTCTCAGGGACGTCTGCTCAGGCTGCCAGCGTCGGAAGCCCTTCTGCTTCCGCCAGCCGAAGTCACTTGGCATAATCCATTGCCGCCCAAAGGATCTGGGTCGATTCAGGGGCCGATGGGAGGATCCAGTTATGAATCACCTTTCCACAGCTTGCTAGCCCCCCGATCCGGCTACCCCTCCAGCTGCAGGGGGTGGGGCACCTCCAACGCCCACCTTTCGCCGCTGGGAAGCTCCAGCTCCAGCCGCCAGGCCTGCAGCCGATAGCCCCCGTCGCCCGGCCTGGCGTCCGCCGCCGCCAGCCCGCCGGGGCCGTAGAGGGGATCACCGAGCAAGGGGGCCCCGAGGGCGGCGCAGTGGATGCGGATCTGATGGGGGCGGCCGCTAGCGATCGCCACCTGCACCAGGTCGGCCCTGGAACTGCGCTCCAGCAGGGTGAGGGTGCTGCTGGCGGCCAGATCACCCTGCTGCTCGCGGCCATCGGCGGCGCACCAGATGCGGCCCAGCTGGGGGTGAGGGCGGCGGCCGATCGGCACCGTGATCGGGAGCGACTCCCCAGGCTCCAGCGCCAGCACCCCGGGCACAAGCAGGGCCCGGTAGAGCTTGCAGCAACCAGCTGAAGCGGAGGCTGACGCTGACCGCAAGGGTCGATCGGCGCCATGCGGCGCTCCTGTGGTCGGCTCAAGGCCATGATCCAGCCCTGGATCGGGGAGAGGCTCGGGGAGCCCGGCCCTCGTGCTCTCCCGCAGGCAGGCGCTCAGCCAGGCCCGCGTTGCCGGCCGCCGCGCGCAGACCAGGAGACCGCTGGTGAAGCGGCCCAGCCGGTGCACCGGCAGCGGAATGCCGCCGGGAGCTCCACGGTGGCGCCGCTCCAGCAGCCGCAGCGCCGTGTGCTCCAGCCAGCCGCCGGCCGGCAGCACCGGAAGCCCGGCGGGTTTGTCGATCACATGAAGGTCGCCGTCGTCGTACACCACCGCCCAGGAGGCCGGAACGGCGCCCTCGATCCAGGGGGGGCGGTGCCAGGCCAGGCGATCTCCCACCGCCAGAGACTGGTCCTCAAGCAACACCGCTCCGTTGCGTTGAATCTCACCGGCAGCCAGACGGTCGCGCCAGACGCCTCGATCGGAATGGCGATGGCGTGCGGCATAGAAGGCGCTGACCTGCAGACCGACCAAAGCCAGCGGCACCTGCTCGCGATAGATCCAGCCCTGGTTGGGAGCTTCCGGTAGCCAGCCCGCAGGAACTGGCGGTGAGGATCCCATCGGTATCGGCGGCGGCATCGAGTTCAAGGGCGAGGACGAGTTCGGCGTCGACGGCCGCGGCCGCGGCCCGCGCTCCATCAACAGCCCCAGCCAACGACCGAACCCAATAACCGAACCCAATAACGGTCTCAACAGCGAGCCAAGCCCCGAGGACTGGGCCTGCCCTTCCCCGACCAGGGCCTTCGGATGACCAAGAGCCTGGAAAAAGCCTGACCTCCATTTGGAACGTTCCCGGGCGTTTGGGCCTGGGCTCGGAACGGCAACACCGGCCTGGTATCACCCCCTAATCCACCAGCCCATGCTCCAGGGAGTAGCGCACCAGCTCGGTGCGGCTGGCGGTGCCGGTCTTGATGAAGAGGCGGCTCACATACTTTTCAACGTTGCGGATCGAGGTCTCAAGCCGCCGGGCGATCTCCTTGTTCATCATTCCCTCGGCCACCAGCTGCAGCACGCTGGCCTCACGGGGGGTGAAGTCGAGCTTCACGTCGGGGGCTGCCTTCTTGACGCCGCCGGTGCCGAGCATGGAGCGGATCTCCGTGATCTGCTTGGCCATGGCGCCGATGTCGGCATCGGCGAAGCGGGCCGCCTCGACCAGCAGCCGCTCCTGGCGACGCACCACATTGCGCACCCGCGCCACCAGCTCATCGGGGTCGAAGGGCTTGGGGATGTAGTCGTCGGCGCCGGCCTGGAAGCCGGCGATCCGATCGGCCGTCATCCCTTTGGCGGTGAGGAAGATCACTGGCGTGCCCCCCAGGCGCTCGTCGCCACGCAGGCGCTTGAGCAGGCCATAGCCATCGCAGCGCGGCATCATCACATCGGTGATCACCACATCGGGCAGCAGGGTCTGGGCTGTGGTCCAACCCTCCTCACCGTCGTTGGCGGTGGTCACCAGGAAGCCCTCGTCTTCGAGGTAGGCCTTCACCGCGGTGCGCAGGCCCGGTTCGTCGTCCACCAAGAGCAGGCGCACGGGTGGGGCGGGCACGGCCTCGGCGGGGATGTTGACGTCGCCCTCGGGATCGGGCAGACCGGCGGCGCCGGTGGGAAGGGGGTTCACCATCGCCGAAATCTATCGGGGGCACCGGATTCGGGCAGCCACTTGACCAGCGCCGTTCCGGCCGGCCCAAGGCTGCCGGCTCCTCCCCCACCAGAACGGCAGCTCCCCGCTTTCCGACCCCTCAGGGGTGGGGCAAGGGCGGCACCGACAGCACCTCGAACTGTTCCGGATGGCGACCATCAAAGCCGAGGCTGCGGGCCAGGGGGCCCAGCCCGGCCGGATCGCGCCCCGCTTGCTCGGGGAAGCAGGTGGCCCACCAGATCTGGTGATCCAGCCGGTTGGCGGGGTTGATTGGGCCGCCGGGATTGAGGGTCTGCACCACCACCTTGGAGGCGGTCACCCCGGCACGGGTGGCGCGGCCAGGCCGGCAGTCGATCGATTCGGTGGTGATCTCGACCCGATCGCTCCATTCCCGCCAGATCTTCACCCGCCAGAGCCCCGGCTGGTCCGGTTCCGCCAGCCGCCCGTAGACCCCCAGCCAGTGGGTGCCCTCCCGCATGTTGGTTTTTTCCACCAGGATCTTCAGATCGGGGGGGCGTGGCGCCGGCTCGGCCCGCAGGGGG
>Ga0315899_10007301_pt1 | contig 11876 bp, 7 predicted proteins | sample LakEriMetagenome_2_FD_203518 | JGI IMG/M metagenome (GOLD analysis project Ga0315899, IMG submission 203518) | Freshwater fungal communities from buoy surface, Lake Erie, Ohio, United States - Buoy 4 MA112 | ecosystem: Environmental > Aquatic > Freshwater > Lake | place: USA: Lake Erie, Ohio... | reverse complement strand
AGCCGAGCGGCGCGGCAAGGAGTGCCGTGCCGTCTTCGCGCCCACGCGAAAGCAATCTATCGTTTTTACAGAATCTGGTACTGATGCAAGAGGACGCAGCGGTGGAGTCGGAGCCCCTGGCGTCTTCTGCAACGGCCGCAACAAGCACTCCCACTCGACTGCCTGAGACGCACGAGATCAAGACAGAAGAGGCACCGAGCAAGCTCACAGTGGAGCCGACAGCGGTTACTGCAGCAGATCCCGATGTGAGGCAGCAAGAAACTGAGGGGAAACGACGTGGGAAGAGGCAGAGTCCCAAGAAGAGCAGTGTTGCAAGTCCCAAGAAGAGCAGTATTGCCAGTGCCCGGCAGTCTGACGCCGCGACACAGCCTCCTCCAGCGACACAGCCACCTTCAGCGACAAGGCCACAAGCTGCAGCAGCACGCCATGGCGCAGAGCGAGCGCCTGACAAACCACGACCGACGCAATCGAAACCAACCAGCTCAAGTAGTAGAGTGCCGCTGCATCCCTCCTCCCTGCATCCCTCCTCCAAGTCCAAGGCGCCTTCTCCTCAACCGCAAATGTCGCAGCGGGCAGACAGGGACTCGGCGGACACGTGTCTGAGAGCATGTGTCAACGGATATGCCGGCGTACACCACACCAAGTGTCATGAGAAAAAGGTTCAACAGGTGGAGGCTGCTCAGCAGCTTGCAGCACAACAGACGTGCGTGCAGGACCAGGCTCTGGTTCGTGCCATGGCCCACAGGTCTCGCTGTCTTTGTCCTTTGTCTTGTCGTGTGTCCTTTATCTCGTCTCCTCTCTTCTTCTGCCCTTCGTGAAAGCGCGCGAGCGCGCGCGCTCTCCCCCCCGCCCTTCCCCCACCTTCTCCCCTCATACACGTACCAGGTGATAGGCTGCTGGGCAGCTAAGCAGGTAGGGAGGTAGGCAGGCGTGTTTGCAGGCATGTACTCTAGTTTGCTACAAATGTGCAAGGAGGAGCTTGATGTTGGACGGGAGGCTTGAGGCGCTCAAGTAATATTAGCGCTACACGCAGACGCATCGGCAAGGGCGTGGAGGGGCTGCGGCAAGTGCTTTCAGGTCTTCGTAAGCTGCTCCAGTCCATGCCCCTGCCACACCAAAACACAGTTTACTCGGCAATCCACGCAAGCGATGGCGACTTTGCACATCTGGTGCGGAGCCTGGCTGCAGGATCGCTGCAAAGTGCTTTTAGAGGCCACCAGGCCCGTGTCTTTGTCCGCTCCTTGCGTGTGTCCTTGCGTGTGTGCCAACCCCTGATCAGAAATGCAGCCGAGGTGCTTAAGTCGCTGCCGGATGCTGTTCGACAGCACTTCCTTCAGATCCTCACCCAGAGCGACGGCCAGGCTGCAGCTCGTGGCTCGGGATCAGCGTCATTAGTGATGACGCCGGAAGAGGAAATGTTAGAGCATATAGTCCAAAATGGTGCTCGCCTTCTCCAGAGCATTCCGCGCCATGCACTCCGGCAGCTGCTCCTCGATTCCGCTTCACCCGGCTCTCTTTGTCAATTGCTGGTGCTAAACAGGTGCGGACAAGTTGTGTGGTGTGGTGTGCCTTGGTGTGCATGTGGAGGCACTTGCGCGGGTTGGGGCCCCCGGGGAGGCGGCTGGAGGGGTGGCAGGCTCTCCTCCCTGCTCGCGCCGAGCTTTGCTGATCCTGCTTGCCTGTAGCACTGACATGAGCACATGGGTGCCTCATGCGTTGGTGTCTAATGCAGCTACGCAACGAGCATCCAAAAGGTGGTTCGGGGTCATCGCGTCCGTCGAATGCTAGGCTGCGCGGCACTGCCTGGGCAATCGCATCAGGCGCCCCAAGTACTAGTTGCGATCCCGTCCCTCTTAGTGCCCTTTCAGGACAGGTCCGTGGAGAACTTAGCAGCGAGCGGGCTTGCGGGGATCCTGAACGCGCTCCAGATGACCTTGGCGCGCTGGTCTGCCTTGTCGCCCAAACTCAGTGCCGAGCAGAAGGATTACGTCCACCAATGCATCTCGCGTGGCTCGGGGCCTATTGTGTCGATAGTGCGGAATGTGAGTGCCATTTCACTCCAGATGGCTCTCCGCTGCTACTTTTCGCGCAGGTGCATTCGCAACCTGCGACAGATGCAACGCATGCGTGTGGGTGCGGACAGATCGGACGACATGTCTCAGGTCGCAGCGCCTCCAGCCCAAGATCTAGATTACTTTGAGTTTCGATCAAGTGTGGCTGCTCGGCACAGGGCAGAGGCAGTGCATCCGGGTTTGCTGGTAAGGCACGCTGGCAAGTCTCCTGCTCGAGGCACGCCGGCAGACGTGTACCGGCCCGACAGAAGATACACACAGGATGATGCACAAGGCGCCATGCTGCTCACTGCGGACCAGCGGCTGAGCGCCTCAGTGGCCACCTTTGTACGGCAGATGAGTCGCATGCTGCAGCAGAGAAAAAGAGAGAGTCCTCTGCACCAGCGCGAGAGCCTTGTCACCCTGCTTCACAGCGTACAAGGCCCACTGGCCAAGAACCTCCAACATCTCAGCGCCATGTCTCTCCAGGCGGTCGTGCGCGGACACCAGGTTCGCCGCAGAGTGCACTCCTTCGTGAGGGCAGTAGGGGAGATAAGCAAGCTGGAGAGTGTGTCCAAGCTCAGCTTAGCTCAGGCAATTGGCGCAGGCCGGCGTCTTTTTGCTTTTCAGGGCCGGCATTACGGAGGCACGAACACTTTTTTCAGCGCTGTGTGTGCAGGGAATGGGTTTGTGTCCGACGTGCTGCGACACGCATGCAGTGTGGCCATTCAATGTGCCTTTCGCGCTCGACGAGCCCGACACGCGTGGGCGAGGGAAGCGACGGATGCACTCTTGCAGCAAGCTGCTGGCACTAGCCCCTCGTGGCACCCTTGGTTAAGTTATACAAAAGCTCGTCTGGAGGGCGAGCCGGTGGAGGATGGTCGGAATCCGGGGTTACGAGCTGGCGGGTCGCTCAAGACCAACCGTCTTGAGCGCAAGACTGCGGCCGCCAAGCCGCCTGAGCACAAATTGGAGATCAAGTACAATTGGATGCCCACGCCGTCCGCTCAAGCCCCGCCCGCTCCTCCTGAGCTTCATTCGCCCCACACTGCGACTGTGCAAGGCAGAGCGCAAGAGCAAGGTGCTCTAGAGGCGCAAGAGTCGAGGGCTGCACACGAGACGAGAGCTGCACCAGACGCAGCTGCTGCGGCCAGGAGCCAGCACGAGAGAATTGCACAACGAGAAGTAGACGAGATGGATCGAGCCTCGAGCTCTACCGAGTACGAAACTTCGGACTCTTTCCAGGGCTCAGTCTCCGCATATTCCTACCAATCAGAGTCGCAAGATGAAGAGTGGGATTTGCAGGTGGAAGAAGAAGAAGACGAGCATCAAAAATTTCAGCAAGCCCGCAACAGCAGCGCAAGCCCACGCCTCGTGATCCTCTCCCATCAAGAAGCAGCACGGGCAGAGGCCGATGTGGACATGACACAGTCGAGTACGAGGACACCAGATCAAGTCGATGCACTGGGGCAAAGCAAAGACCTGTCAGCGCCATGTGTGCTACCGTCACAGATACCGCTTGCTGCTCATGAGGCCGAGCAACGCCAGAACGACCACCAGGATAATGAGACCTCTACATACTCCTTTGCCGCGTTGCCTGAATCATCGCAAGCCTCTGCAGAGGCAAAGAGGGCCAACGAGGAGGAGCTGCCGCAACCCACGCGTGCGGCCCCCGACGGCGCTCGCGCATCTTTGGCCGTGGTGCCAGGGACGGTGGCTGCCTCTCCCGACAGGCCTGTCGGCCGCGATGCTGCACCAAGTCACATTGAGTCGGGCCAGATTGAGTCGGGGAGGAGAGACACGGAGATACCCACCGCCAAGAGCAGCAAGTGGTTGGGATCGGCACCTGCATCCAGCGCCAGCGCGGTGCACACAAGGGCAGGGGCCGGGAAGCTGCCCCGAAGCCAGCTGCCCAAATTGTCTTTGCTCTCAACGGCAGCTCTCGAGTGGATGGAGGCGATACCTGTGCGGGAGGGCGGGCTGGAGGGTGTCAAAGTGTCGTGGCTCTTGTCTACTGCACAGCCGCGCGTGGCGTGCGGCTACTGCTTCACCACTGGGCCGAGCAAGGATCAAACTCCTCTCTCTCGCTCCACGCTCCCTCTCTGGGTACCGGTGCTGATCAAGTGCATGCGTGGCGAGGCAGGCTGGCGACAGCACATGACGCGCCTTGCGCCTAAGCTCTCGCATGTCTTGCGCCACGACTCAGCACTCTACCAAGTGTTGTACGACGGATACGAGTTTCTCGAGATGGACGCACGTGCTGAAGCAGCTCAGTCCCTCGCGCACTTGTGCTCCGTAAGCCTCTCGTGCAGGCTCTTTGTCATTGATCAAGGCACAGTAGGGGACGTGTGCGCCATGCTCAAGCGCGGCAACGGCCCCCGCGTCGCCTTGGCTTCTCTCCTCGAGCGGCTCGCTTATGACAGTCCGCGAAGCGTGGTCTCATGGGTGCAAGTGCACTTGTTTGCGCGCTTCGAGCTCTTCCTCTTGCACATCCTCGATATCATTCACGAAGCTCGCATGGAGACGCCCAGCGGGGCGGCGGCTCATGCTAGCGCAGCATCACGCATCACAGGTCAAGAGGCGCCCGACGTGGACCGATTGGCCAATCACCTTCTGAGGGTGGTGCTCAACCTTGCTGCGTCTCTGAAAGGGTACGGGTGGCAGCAGCTGAGGGCACGAGGCGGGATTGAACGCATTGTCTCGCTCTTATCTGGGCCCCCGCTCCCCGCAGGCACGCACGACTTGATAAGTCTCACTCTGAGCTCGCTCTTGATGGATGCCAAGGGCCGGGGGCGCTTCAAGGCATGTAACGGTCTCGGGCTCCTCGTTGCCCAGATGCGCGACAGCGAGGACACGCCCGCCACGGCCGCAGCGCACTTGGTGCGCGTCTATCTGGTCGGCACCCAAGAGTTGGCCATCGATGCTGCTTCCTTAATCGAACTCGGGTGCGACCATGCTCTGATATCCTTAATAGCACGCATCCGTCGCACTCACCCAACATGTGCAGAAAACAGAGTTGGAGGCATGGCAACTTTGGCGGGGCTTGTTCCCGTGATGACGTTGCTGCTACAGGCAGAAAGCACCAAGGAGGAGCTGCTGAGGCGCAACCCTGACCTCCTTGCCCTCACGCTGGACATGCTGAGAGATTGCTCCAAGAGCGCCTCGCTAAGTCGGCAAAAATGGGCCTTGAACTTGGCATGCGTGCGGCTTTTATCAGGGGTTATGTCCTCAACCAATGCCTTGCATGCTCTGCGGGCCGCCGGTGCTGTGGAGGTATTAGAGCGCTGTTTCGTGACTGCTGCCACCCATCAGCACCGGTCGCTTGCCGCCAGCATCCTTGCGCGCCTCGAACCCCGCAGTGTCCTTGCCTCCAGGCACGCTGAGCAGAGGCTGAGCCTGGAGGAATCTCTGCGCTCACTTTTCGGAGGACTGATGACGCAAGAGCCGCCGGATCAGCTCGAGTGCCTGCGTGGACTGGTGGGCATGGCGTCATCCTTGGATGGCCGACGTCTGATGCTCAACCTGAAGCTGCAAGCAGGCACACGTATGTGTACGTTTGCAAGGGTGCCAGTAGAAGCCATAGTGGCTGCCTTGGCGAGCGCATGCCCCAGCACGAGGGAGCCGAGAGACGGAGGCCCTGAGCCCCAAATTGCTGCCCAAATTCGCACCGAGTGTGCCAAGCTCGTGTACTTGCTCGCGGATCCGGAGGAGGAGGGCGTGGTGGCAGAGATGCTTCACAGCGACATCCTGCACGTGCTCTTTGCCGCCATCCAAGAGGAGCGAGCAGGGAAGTCGATCAAGCTGGGTACAGAGGCGAGGGGGCCCGCGCTGGTCTTGAGCTTGGCCGCCCTCTTCCGCTTGCTCACTCATGCCACCGTGCGGGCGGCAATGCAGGATAGTACCTCGGCCTTGACCCATTTGTTTGACCTCATGACCCTCGTTGGGTCGCACAATACTTCAGTCTCCCTGTATGCCACATTCATTATCGGCAAGCTCTTCTCCGACGGGATCTCGCGACACTCGTGCCGGCGGTTGGTGGCCGACTCGCGCCTCCTGTCCTCCCTCATCCTTATGCTCCAAGACTCTTTCGGGTCCTCTGGGGCGTCTCAGACAGCGGCTGGTGGAGAGGGGCGGCAAGAGGGGCGGGTGCGGCGAAGTGCTGTGCTGCACACCCTTGCTGCTCTCTCGCACTTGAAGCTGGCGCGTCAAGCTTTCGCTGGGCAAGAATGCCTCCCTCTCATTTTCAGGGCTATGGTAGAGGCAACGGTGGTGGAGTGCCGCCTCTCGCTGGATGAGAGGGACGCTGACATGCTTCTGCCTACAAGCGACTTTCCGGTGGCCCAAAGAGACTCAAAAGTCCTCTATCAGTGTGGCTTTATATATCAAATATACTAGGGCACTGACTTTTGAGAATTTGTCTCAGGTGGCCCCGGTGAAGAAGAGCGCTGAGAGCGCTGAGATGCAGGCCGAAGAGGACAAGGTGCACGTGGGGCCGTTTTCGAAAGAGTGGTATGGGCGTGATACTGCCATCGCGCCACGCCTGTGTTCTCGCTCAGACTGCCTCTACATTCTCTTCAACATGGCTACGCTTGATTTCTCACGAGGGCATTGGCCGAGTGGACGCTCGCTGAGCGTGGCTCGTATGGCGGACATGAGCGTTGAAGCGCTCCTCAGAGTGACCGATTCTGATGACGCTGATTGCTGCAACTTGCAGACGCTCATGATGATGCATGCCCTACAACACATGCTCACACCCCTCCATTTGCACAAGAGCAGCAGCAGCGCCGCGCAGTGGGTGCGAAGTGCCTTGCTGCGCGACGCCCTGGACGCTATCGCCATCGTCGGCACGCACATTCTGCACGTGGTCTCGTCGGACCGCAAAATGGCTTCCTTGTTCGGCAGCTCCCTTGCGTCTGAGGTCTTTGACTCAGACGGCCAATCGCAGCATCGCGTGGACGACGTCAGGGGGAGAGCAAGAGCGGTGGAGAGAGGGATGCGCAGCGGTCAAGGGCTCTTTACGCTCGCGGCCGCCGTGTCAGCCATTTTGCATGTGTGCACGTGCAGTGGTGAAGCTGCTGTGCAAAGGCTGCGCAACGACCCCAACTTTCTGCATTTCCTCTTCGCTGTGCTGAGTGTGCTGCACGATGCTGGGCTGCAGGCCGACGGTGCCAGGCCGTATCAGGACGCCCTCGTCTTTCCCGACACGGCTCTTTTTGTGCTGCGCCAGCCGCTCTTTTCCGATCTGCGCTTGCAGTATAAGACGGCACGCCAGGCGTCCAGCGCCGCACGGATTCGGAACGTGAGCAATCAGATTTTCGAGCGGCTCTTTGCGCGTCTGCGCTGTGAATGTGCGGCAGCTCTCATGCACGTATGCTGGTCCTGCCTTCCCCATCCCCTCCTCGTGCGTCTGGCCTCATTGTCCCATGACAACTCGCCCGGCATTCGAGGCATAGGCGAATGGGCGCTGGAGGATAGTTTGGCCCAGGCTCTTGCCCATGGCACCATCACTGCCTCACTCCTCCCTCGCAAAGTGCTTGTAGACAGCGTGCAGGCAGCCGGGGCGCCGCATCTCATTCTGGGTCTGCTTGCCGACCATACTTCGCTTTCAGTCGACACAATGAATACGCGCATCGGTGCCCTCCACGTGCTCGGGGCCATTCTGCTGCGGGAAGCGTGGAGCGGGTGCGATGCCTATGTGCGGTCCTGCGCCTCACAGCTCTTGGTAGCCTTGTCGCGTCTGCTCCTCTTGCCTCACGCCCTTGAGGCCGCCCCCTCCCAACACGGAGCATCGGCAACTATTCCTCAAAAGTCTCTCTATATAGTGAGATTACATAGTAGATATAACAGGGCGCTGACTTTTGAGAGTTGGTGTCAGAGCTTTTGCTGCAGCCTCGCGGCCATCCTGGCCATCTTGTGCCTCTATGTCGTCCCGCCCAGCTTGCAGGGGCAGCCCAAGTCTGTGCTGTCGTCCAAGCCTGGCACCTCCGCGTCGATGCAACAGTGGCTCATGCAACGTGGTGCCCAACAATCCCACTTGTCCCTCCTCGTTTCTAGCTGTGTGAGCTTCGTAGGTGTGGCCAGCACCTCATCAGTGGCCGCGAGCATGGTGCTGCGCTTCCTGCAAACCTTTGCCGCCTGTGAAACCGGTTGTCAGACCATCCTCCAGGCCGTGGCCAATGCCGGTATGTATCTGTGTCGGTCCTTTGTGCTGGTGTTGTGGTTCTTCTTGTGCAAGCCTGCTAATTGAGAGGCAGCGACATGAATTGGCCGCAAGACGAGCTTGATGCATGACATCTTCCCTGTCTTGTTGCCTGTGTGGAGGCGTCTATGCGACATGTGAGTGTGACAACAGAACGCATGGCCTGGCAGGGATGCACGTGCTACAGGCACGGCTCGTGCGCCTGCTGCTTGCCCACGAGAAAAAGACGCGCGAGGTGGAAAACCAGAAGCAGATGCTGACGGACATCTTGAAATGCTGTGGCGTTGACGCCACAGCATTTGTGGAGGCACCTGGGCGCGCGGCTACGCAACTGACGCAACATGTGAACGAGCTGCAACTTGCCAGAGATGTCCTGCTGGCCAGAGGAAGCCGCGTCAACCTCACTCACATGCTAGGCGCGCATCAAGAACGAGGTGAGGCGTTGCTTGGGGCGTGCAAGAAACTGGTGTCGGCAGGCCTTGGCTCCTTGTCGCGCCACGTCCCGGGTTCCGTTCTGCTCCTCGATTTTGCTGGCTTGTCGCCCGTTACATTGACGATAGAGCGGAAGAACTTGCTGCGAGACGCCATCGCTTCTCTTGTGTCTTCCGACCTCTTGTCCTCTGAACCCCAGCGCGACTGCCTGCCAGCCTATGCCTGTCTACACGAGGTGATTCTGTGCGCTTGCCGTCATCCGTTATGAGTGTGTGGTCTCATAAAGCGGGCTATTAGTGTGGCTGATGGAGCGCCTACATGCTGTGATGCAGGACGACAAGCATATTAGCAAGCTCATGCAAGAGTGTTATCAGCATCTAGAGCGCGCCAGGCAGGTCTTGCGCTCCGATGTCATCATCGCCAACCTGTGCCATTTCCCAAACCGCAACCTGCTGCGTGTGTGGGTGAAGCTCGAAACCGCCAGCTCCCTCAACGCAAGCAGTGCCGACGAGGTATATCCCCAGCTGACAGCTGTCGCACTCGCACGGCTGGCAGCTGTCGCCGACCTGTATCCCATCCTCACGAGCATAGATTGACAGAGAAAAACTCGCACGCGCGCGCGCGCTCTCTCTCTCTTTCTCTCTCTCCTGGGTGTGCAGTTGCGTGAGGCAATGAAGCAGGGACTTGAGCGCTCCGGTGCTCTCTGCGCTCGAGCCCAAGCCCTTACTCGCTCTGGCGCCCTGGCCGCTGAACTGCAACGCCGAGGTGCGCATGCCAGTGCTGTCAGAAAAGGGTGTTGTTGCATTGTCCATGCATCATGCAGCATCCTTGCCAGCTGCTTCCTCGTCTACTTGCCCGTGTTGACAGTGCCCACATGCCGTGATCTACACCCAGCACACTCGCAACTCATCATGCCTGTCCAACTTAAATAGTCAGTGAGCTCGCTCTGCAAGTGTGCGCAAGCGCTTCGGTCTACAAGAGCTTGCGCACTCTACAAGAGCTTGCGCACTCTACAAGTAAATATGCGGACAAAAATGTCTACCTTTACGGAAACTGAACGTGAATGTGGATACACAGGCTTCAACCCAGGCTCCGAAACGCGCCAAGGCACTGCCGTGCGTCTGGCGCCCTCCAGCGGTCTGCCCTCCACGTCCGCAGCCCACGTCATGTACTTCAAAAAACCCAAACTCTCTGATCTGGACAAGCTGAGCGCTGCTGCTGCTCCCGCAAGCGCTGCTGCTGCTCCCGCAAGACGCTCGAGTGTCCATCAACCAGAAAGTATCACAAGAAAACTTGAAAGTGCGCTGCATGTGTATGGTGTCAGTGCTGCCGCCTTGAAGCACGCCACCAAGTTGTCGCCCATGGCTCACTTCCCCCTTCCAAGTGAGCTTCTCGCGCCTCGCGATCTTCTGTGCAAATCTATCTTGCCTCTTGCCTGTGCTTTGCTCCGTCGGGCGCACAGAGGACAGGGAGAGAGGGAGAGAGGCACAACTGTGATAGGAAGAGAGGCACAGCTGTGAGAGGGAGAGAGGGAGAGAGGCACAACTGTGAGAGGGAGAGAGGGAGAGAGGCACAACTGTGATAGCACTCATCTGCTGAGCAAACCTCGCCTGCCTGTCTTTCGGATCACGCTCACGCTATGATTTGTTGGCACGGACTTTGTTGCCGTTGACTTGCGAGCTGAGAAAGTTGACATCTGAGGCCTTTTGGGCAAACACAGGCACAAGCATGGAGGAGGTATGGGACGGCGACTCGCAAGAGTGGTATCACCGTCTCTCGTGAGTCTCTGCGACCCGTGCGATGCTGCCCAATGAGTTCTCTTTCCCTCCCTCCCTCCCTCCCTCCCTCCCTCCCTCCCTCTCACTCTCCCTCTCCCTTTCCCTCTCTCTCTCTCTCTCTATGTATGTTTGCATGTATTTGGGAAGGCAAGAGTGGGATCGATGCAGCGCAATTAAAGAAAGGGCTGTGGAGGCGGCGGATCGCGCGTCGCCGCTTGTCGCCTGAGAGGCCTATGTTGTAAATATAAGTTGTGGGGCACGGCGCACCTGTTGGCAACGACGTTGCTTGGTCGCCCTTGTATATATAAAATATGTAAATAGGAAGCGCAATGGAAGCTGACGCAGGACGGAAAATGATGGGAGCCGGCTAGCCATGAGGACACATCATTTTTCGCTCGCGCACACACATGATCAAATTGTTACAATATAATCAAAGAAGATGGCTCATCAATCTTGAGTTCGCGCTTGTATGAGTGCAAGCGCTTGTACACGCACGACACGCGATTCTCTTTTGGGCTCAAAAGAGCTTAAAAGCTTACGGCCGCGTCGGGGAACACAAAGATTCCACTTCACCCTTATGATCTCTCTGCGACCAAGGCGACACAGAGGAGGAGGAGGAGGGGAGTCTCCTGACCATCAACGCGTGACTCAAGGGCCGGCAGCGACACTCATCTCTGTCCGAGGCAGCAGCGGTATGAGGCAGTCTCAAGATAAGAACACAAGACGCCAGAGCTGCTGGTCTTGTGTTTCGCGTCGCTTGTATCTCTTGTGTTTCATCTTATGGACGTGTTATGTCACATGTTGTTCATGTTGAGGCTGTGCGTCAGCGGCGGTGAGCCCACCAGAAAGATGGGAAGCGCGGGTGTGCATTGGGGTGCGAGTCGCGACCTAAACGGTACCACACAACAGCACACAGTAACACGAAGCGTGCCACGCAACAGACACGCACAAATAAGCGAACGACAAGATAGCCAACTAAACAACATCGCCATCAGCGTCAGCCGTTACGCACGCTGCCAGCCCACGAACATGACAGAATAGAAAGATAAAGATGGGGACAGAGACCTCCCAGATACTTGCCGCCCTCAATCTGGTGGCGGGGAGAGCGCGGGGAATAGACAGCCGGCCGCTTGGAATGGTCTTGCTTGGCCCCGTACCCGCTCACTGAGACAGTCGAAAACGAGGGGAACGCGCCCGACGTGCCGGTGGCGAAGCGAGGCCCGCCGAGGCGCGCTTCCGACAAAGGAGAAGTGTCCATGCCCCATGTCATGGTCGACATGGATGCAGCCTCGCCGAGGTACTTGTACTTGACGCCACCAAACGAGGTGCAGGACCTGGGGGGCAAAGAGTCACCCTGAGAGCAACCCCGCGGTTTGCGCAGGTAGCCCACCAGCGTCCGCGTCCGGTTTTTGTCTG
>Ga0315899_10007299_pt1 | contig 11877 bp, 8 predicted proteins | sample LakEriMetagenome_2_FD_203518 | JGI IMG/M metagenome (GOLD analysis project Ga0315899, IMG submission 203518) | Freshwater fungal communities from buoy surface, Lake Erie, Ohio, United States - Buoy 4 MA112 | ecosystem: Environmental > Aquatic > Freshwater > Lake | place: USA: Lake Erie, Ohio... | reverse complement strand
TTTTTGAAGAAAGTAGGCAAGGCTTAATTTTTTAGGATGCAAATATAGGCCTTAAACCAACCTTTAAGCCTTATTCTAGGATTGAATTTCTTATAAAGCCTGTCTTTATAAATGTATAACTATGATCAAATTAAATATTTATACAATAACGAGTAGTGCTTGCGGTTCAATACTTATTGCTAAATCATCCATATCTGTTTTTAAAGATTCTCCATCAATATGAAGGGGCATTCCTTTTTTGTATTGAATGGAAATATGCTTTATAGAACGAATGCTTACTTTTTTAGATGCGTGGATGGTTTTATTAAACAATCGAATAGCAAGTATACCCGCTTTTAAAATTGAGTGCGGTTGAATACTTACCATTTCAAGTTGTGCATCTTGTAAATCTGAGTAAGGAGAGATGTAGGCATTGCTTCCGAATTGGTTAGCATTGGCAATTGTGAGTGAAAAAACTTTTTCTATGGGGCCTCCGTTAATACTTATTTCAATGGGCTTGTAATTGAATAAGGTGTAAATAGTAGCTTTTACATAATTCATAAAACCTCTACTTTTTCCTTTAGCAAAGCGGCTTGCTACAGCTGCATCAAAACCAATTCCTGTCGTACAAAAAAACATTCTATCATTTATCATGCCTACATCAATGGCAATTTCTTTGCCATTTAATGCTCTTACAAGTGCTGTATCAAATTGAAGGGGTAATTGCAAATGTCTTGCTAATCCATTGCCTGAACCCATAGGAATAATGCCCAATGGAATAGTGGTTTCGGTTAATGCAGAAGCTACTTCATTAATGGTGCCATCTCCGCCAATCGCAATAATTTTTGTAGCTTTTTGTTCAATCGCTTTTTTGGCAAATTCATTGGCTTCTAATGGCTTGGTTGTTTCCCAAATAACTGAATTGGGAATCGCATGCAAGCTGGCCATCCACTGCTTTTTTTGCGCTTCATTTTGAGTGCCTGCATTTGGATTATAGATAAAATGAATCATGAACTGCAAAATTATTTAATATCTATCATATTTAATCTATTATTAGTTAGATCTTGCTTCTTTTTTGTACAAAAAACGGTATATTAGACTGTGAAAAAATGCATTGCCATAGCTTGTTTTGCAGCCTTGTTATTATCAACAAGTAGCCTAAGCTATTTTTATTTGCTTCAGGAAAAGCTACATGAAACGGAGCGCTTTGCCATGATTGATGCAAGTCAAAAGGGTGAAAAAGAACATGATAGTGATGATAATAGTGGTGATCAAATCAAATTAGTTTTAAAAGATAAAACCATCTTACCCCAAGGCTATCAGTGGGAGGAAAAGGGACGTGAGTTTAGTTATCAAGGGATGTTCTATGATATTGTTTCTATTGAAAAAACAAAGGAAGGTTGGGTAATTAAAGCTGCATCGGATGAAGAAGAAGCTGCCATTGTTGCCAATCAGCATAAAGTACATTCATTCAACAAAGATCCAAAGTCTAAAGCAAGTTCGGAATCTTCTAAGATAAAATTGAATCTTAGTTTCGCTGTCTATAATTGCAATCAACTATTTGAGTATAACCATATTGTTATTATACAAAATATAAAAGGCTACTTACATTATGCTATGCCTATTTTGAATACCTATTCAGGAGAAATTGCGCATCCGCCAGAAACTGTCTAATATATAAGACAGTTCAATCAAATGGCCCATGAGCTATTTGATTGATATTTCATTTTCATTTTTAAAATTAAGCATGCGTTTATTATTAAGCGTACTGTTATTTTTTGGTATGAGTTTGGAACTTTCGGCGCAATCTGATACTGCAACAAAGCAATTGCAAGAGGTAGTCATTTATGCTAATAAGTTTCCAGCACTTTCAAAAAATATCGTACAAAGGGTGGTTGCCTTAACCGATAAAGTTTTCATTCAGCAACAAGCCAATACTGCAGATATCTTAACTGCTTCTGGTCAGGTCTTTGTGCAAAAAAGTCAAGCAGGGGGCGGAAGCCCTGTGGTGAGAGGCTTTGAGGCGAGTAGGGTACTATTGATGGTAGATGGAATTCGTATGAACAGTGCTATTTTTAGAGCGGGTCATCTACAAAATATAATCACAGTGGACAATATGATATTGGACAGAGTAGAAATCATATATGGACCTAGTTCTACTTTATATGGCAGCGATGCATTAGGCGGCGTGGTGAATTTATTTACCAAACAGCCACAATTGTTCATCTCTAATCTAGCAACCAAAAAATCGCCTTGGAAAACGGATGGTAATTTAGTGTATCGATATGGCAATGGTCAAAATGAAAACCGCCAACATATTGATATTAATATTGCCAATAACAAATGGGCTTATCTTACTTCATTTACTAGTAGTAGTTTTGGAGATTTGCGTCAGGGTAATAAAAGAATGGCTACTTACCCAGATTTTGGCAAAAGACTTTTTTATGTAGCGCGTGAAAATAATACAGATTTTATTAAAGACAATAGTGCATCTGTGAACATTCAAAAACTAAGCGGGTATACACAAACCGATTTGCTACAAAAACTATTGTTCAAGCCAAATGAAAACACAGAGCATTTATTGAATGTACAATTCTCTAATTCTTCTGATATCAATAGGTATGATCGTTTAACAGAAATTAGTAATGGCTTGCCTGTATTTTCAGAATGGTATTATGGCCCTCAGGTTCGTAATATGTTTGGATACAAATTAACCAAGTCAAATTTGAATGGGTATTTTCAAAAAATGACTGCGAATGTAAATTACCAGCACCTTGAAGAAAGCAGAATGACAAGAAGATTCAAATCCAATAACAAGGACTATAGATTTGAGAAAGTGGATTTGTTTGGTGTAAATATAGATTTATTGCACCAAGGCAAATTGAGTGAACTACATGTTGGGGTGGAGTCGTATTTTAATAATGTGGGTTCAATTGCCTATGGTAATAATATTGCTACAAATGTAAGAAGCGCTATTGCCACTAGGTATAGTGATGGGCCTACCAATATGTCTAATCATGCTATTTATGCGCAGCATACAAAGTTCTTATCTGGCAATTGGGTATTGAATAGTGGATTACGTTTGAACAATGTACTATTGAATGCAAATTTTAAAGACACAGCCTTAATGCATTTTCCATTTACAGATGCCAATCAAAATAATACCGCCATCACTGGTAATTTAGGTATGGCTTACAATGGAGCAGATGGATTAAGAATTACTTTTGGTGCAAGTAGTGGATTTAGAGCACCCAATGTAGATGATTTGACAAAAGTATTTGATACTAGAACGGGTTATGTAGTAGTACCCAATAAGGATTTAAAACCAGAGTATACCTACAATACAGAATTCAATATATCTAAAACTACTGCTAGCTATAGCATTGGTACATCCTTATTTTATACTTGGTTTAAAAATGCTTTGGTGGTAGATAAGTTCAAATGGAATAATGCAAGTACTATTTTATATCAAGGTATTATGAGTGATGTATATGCTTCTCAAAATAAAGCGAAAGCAGTTGTTTATGGTTTTAATGTTAATGGATCAGTTAAGATTGCAACCAATACCAATTTAGCTGCTACATATACTTATACAAAAGGAATTTTTTCAGATCGTAAACTTGATGGAATGAATACAGCTATGCCATTGGATCATATTCCTCCAAGCTATGGAAGACTTGGACTAAAGCATGGTAATGAAAAATGGAATGCCGAAGTATTTTCTGTATTCAATGGATGGAAGCGAATAGCAGATTATAATTTAAATGGAGAAGACAATGAGATTTATGCGACTAAGGATGGTATGCCTAGTTGGATGACCCTTAATTTTGCTTCCTATTATTATCCTAGAAAAAATATAAGTGTAGGCTTTCAAATAGAGAACATTACCGACCTTAACTACAGGTATTTCGCGAGTGGAATTTCTGCAGTGGGTAGAAATTTTATTTTAAGTTGTAGAGTTTCTTTTTAGCGCATCAGTGCCCCTACATTGCTAGAGAATATTTTTACAGCAATAGCTAAAAGAATCACACCAAAGAATTTACGAACTGCTAGTAAGCCTCCTGGTCCTAATAAGCGTTCAATAAAGTTGAGTGATTTTAATACTGCATAAACAATTACTAAGTTTATAAGTATACCTAGTGCAATATATAATTCATCGAAGTTCGCTTTTAAAGACATAATAGTAGTAAGTGTTCCGCTACCCGCAATAATAGGAAAGGCAATAGGCACCACTGCACCTGAGTGTGCATTTTTATCGCCTTTGAAAATTTCATGACCCAATACCATTTCAAGGCCTAATAAAAATATCACAATAGAACCACCCACCGCAAATGATTTTACATCAAGTCCCAATAATTGCAAGAAGGGTTTTCCTATAAATAAAAACAGAATCATAAGTGCTCCTGAAATAAGGGTCACTTTAAGCGATTTTATGGCCCCCGATTTTTCTTTCATGGCAATTAAGAGTGGGATAGAGCCCACAATATCAATAACGGCGAACAAAGTAAAAATAACAGTAAGTAGTTGGTCAAAATGAAATACCATAAAAAAGCTTTGTATGAAGATACAAAGCTTTTTTAGATTTACTCACTCATTAAAATGAACATTATTTTATTTAATTCAAACGTATCCCAAATTGAACCATTCTGCCAATAGCATTGTAGCCATTGACTTCACTAAAATTATCGTTCAATATATTTTGTCCATTTGCAAATACCACTAATCGACTGCTCCATTTGTATTGAATGTTCGCATTCAATAAGGTATAGTAGCCTAAGGTCACATCTGGACTTGCGTATCCGCCAACATCTTTGCGCTCACTAATAAATCTCCCAGTTAAGCTTGCATTCCATTTACTATTAATTGCATAATTCCATTGGGCGTTTACGCTATGTTTGGGCCTTTTCAATAAATAATTATAAGTAATAGTATCTTTGGTGGTAATTCTATTTTGATTGGTTTCTTGACCATTCATCAAAGTATAGTTTAATGAAAAAATATGTTGTTCTGTGATAGGATGTTGTAACTCAATTTCTAATCCATTGACTTTTTGTTGGATAAAATTGAAAAAATTATAGTCTATATAATTGTAGTCAATGCCATTTTTAATATTTCTATTGTAGTAGACGGCTCTAGCAAACACTTGACCTTTTCTAAATGAAATACCCAATTCAGTATTGAAAGAAGTTTCTGCTTTTAATTGGTCATTGTAGCCCAACTGATAAAGTGACGGCGCTTTAAATCCAGTGGATACACTTGCAATCAATCTTACTTGTTCACTTAATGCATAAGATAGATTGAATGTAAATGTTTGGTTACTTCCAAAACGATTGTGGTTATTATATCTAGCGCCTAATTCAAGTAACCATTTTTTTGCATTGTCATTGATTAAGACAGAGGTATACAACGCATTCTGTAATTGGAATGTATCTTTAAATGCATCATTATAAGGGCCATATTGGCTAATGGATTCATAGCTTTGATTATAAGAGCCGTATCTAAAATCGGTCCCCATAATCCATTGAATATTTTTAGTTATGGGTGTAGAAAAAAAGGCATCTGCAAAATGCGTTCTACCTACATACTGATTATTTTCAAAAATGGTATAGATTCTATCCACGCTATCATTAAAATAAGTTCTGTCCTGTGTGGTATACTGGTATTGTAATTGAAAATTTGTTTTGGCCTTTTTATATTTTAAGACCAGCCCAGACATGGTAGTAGCATTTTTAAACTCATTGTCTTTGTCATCCATAAAACCACCATAATCTATTGCAGATGTGTAGGCTGTTTTTCTGCTAGACAATTGCAAATTCCAAAGTGAATCAATCTGGTATTTTGCTTTTACAAAAAAGCTATTGTTTTGATAACTATCCTTGTCAAAATTTCCTTTATTAGTAATATCCTTCGCCGATGAAAATCCATCTGCATTTTGGTTTTCAAATCCAATAGTATAGTTCAACTTTTTAATACTGCTATTAAATTGCAAATTACCCTGCTGGGTACCATAACTACCATAGCTCAATGCACCTGTCACAAAGGGTCTGCCCTTTGATTTTGTAATAATATTAATTACACCTCCAATGGCGTCCGATCCATACAATGTACTTTGTGCACCTTTTAAAATTTCAATACGCTCCACCTGATTCAGTGGCACTAAGTTTAAATCAAATTCATTGCTAATCATGGAAGGATCTCCCACGGGTGCACCGTCTAGTAAAATTAATGTTCTTCCAGAAGCAGCACCTCGCATATAAATACTGGGCACAGTACCTAAATTACTTAATGCACCTGGTAGGCTTAATCCTGCTTGTTCATTTAGTAATTGCGCAATGGTTCTGCCCGCATTTTGCTGAATTTGAGCTGCAGTAATCACAGTAATGACTTTACTGGTACCATTTTGTTTCTGCTCAATTTTATTGGCAGTCACAATTACATCTTCTAAACTAATGGAAGAGTCCACACTTTTTCTAAGCCTGTCTTTTAAAATTGTGGAATTTTCTTTTTGCCCAAAGAGAAGGGTGGTGGTGATTAGACACACCGAGAGCGTGATTAATTTTTTGCTCATTGTTTTGTTTTTTTCATTTTACTGAGTGAACAATGAGCTTCCTGGAGAAAGAGAACTATAATTGATTAAGGGGTCGTTAGAGACAGTTATAAGAGAGTAGCATCTTAAAAATAAATGCATACCCTCTCAAATCCTCCGGCCTTAATTTTTTACAATCCCTGCTTTTTACCCGAAAGCTGTTGATTTTTTAAACTAGGCAGGTCTTCTGGCTTGTTCTTCTAGGATGCGTCCTTCCCAAATTGCTTCAGTGGACTTTTTGCATCAATTGCTTTTAAGCAACGAACTCACAGCTACGGGAATAGCCCCCGATTTTAACGGGATTCCCTTTTAATCATTTGCATGAACCTAATTCTGAATCAAATTTAGTACTTATCTATGTTTGCTGTCTTTTAATTACTAACGGCTTGTTGAAAACTTGAGCATTTTTATTATATTTATAATTCATTGACTAACTATGAAAGAAAAGCAAGGCATTAATTTTTTTAGCCTTACCATGATTGTGGTGAGTTTGGTCATTGGCATGGGCATTTTTAAAACACCTGCCACCATTGCAGCTAAATCGGGTACGCCGCTTATATTTTTTAGTGCTTGGTTTATTGGAGGTGTAATTGCTTTGTTTGGAGCACTTACCTATGCAGAAATTGGACAAAGACTTCCAGTAATGGGAGGCTATTATAAAGTATTTGCACATTGTTATCATCCAGGGGTTGGTTTTACCATTAATGTTTTAATATTAATTAGTAATGCAGCATCACTTGCGGTGGTGGCTTTAATTGGCGCCGACTATGTAAGTGATTTATTATTTGGACAACCTTCTGGTACTTTTTTTAATATTATAGTGGCCTCTGCTTCTGTAGGACTTTTTTATATTGTTAATTTACTAGGCTTAAAAACAAGTAGTCGCACGCAGAATATTTTAATGGTGGTGAAAATTTCTTTAATTGTTTTATTAATTTCTTCTTTATTCAAAGGTGTCACTGTTCCTCCACACGGAATTAATGAAGGAAAAATTTATACTTATGATGGAACCAATGGAGCTTTGTTGTTATTAGTAAGTTTAGTTTCTGTGTTTTTTACTTATGGAGGCTATCAACAAACTATCAATTTTGGATCCGAAGTAAAATCGGCCAAGACCATGCAAAGAGGCATTGTGGTGGGCATACTTGTAGTACTATTTTTATACTTAGCTATTAACTACACTTATATTCAAGTTATTGGTTTTGATCAAATGAAAAATGCCAATGCCATTGGCTCTTTATTATTTGAAGCATGGTTTGGAAAATTCGGTGCCAAGGTTTTTGATTTTGCCATGGTCTTAAGTGTACTTGCCTATGTGAATGTAATATTAATGAGCAACCCTCGTGTCATGTTTGCCATGAGCGAGGATAAAGTTTTGCCTGCCATCTTTCAAAAGAAACATCCTAAAACCGATGCCCTTGTGCCTGGTTTAACTGTATTTGCAATTACTACAATTTTGGTTACATTTTTTGGTAAGGGGGTAGATGATGTACTTAGCTTCAGCATCTTTTTAGATTGTATGGGCATGAGTACTTCGGCCGCTACCTTACTTATATTAAGAAGAAAAAAACAAGGGGACAGCGCCGTAACCGGAGCTTTAAGAAAATGGACGCCTATTTTCTGTGTGGTTTTTGTACTTTCCTATGCTTTAGTAGCCTGTGCGGTGGTTATTGATAAGCCCTATTCTGCCTTAACTGCCATTATTCTACTATGTATTGTACTTATATTATATAGAGTATTTTATTATAAGCCTTCTAAATAAAAAAAAGGGGACTTATCCTGCGGCTCAAATCCCATTTTAAAGGGGTCTTGGCTTTATTTATTACTAAAAAACCTAATTTATAGCCTTTCATCGTTACTAATGGCTGTTCAGCGCTTGCCTTTTCCGTCTGTCTAAAAATTACAGAACTAGGCCTTTATGTACTATTTTTGTACTGTAAAAAGAGTTCTAACAATACATTACATGAAATACATAATAACAATAAGCTTATTTTTCTCTTCCATTAGCTTGATGGCGCAAGAACCCGCTCAGTGGGATTTAAGATCTTGTGTTCAGTATGCCATTCAGCACAATATCTCTGTTCAGCAGGCAGATGTGCAGGCAAGACTCGCTAAACTACAGGCAGAATTGGCTAAATCCAACCGACTACCCACTATTAGTGGTTCCACAGGAATGGGCTTAAGATTAGGCCGTTCTATTGACCCTACTACCAACGATTTCACTAACACTCAATTTTTATTCAACAATTTTGGAGTGAATGGAGGTATGCAATTATTTAATGCAGGCAGGTTGAGAAACAATGCAGCAGCGAGTAGTTTAAGTTGGTTTGCAAGTGAAACCGATAAGCAAACCATTGCTAATGATATTTCATTGAACGTGGCTACTTTCTATTTACAAATTTTATCTGCCATTGAGCAAACTGAAATTGCCAAAATTCAAATACAGCAAACAAAGGAGCAATTGGCCGCTACTGCTAAAAGAGTAGAAGTAGGTTTATTGCCAGAGTTAAACTTATTAGAATTAGAAACACAGTTAGCCAATGATAGTAGTAGTTATATCACTGCTATTTCTAATGTACAACAAGGCAAATTAAATTTAATGGCCTTATTAAACTTAGATGCTTCTCAAAATTTTGAAATTGTATCACAACCCGTTGATCAAATTAAATTACAATCTTTTGCCGATTTGCAACCTGATTATGTATTTAATTATGCCTCTCAAAACTTACCGAATGTAAAAGCAGCTTCTTTAAGAGTGAAGGCAGCGCAAAAAAATACTTTAGTAGCTAAGGCAAGCTTTTATCCAACCATTAGCTTTGGATATAATTTAACTTCTAACTTTTCTAATCAGTTCAATTACATTAGTGGTTTTCAGGCAAATGGTTTTAGCACGCCTACTGCTGCATCTCCATTTGTAACTGTGAATAGCGCTAAGTATTATGTTCAATCGCCTATATTTACGCCAGTTACTTCAACAAGAAATTGGAGCTCTGTATGGAATGGTTGGAGAACACAGGTAGATAACAATTTTGGTCAAAACGTTGGCTTGCAAATGTCCATTCCTATTTTCAATGGTAATCAAGCTAAAATTGCCTACAAGCAATCTAAATTGAATTTGCAAAGTGTAACCTTACAAGAAGAGAACACACAACGTAAATTAAAACAAGATATTTATGCAGCCTACACCAATGCGGTGGTTGCTTTCAATAAATTAAATGCTACTCAAAAAGCTTTGAACGCTGCTGAAAAAACTTACCAATTTGCAAGCAAAAGATATGAGTTAGGTTTATTAGGTACGATAGAATTATTAAACAATCAAAACAACTACCTAAGAGCTAAAGTTAATTTTAAGACTGCTCAATACGAGCATGTATTTAGAATTAAATTATTAGAGTTTTATAAAGGGGAAGCATTAACATTATAATAAGAAAAATAAGCAGTAAAAAATAAATACAATGAATAAGAAATTAATTTGGATAAGCGTTGCAGTAGTAGCCGTTATAGTGCTTTTGGTAGGGCTTAAAAAAGCAGGCGTGATTGGCAAGGTAGACGGTACTGAAGTGACTACTGAAAAAGTACAACTAAGAACTATTACCGAGTCGGTGAATGCAAGTGGTAAAGTATATCCTGAAGTGGAAGTAAAAGTAAGTCCAGATATCTCTGGCGAGATCGTAAACTTATTTGTGGAAGAAGGAGACAAGGTAACTAAAGGACAAGTATTGGCTAAAATTTATGCCGATATTTATTCTTCTCAAAGAGATCAGGTGACAGCTAGTGTAAATCAAGTAAAAGCACAATACGAGAACGTAAAAGCGGCATTAAGTGGTTTGAAAACTGCTTATGATAATACTAAAGCAACTAACGAGCGTTTTAAAAAATTATTTGCAGACAAGATTGTTTCAAGATCTGAATACGAGCAAACAGAGCAGGCTTTTCGTACTGCAGAGTCTTCTTATAATTCAGCAAAAGAATCTATTAAAAGTGGAGAAGCGCAAATTCAAGGTGTAAGAGCGCAATTGGCAAGAGCTGAAAAAGATTTAGCCCGTACTATTATTACTTGTCCAATGGACGGTATTATTAGTTTAATGAACGTTAAGAAAGGGGAGCGTGTGGTAGGAACTGCTCAAATGACGGGTACTGAGATGATGCGTGTAGCCGATATGAAAAGTATTGAGGTAAGAGTAGATGTAGGAGAGAATGATATTACTAAAGTTAAATTAGGTGATACTGCTTTAGTAGAAGTAGATGCATATAATAATAGAAAGTTTAAAGGCATTGTTTATAAAATTGCCAACCCTATTACTTCTACTGCTAACACTTCTGCTTCTTCTGCAGAAGTAGCAAATTATAAAGTACATATTAGATTATTAACTGAAAGCTACACAGACTTAGTAAAAGACAATAATATTTTTCCTTTCAGACCAGGTATGACAGCAAGCGCTGATATTCAAACCAAATCAAAACTGAATGTGGTGACTGTTCCATTGAATGCAGTTACGACTAGAGATAAAGACGGTGAAGGAAAAGATACAAAAGTAGGTTCTGGCAAGTCAGATGAAAAACCTGCTGACAATACGAATACTTCGAAAGAAGAAGAATTATCGGAAGTAGTATTTGTTTTAGGCAAGGATAATAAAGTGAAAATGGTGAAAGTGAAAACCGATATTCAAGACCTAAACTATATTGAGATCATTGGATTGAAAGTGGGAGATGAAGTGATTACAGGGCCTTATAGTACTGTAAGTAAGACTTTGAAAGAAGGAACCCTTGTAAAAGTGGTCACTAAGGAGAAGCTTTTTGAAGAAAAGAAATAAGAAGCGAGTAAGCTTTAGCTAAATATTGTAAAAGGGGTGTATTTCAAAAATGCACCCCTTTTTTATTTCTTTCGTATGTTTGTACTATGGAAAACAATCGTATAGGTATAATTGGTAGTGGAAGTTGGGCTACCGCTATTGCTAAAATTGTTACAGATAACAACCATCCTATTACTTGGTGGGTGCGCCAACAATCTAATATTGACTACTTTACAAAAAGGCATCATAACCCCCATTATTTAAGAAATACGTATTTCGATATTGCTAAAATTAATTTTACCGCTAGTGTTCAGACCTTAGTGGATGAGTCTGATATTATCATTATAGCAGTACCTTCTATACATATTGAGGCAGCCTTGAAAGGTCTTGAACCAGGCGCTTTACAAAATAAAAAAATAATTTCAGCAGTCAAAGGAGTTATTCCAAAGTATAATATTTTATTGAATGATTATTTAGCTACCACGTTTAATTTTTCTTTAGAAAAATATTTTACTTTAC
>Ga0315899_10007297_pt1 | contig 11878 bp, 23 predicted proteins | sample LakEriMetagenome_2_FD_203518 | JGI IMG/M metagenome (GOLD analysis project Ga0315899, IMG submission 203518) | Freshwater fungal communities from buoy surface, Lake Erie, Ohio, United States - Buoy 4 MA112 | ecosystem: Environmental > Aquatic > Freshwater > Lake | place: USA: Lake Erie, Ohio... | reverse complement strand
AGGTACTGCCAAGCTTCGACGGTGCGGTCATAGTCCGCATCTTCGACGCCCTCAGCGATCATGACGGCGGTGTAGTCATCCAGTTTCTCTTCAGTCATTTTCATTCCCTTCGCGTAGTTTTATGCAATCCAAGTCGAGCTTGCCCATGTACCGCTTCCAGCTCTTTACCCGACCAGCAACGATGTCGAGCGCCTGTCCCGCATCTTCTGCCTCAACGATGCGCCTACAGGATGCGTGGTGGCCGCTCCAAGTTGCGTAGTGGGCAGTAACCTCAAATCGTTCCATTCTCATTCTCCTTTGCTGAATTCATCCTCGCTGCGGCTCCGAAGAACCGCAGTCTGGGGAAGTCAGTTGGGGTACACCTCCGACCATATGCTGAGGCATGCTGCGTTGTCGGCGTGATCCGCGATCAGCTCACTGCCGTCCTCAGCGTTGCCGTAGATCAACAGGAAGAACCCAGCCCGTTCGCCGTCCTTGTAAAGGCGGATGATGTCCTCGCCAGTGGTTGCGAGGGCGGGGAGGATTTCTTTGCGGTCAGTGCTTAGCTCGACCGTCCACTCTTCGCCGTCATTGATGCTGACCATGTACCCGCGCTCGAGGATGATGCGGATCAGACGTTTTGCTACTACTGCCTCGCCCTTGGTGGCGAAGAGATCAAGATCATATGCTTGTTTCATTGGTGCTCTCCCTTAGAAAATTGGTTCGATCCGCTCACATGCGGGGAAGTCGCTTTCGTACTTAGCGAACAGTGGAACATTGGCATTCTTGCAGCCATGTCCAATGTAGCGGGGCTGTACGATGATTAGGCTGGCAACGACCAGAACGGCCAAGCCAGCAAAGAATGTTTTTATTGCGTCAATCATTTCGATCTCCATTTGACCAGTCTCATCAGTGGTGGGCGGTCAGTCCCAACCAGACCCCCGAAGGGGTTTCGACTATTTGATAAAAACGGTGGAGCATAGTGTTATGGCCCACAACATCGCGTCATCTCTTTTGGTGCGCGCCTCGCGGCTGTCGCCACCTATGCGCTGGGTGATGTACCAGAGGCCGTTGTCGCCTCGCTCTACGTAGGCGCTGCCAAGCTTCCCCTTAACGATGAAGCTGTCGGGGCCGATGTCTTCGCTTACACGGGTGATAGTGAGATCGATGGTCTTCATGTTGCATCCTTTCAGACGTTCAGTGTGTCGGTTTGGAGGACAAAAACGACCTCTGTGTCGTTGTCCCAGTAAGTGCGGCCACTCAAAAGCTGCGGCCTTCCGGCATAAAAGTAACCACAACAGTCACCCTCATGCTGGCAGTACTCAGCTTCGATCCAGTAGTTCATCGCCTCTTTCACCTGCTCCTCAGTGGCATCGCGTGGCACTTTCCAAGCTGTGACCCTGTGGACGGTTTCCCCGTTTACCTCGACGCGAAGGGGGAGAGAGGCAGAGACCTGCTCAAAGCTGATCATCTCTTCTTCTTCCTCTTCTTCTTCGCAGCCTTCGAAGCAACTGTGATAGCTGAAGCAGCGGTCACAAAAGTGATCGGCGGCGCTCTCAGTGTGCGGCTCGAACGTGTGGTGATCTTCTCTCATTTCAGTCTCCTTAAATGACCTGTCTCATCAGCGCCCAGCGGTCAGTCTGGAACGGACGCCCGAAGGCGTTTCGACTTAGTGGCGGCGCTCGATCACCAGATCGTGCTCCCAGCTCTTCAGAATCCGTTTACGCCATGCGTCTGGCTTTTCGTCCGACACGTTAACGGTGAGACCAATGTGCTGGCGGATATCCTCGAGCGTGTAGGGATCATCAACGAACCCGCCTTTGTCGCTCTGCTTGACCCGCACACAACCCCGAAGGCGTTCGAACAGCGCGATGCGCTTGTAGAACTCTTTGTAGTTGCTTTCGGTGATCCGGCCCAAGCCAACGACCATCGTGAGGAAGATCAAGTTTTCGGTGGACTGCGTCAGTCGGCGCTGAGGCTCACCCTCCTCTGTGTAGTGAAAGAAGCAGACTTCTTCGTTGTTTGCGATGTTCGATACGTTCCAATTCAGTGACATTTTTATTCTCCATTCGACCAGTCTCATCAGTGGCAGGTGGTCAACCCTTGCCAGACGCCCGAAGGCGTTTCGACTATGCGTCCTGTTTGTGCAGTGCTTCCCAATCTTCGCGATCTACGCGCACCCACACGCAGTCATCAAACTCCTGCATGACATCAGCGTTCTCCAGTATGTCGAAGGCCAGTGATACTTTGTCCCAATCGTTCATGTCGTCTTCCTTTCGTATTTGGCACTAGCGCCATCCGCGCAGCGGCTATGGTGGGCCGCTGTCTGGTGGGGTCAGTGTGCTTGTGATTAGTCCGCGAAGAACGCTTCCAGACTGTCTCGCGCCTCCTGATAGGTGTCATGGATGCACGGCCAAACGTAGATGCCGTTGACTGGACAATGCTCGACTACGCTCCAGCCAGTATTATCTTCGCCATAGGCGTCACGCTCGACGGTGTAGGTGCGGGTAGTATCAATGATTGGGTAACGCATTTCTTTCTCCTTTGCTGAATTCATCCTCGCGGCGGGGTAACCCGCCGTCCGGTAAAGTCAGTAGTTGAAGCCAGCGGCGTGCGCCTGATTGAGATGGAAGACGGCCCACTTTTCAATGTTGGCCTCGATCAGTTCGTCGAACCGATCCTCGATCCATCTGACCCTTGCATCTGTTAGCTTGATCTCGAGCGGGTCAATGATGTGGTCTACTACCCAAAGCCACTTGTCCATCTGATCGTCGTAGGTCAGAGCGTTTTCGAGCGTGATGTAAGGCGCTACAGTTTCTTTGAATGTTTGTTGGTTCGTCATTTACTTTCTCCTTTGCTGAATTCATCCTCGCGGTGGAGCAGAACCCCACCGTCTGGGGAAGTCAGTAATAACCCAAGCGCTCTTCCTGTTCGCGCTGCCACTCTGTGCCGAAGGCTCCCAGCCGCTCTTCCAAGCTTTCGGGAACCTCTGCCTCAACCCAACGATCAAGATCGACGTGACCAGCGACCATCACCTTGGCGGCGAAGCGCTGAGCGTCGAAGCGGTGGCGGAAAGCTTGGGGATGAACGAACTCGCCAGCCCAAGTTGATGTGGTCACGAAATAGTGGACGCTGGTGGCGATGCCGTCTTCGCAGCGTTCTTCGAAGTACGGGCCTTCGGTGACCCCAACGCCGATAACTAAGCTTTTCATTTACTTTCTCCTTGCTAAAATCACCAGACGGCAGCGGACTGCGGTGTGATGATCCTAGCGGGGACAGAAGCCCCCGTAGGTATCAAGCGTTTCACAATGTCAAAGAGCGGGTCAGTGTTTTGTGTCGCTGCCGACGACCTAGTTAATAGTCGAAGTTATTTTGATGTGTCAACCCACCCCCAAACATTTTTTTATGTTTTTTTAATTCATGGCCCATAACGTATTGAAAAAGTTTCGATAAAACTTTGTTTACACTCGCGTACAACGTCACTCGATGATATGGAGATCGTAGTGATTAACCAGTGAGACCTGCTGTGGATTTGCCAGCCATTGACCACCGCCTTGGGCGGATCGAAGAAGAGATGAAATCCATAGCGGATGCGCTGCGGCTGCTGTCGCGGGTGGATGAACGGTTACACGGTCACAGGGAGGCCATCGACGATCACGAAGGGCGGCTGCGGTCACTGGAGAAGTCAGCGACTAACCAATCTGGTGCAATCAAGATGGCTGAGCGTTTCATCTGGTTAGCGGTGACAGTGGGCCTCGCCCTCATCAACTTAGCCTAAAATTTCGGCGGAAAAACCCAAGAGGCAGCGACCCCATCATGTGGATGTCATGTAGTGGATAAAGAGCTGGAGAGATGGCTAGACGCAGCCTTCAAAGAGATCGAGCCCTGCATCAGTGAAATGACGGCGTCCCCAAAAATTCGGCGGAAAAAAGAAAAGGGGCCAGCGATGCCGACCCCCGTTGATTCCCATATAGGGGAGAGAGACTAAGCCATAGCCTTCATGGCTGTCATAGCTTCCCGCATGGTGGTGAAAGTCTCGATGTACCGGACTTCGTCGTCAGTCACCTCATAGGCTTTCCAGATCGACCCACGCTTGTGTTCGTAAGGCCAGCGCCCCAGCTCAAAAGACTTTTCGTTGATATCGATGAGGTAGAGGTTGGAGGCGACCTTATCGATGATCGGTTCGTTCTTCGTGTACATGTTCATTGATCCTTTGTGTAGTGAACGCGCCGCCAATAATCGGGAGAGATGCAGGCGTCAAGCCACGTCATGGTTGCCCCAAAATTTCGGCGGAAAAACCCAGAGGGCGGCGATCCCGTACCCTTGTTTCCAATAGAGGGATAAGACTGTATAGGGAGAGGACAGACTGCAATGAGGATCAAGAGAATGACCAAAGAGAAAGAGCTGAGCCCAGAGGGTAAGGCACGCATCATGGCTAGCCAGAACCCTGACTACATCACGCCAAAGCAGCAGGCGTTTATCCATGCCTACATCGCAAATGGTGGCAACGGATCGCAGGCAGCAATCAGCGCAGGTTATGCACCGAAAGGTTCGCGAGTGACCGCCTGTGAGCTGCTTAAGATGGAGAAGATACAGAAGAGGCTGGTACCTACATTGACGGAGCAGAAGGAGAGGCTCTCGCTCGATGCTGACTGGATAGTCTCGAAGCTCATGGACGAAGCCAAGGACGATGACAGCCCCGCAGCGGCCCGTATCCGCGCTCTCGAGCTACTGGGCAAGGTCGAAGGCATCTTCGCGCCTGAGAAGAAACAGATCGAGACCATCAATGGCGGCGACTTCCTCGCAAACCTAGACATGACGGACGAAGACGACAGCGATACGCTGCAATAGGTACCCATCCGACCACGACCCTGACTAGGTTGTCGTCGCTTGCCCTTTGTTTTTTTTGGGTTTTTTTCTGGGGTTTTGGTTTTTGCCTTGGCCTTGGGCTTTTTCCCAGCGGAAAACGGCTGCGGATCGTAGGTGGCATGCCCCTGCCTGTGCCTGTGTGCATAGGGGGGAGGGGGGGGAGGGGGGGGGACGTGGTGCCGCGACCCCGCCTCGACCTGCGCGGTACCATAAGGCCTATCTCACTGTGTAGCTCTATGTTTCGTACCCCTACTCCCCAACCCCATCCATAACAGACGGGTGGGTCTTTTTAGGAAACGAAACCAAAAAAAATAAAAATAACCAAATCATGTTTCCCACATAAGAGTTATGCGAAGAATGATTGGCTGTTGCCTATACCTCACAATGTCAGTAATTACGCTGCATGCGTGAAAAGCTTTCTGGTCTGTCAATCGACAATGGTTCGTTCAGCGTGAACCTTTGTCTGTCCTTCAACGTCTTCAGCTTCGGCATTGAGATCTACGAGGGAGCCTTCCTCATCCGCTTTGGGTGCGTAGTGGCATGGATCGAAAGATAAAGAAGAAGAAGCCCCGTAAGGAGCGGCGAGAGAAGTACCCACTGGAACGGGTTCTAGTTGAGTCACAGGCCATAAAGAAGCAATGGCAGTAGAAAGAGGGTTGTGGTGAGTAAGAAGGATCCCCGTCTCGAGCGAGCAGGCGTCTCTGGTTATAACAAGCCGAAGGCCACTCCGTCTCATCCCACTAAGTCTCACGTCGTTGTTGCCAAGTCTGGCGACACAGTGAAGACGATCCGCTTCGGCCAGCAAGGCGCTAAAGGATCTCCTGACGGCTCCAAGCGCAATGAAGCATTCAAGGCTCGTCACGCCAGCAACATCGCCAAAGGAAAGATGTCGGCGGCTTATTGGGCCGACAAGGTGAAGTGGTGAGCACCCTCCTCGTCAACGTCCCCTCTCAAGCTGTATGGGTGCGCAAGGAATATCTGCGCGACATGCAGGACGGACACGGCGAGTTCGTCAAAGGCGTATGGGTTACAGCTAAGTCAATTGCTGGCCGCGCCCTGTATTTTGAAACGTACCTTCCAGAGTACGGTGCCTTCTTCGACAAGCTGCCGATCTCAGCCTTTGTGTCGCGGCCCGAAACTCCTACACCAGATTACCCGTTATCGGATCTCCAGTTCTGGAACTGCATGGACTATGGCGTGGTTGCGATCTGCAAACAGTTTATCGCCAGCATGCAGTACGAGGCGCGGCTGCGTAGCGGGGACACGGTCAGGGCGGAGTATCTCTTCACGCTCGACAACTACCACCCAGACAATGACGTGGTGGATTGCGGCACCTCTGAGATCCCGTCTGAGCACAAGGCGATGAATGTCCTCGCGCTCGAGAACGGTCAGTTCTGTGCCTATCCCAATAATCGGATGCGCGTTTACGACATCTCGCTGACGCCAAAGGAAGTCCTCACTCCAGACTTTAAGGCGTCTGGGGAATTCTTTGCTGTGGAAAATCATGACTTCACGCGCTATGGAGACGTGGACGAATATCATTACTGAGGTGAAGTTATGAAGAAGGTGTGGGACAAACCGAATCCAAAGAAGAAGTCTACGCCACTGACTGACGGTCAGAAGGCTAGCGCCAAGGCTGCAGCCAAGAAGGCTGGTCGCCCATACCCGAACCTCGTGGATAACATGCGAGCTACAAGAAAGAAAAAGTAATGTGGATGAAGACTGCTCGCGAGTCTATTGGCCTAAAGGAAGTCGCTGGACCGAAACACAACACAAAGATTCAGGCGTGGCTCGCTAAGCTTGGCGCTTGGTGGAAGGACGATGAGACCCCTTGGTGCGGCACCTTCGTTGCCCACTGCTTGCGTGAGAACGGGCTCCCTGTTCCTCAGCACTGGTATCGCGCACTGGCGTGGAAAGACTATGGATCCAACCTGCGACCCACTCACGTATGTGAAGGCGCGATCCTAGTCTTTGCTCGTGAGGGTGGCGGTCACGTTGGCTTCTACGTTGGCGAGGATCGCTTCTACTATCGCGTGCTTGGAGGTAACCAGTCGAACACCGTCAACGTCATGCGCATTGCCAAGAACCGTTGCGTTGCTATCCGCTGGCCGAAGGGTGTGCCTGTAACCGGTGGCCCCATCCATGTTGCGTCTAATGCTCCAGTGTCGGAGAACGAGGCTTGAGCCTGAAGCAGCGCCTACTGGACTTTGAAGCCGTCGCACTCTGCATGATCCGTAAGTGGTGGAGGCCCATGACCTGCGTCTGGATCGCGGGAACTATGGCGGTGCATGGGGTCGTCGCTCCGCTCTACATGCTTTTTGTTAAGAACGAGGCTCCCAGCGACATGACTGGGCTGTCTCTTCTAGTCACCGCCATTGCCGCTGCGTTTGCAGTCAGGGAGTGGGGCAAGATCAAGGGATCTAGTAATGATTGAAGTGTTGAAGGGTGTTTGGGTTTTCCGCCGATTTTTTGGGTACGCCATTCTTCTCGCGGCCATCGGCTGGTTGATGTTCTCTAAGGCCGGTCTCGAGAACGACCTCCTCGAGCAGGAGCTCGCAAACAGCAAGCTCGCCGATCTGGTGGACAAACAAAATAATCGCATCGAAGCCTACGAATCAGTTGCAAAAAAATCGGCTGCTGCCGCAGAGAAGGCGCTCAAGGAAGCTCGGGTCGTGGAGAAGTTCCACACCAACAAGGCAACCCGCATCCTCGTTTCAGTTCCGACGAACAGCGATGAGTGCATCGCAGCCCTCGATCTGCTGAAGGAGTACCAGTAATGCGCGTTCTAGCTCTGCTGCCAGTCATGCTCTTGCTGGGCTGTGCGTCCAAACCTCCAATCGAGATCAAGATCCCTGTGCCGGTGCCGTGCATCAAGGAGCAGCCGGTCGCGCCGACCTATCCGACAGTTGCAGAAAGCGCTGGAATATTCGAAAGAGTGAAGGTACTGCTTGCTGAGCGTGAACTCCGCAAGGGGTACGAAGCTAAGTTACAGGCCATGTTGGCCGCTTGTGGAGAAATCAAATGAAGAAACCAATGCCATTCGTGGGTAAGGAATCCAAGAAAGAAGAAATGATGGAAAAGAAGAAGGCCGGTGGCAAGGCCGCTTACGCCAAGGGCGAAGTCAAGGAATACAAAGGCAAAGCCAAAGAAATGGCTGGCAAAATGAAGATGCTCATGAAGGCAAAGAAGAAGTAAGAAAGTGGATAGGTGCAGAAGAACTGCACCCACTGCGGCCAATTGAAGCCTAAATCAGAGTACCGCCTCAATCCTATGACGGGGCGGTACTCTTTACGTTGCATGTCGTGTCCGCCTACAAAGATGGCATCAAAGTACAAATGCCTCGAGTCCTATCTCAGGGCTCGCTTTAATGACGCAACAAGTAAGTCCAAAGGCGGAAGCTTTTCAACTGATTGCTTTACGTTTGATTACCTGCTCGATCTTCTCCAGAAACAGGATCGCCGCTGCGCAGTTACCGGAAAAACATTCACTTTCGGCGGGGACGATGTCGGCACCAACATCAGCATTGACCGGATCGACTCCAATAGGCCGTACTCCGCAGGCAATGTGAGGCTGGTGTGTGTCGCAGTAAATCATATGAAGCGCCGCATGAGTGATGACGAGCTTGTCGACTGGTGCTTAGATATTGTTAAGGGTATGGGTTTGTGGAAATAGAGGCAGTAGCCAAGAAGCTGATGGGGGACTTCCCCCTGTATGCGAAGAACGTGCTGCGCATCGTCGACAAGCGGGGTGAAGAGAAGCGCTTCAAGCTTAACTACGGGCAGATGATCCTCCACGATAAGCTTGAAAAGCAGCTTGCTGAAACCGGTCGCATCCGTGCTCTCGTGATTAAAGGTCGGCAGATGGGGATCTCCACCTACGTTGAAGGCCGGTTCTTCTGGAAGACGACCAAGACCAAGAACGCCAACGCCTTCGTGCTCTCCCACCTTGCAGAGTCGACCACCGCCATCTTCCGAATGGTGCGCTACTTCTACGACAATGCAGCTCACCCGATCTTTAAGCCGCCGCTGGCGACCAGCACGACCACCACGATGGTCTTCGAGAAGCTAAACTCCCAATACCGAATTGGTACGGCGCGATCCACGAACATTGGTCGAGGCATGACCAACCGCTACGTTCACGCATCTGAGGCCGCTTTTTATCCAAATAGTGGCGAGATTGTGGCAGGTCTACTGCAGTCGGTCCCCGCCGAAGACTCCGAAGTTATCGTTGAGTCCACAGCTAACGGTGCCGGTGGCTGGTTCTACGACCAAGTGATGAAGGCGCTCAGAGGAGACGGCGACTGGATCGTCATCTTTATTCCTTGGTTCTGGCTCCCAGAGTATGAGAAGAAGTGCGATCCGTATTTCACCCGCACAACGGAAGAAGAAAAGCTGGCTGCACTGTACAACCTGTCCAACGATAAGTTGAACTGGCGCAGGTCCAAGATCGACGAGCTTGGATCTTTGGATCTGTTCAAGCAGGAATACCCATGCACACCAGAAGAAGCGTTCCTGTTCTCTGGTCGCAGCTTTGTTGAAGAAGACTGCCTCATGGATGCAGAGCGTAACTGCTACAGTCCAGACATCGAGGGCAGCTTTAAGGACGGCATCGTCACGCCACACGAGAAGGGATCTTATAAGCAGTGGATCAAGCGCGTTGATCCGGATGAGCGCTATTGCATCGGCGTCGACGTCGCTGAAGGCTTGGCGCACGGCGACTACACAGTGGCTCAGGTACTGGATTCGCTTGGTCGACAGGTGGCATCATGGCATTTGCACATCGATCCATACGAGCTTGGTGACCAGCTCTGCGCTTTGGGCAAGATGTTCAACCGCGCCTACATCATTCCAGAGCGGAACAACCACGGTCTTACCACGATCCGCCGCATGCAGGATCTGGGTTATCCCAATCTTTATGTAGAGCACACAGTAGATGATGCGTATGCAGACAGAATGACTAAGCGTGCTGGTTTCTACACGTCTAGTAAGACAAAGCCATTGATTATCGATAACCTCGCTGCATTGCTGCGTAAGCGCGATAGTGGAATATCAGACACAGAACTTGTAAAAGAGTTGCGTAACTACGTTATTGATGACAAAGGCATTACGAATGCGAAGGCGGGTTGCTTTGATGACAGAGTAATGGCATACGCAATAGCTCTATTCGGACTTAACTCAATGCCACGTAATCGTAGAACGAAAACCGTAGCAACTAAGTACGAGCCGTTCGATAGTGTCGTGGGGTATTGATGTACGAAGACGAGATAGAAGACGAAGACAATGGAGAATTCGCACCAGTAGAAAAACGTGAGGAAGATCTTGAAGAGTTTCAAGGTCTGGGTCCACGTCTGCAGTCTTTGTTCACTGAGTACAAGGACGCCCGTAACGACATAGAGGATGAGTGGCTCTCGAGTTTCCGCCAATTTTTGGGGGAATACGATCCTGAAGTCCTCGCAAAATTAACCGGCACACGCTCGAAAGTATTCGTCGGCCTCACCCGCACTAAGGTGATGTCGGCGTTTTCGCGTCTTGTCGACCTCTTGTTCCAGAGTGGACAGGACTTCTACAGCATCGATCCAACCGCAATACCTGAGCTCGACCCGCTCGAGATGGCTGCGATCACCAAAGAAGCTACTGCTGAGATCATGCAGGCTTCCGGTGCAGCTTCACCCACGATGGTGCTCGACATCATCAATGAGCGCCGTGATGAGCTGATGGATCAGGTGCGCGACGAGGTTAGACGCCGCGCCAAGATGGCTGCGTCTGAAATGACCATCCTTGTCCGCGATCAGCTAGGCGAAGCTAACGCTGAACAGAAGATCAAGGAAGCCATCATGGAGTCCTGCATCTTCGGTACTGGCTGCATCAAAGGCGGTACAGTTCGAATCGAACGCAGTAAGCGCTGGAAGCGCAGCTACCAGAATGGTGTGCAGGCTCACTCGCTTACGGTCGTTGAGCAGGTCAAGCCAGACATTGAGTCGGTATCGATTTTCGACATATATCCAGACCCTTACGCGACGTCGAACGAAGACCTTCATGGTTTGTTCCGCCGCCACGTTCTTACCCGCCGCCAGTTCCGCGACCTGCGTGACCTTGACGGCTTCGACAGCGACGCGATTGAAGAGATTCTTTCCGACAGTCCTCGCGGCAACCACGTTGAAGAAGACCACGAGCGTATCCGCCGTGAAGTCGCCAACATCAAGCTACAGTCCGGTCCCAACAACCGGTTTGAAGTACTCGAGTACTGGGGATCGATCAACGGCACCGACCTTCTCGAGGCAGGCGCTGATCTCCCAGAGGGCTCAGAAGAGGACGACGACTACGACGCCAACATCTGGATCTGCGCAGGCAAGGTTATCCGCGCCACGCTGAACCCGATTCCGGATGGCCGCATTCCTTACAACTGCTTCCCATATGAGCGTAACCCGCACCAGTTCTGGGGTACCGGCGTGCCTCGCATGATGCGTGACTCGCAGTCGACCATGAACGCGGCGACCCGCATCTTCATCGACAACATGGCGATCTCCTCTGGCCCAATGGTCGAAGTCAACATGGACTTCCTCGAAGCCGGTGAAGATCCAACAGATCTGCATCCTTGGAAAGTCTTCCTGCGCAGCGGCGGCGACCCAAATGCACCAGCCGTCCGCTTTAACCAGCCGGTGGCAAACGCTAATGGACTGACCAGCATCATCGAGATGTTCCGTAAGTTCGCGGATGAGACCACGTCTCTGCCGTCATATACGCATGGCGATGCAGGCCAGCAGCTCAACAAGACCGCAACCGGTATGTCCATCCTGATGGGCAACGCCAACGTGGCACTGAAGTCGACACTTAAGAACGTCGATGACTATCTAATCATTCCGCTGATCAAGTCTCTCTACCACTGGAATATGGAGTGGAGCGATAACGAGAAGGCTAAGGGCGATCTAAATGTGTCGGCGAAGGGCAGTACTTCACTCATTCAGCGTGAGGTTCGCTCGCAGCGCTTGCTGCAGTTTATGTCTTTGATAAGCAATCCTATGGATGTTGCT
>Ga0315899_10007296_pt1 | contig 11878 bp, 9 predicted proteins | sample LakEriMetagenome_2_FD_203518 | JGI IMG/M metagenome (GOLD analysis project Ga0315899, IMG submission 203518) | Freshwater fungal communities from buoy surface, Lake Erie, Ohio, United States - Buoy 4 MA112 | ecosystem: Environmental > Aquatic > Freshwater > Lake | place: USA: Lake Erie, Ohio... | reverse complement strand
AACGCTTGTCATGATGCCGACCGGAAGCGTCGGCACTCAGTTGAAGAACTGATTAAGGTAGCAACATAAACAGGACATTCCTCCTTAGCTCAGTTGGTTAGAGCATCTGACTGTTAATCAGAGGGTCTCAGGTTCAAGTCCTGAAGGGGGAGCGAAAAAGCCCAGTTAAACATTGTTTTGACTGGGTTTTTTGTTTTTACAAGGTTTTTTAAAAACGTTGTAATAACCCAATAAAATGCCTTTTTTGGATAGTTACTTGCAAATCTGCTTGCAAATTTTCAGGTCTTAAACACCTAGAAATGGCAACAATTAAATTGAATTTAGATTTACGCAGGCAAAAGAAAGACGGCACCTACCCTCTAGTATTTTTGGTGGTATATAACTCCAAGCCTATCCACATTAAAACGGGTATCTCTCTCTCAGAAAATGAATTTGACTTTAAAAATGCATTAGTTAAAAACAAGCCACAATTGAATAAAGCGCTTTATGAGCAGGAGCGTTTGTATAGGGACAAATTACACCGCTTATCATTAAACTACTCTAGCAGATCTTTAGCATTGAATTCTGCCCAGATTAAGATCTTTTTGGAACAGCAAGAATCCTCAGCTATAACATTGGCTGAATACTGGGAAAAAATTATTGAACACCTGCTAAAATGCAAACGTTATGGTGGGGCCAAAGTACATAGAACTAGCCTTAATGCTGTAAAAAAGCACCTTGACATAAATATACCGATACCAGACTTTAGTTATTCTATGGTTGTTAAACTAGAAGAAGCATTTTTCAGAACAGGGGTAAGTGTTAATGGAATGGGCGTTTATTTTAGGAGCCTCAGATTTGTATGCAATTCTGCAATAAAGGAAAATATTGTAGACACATCTTGGTACCCTTTTAAAAATTATAGAATTAGAAAAACTCCGACCGTGCCAAGAGTGTTAAACTTAAAAGATTTATCATGCTATTTTAACTACCCTATTGAAGCAACGCATCCTGATTTTTACTATTGGAATATAGGAAAATTGTTATTTATGCTCAGAGGTATAAACATTACAGATTTACTACTGCTGACTAAGGACAACATAAAAGGTGAATACCTCATTTATAAAAGAAGAAAAACAAATAAAATATACAGCATCAAGATTAATGAAGCTATCAGAGCTTGTTTAAACTATTTTAATGGCAATAACACCTTACTAGGTTTAATAAATCTAGAAGAACTGAACTCCCCTAAAATAATTGAAATACTAACCCAAAAAAGAAAAACCATTAACCATCACTTAAAAAAAATTGGTGTGAAACTAGGTATTCATGAACCCATAACTACCTATGTATTTAGGTATAGCTATGCAAATACTGCAAAACAATTAGGATATTCTAAAGACCTCATCGCAGAAGCTTTAGGGCATGAATATGGAAACAGTGTAACGGGTATATATTTGGAGCATTTTGATCTCGAACAAATTAACCAAATGAATAATGACATTACATATAGTTTATTTGGTTAAATTTAAAGAATAATTATAACTATTTAGTATGAAAAGACATAATTACTTATTGCTAATATTTGTTACTAGATTGCTTTTTTCATGTAATTCTGAAAATGCTATAGAATTAACCAATAAAGGAATTGAACTATTAAAAAAAAAAGATGATTGGCAGGCTAATTTTTACTTTACTCAAGCAATTGAAGATGATGAAAATTATGGCCGGGCCTATTTTTATCGGGCCAAAGTAAGTGATGAAGAATCTGCAATTAAGGATTTATCCACAGCAATTTTAAAAGGATATAATGTAGAGGAATCATACATTGAAAGAGGTATAATAAAAGGAAAGTTGAATAATATTAAAGGAGCGTTAAAAGATTTTAATATTGCCCTGAGAATGGACCCTCAGAACACCTATATAAATCAATTAAAAGGTAACATGTATTACGATCAAAACAATTATTCCCAAGCCTTATATTTTTATAATATTACAGACCCCTCTTATGATGATCACGAATTTTATGAAAAAAGGGGATTTGCAAATTATCAAATGAAAAAATACTTTGAGGCACTTAAAGATGCAAATAGTGCAATTGAATTAAGTGATCTTGTTAAGAAAACTAAAAGTGGTTGGGAAAGTAAATTTGGAGAATATGATTCTCGGTTAAATTCATGGGATTATTATTTTAGAGCTGAATTAAAATATCAGCTTGGAGATATTGCAGGAGCAACTATGGATATAGATAAATCTATCTCTACTGATTTCATGAATTATGATGCTATACGCTGGAGAGGCATCTTGAAATACAACAAAAAAGATTTTAATGGTGCGTTAAATGATTTAGAGAAAGTTATTAATTCAAATCAAAAGGATGGTTTGGCATATTATTACCGAGGAAAAATAAAAATTCAGAAGAATGAAATGGATAGCGCTTGTTTGGACTTAAGTAAAGCGGGTGAACTTGGTGTTGAGGAAGCTTATGAACTAATAAAACAAACTTGTAATTAACTAAATTTTGCTCAGCGTGCACGGATTTGAAGCAGTATTGTTTTTAGTTTTGGCCATTATTGTCGGTGTTTTCCAGTACAATGCTTTTTCAGATAAACAAGGCTCTCCCTTGGGTTGTTTTATTTGGGTAATCATTGTAATTGCAATTACCCTTTGGCAATTGGGTGTTTTTAGCCATTTTTAAGAAATTAATAACTTTTTAAACTTGTTGATAAATCAGTTAAATGAATACGAATAAGGGTATTCTATAATTTGCTTTTTTAACATGTTGAAAATGGTTAAAATATAATGTTGATTATGCTCAGAATTGTAGCTAACTTGTCCTCATGGCCAGAGTTTATGACCTTAATGATGAAGTTCAACTAAAGACTAAAAATGGTCTAAGATATAAGTTACTCAAGGATTGGATTAATACCGACCCTATTACCGTGTACAACCATCTCTATAAACCAGGGGTTTTGAACCTTAGCAAGATACACATCTCTAGACCTTCTTATTCCTTATTTAAAAAAAGATTAGCAATTGAATGCTTATCCTGCTTCCATGAATTATTAAGGAAGCAAATAGGAAGAAAAATCTAAGGTTCACATACTTATATATAGCTAACTACCCCACCATAGCATTTTCATTTACATGCTCTACAATACTGATTATCTTGTAGGCAGCTGTATCTTCAAAAACTCCGTTAAGCCCAGCATCATTGATGTCCGTAAATGGAGGCTCAAATAGCAAGCTTGGCTCAATAGTGCCATTAATATTCAAGTAGTTAATTATATTCTGGATGAATGTTATTTGATCTGCTCTGAGGTTGCCATTATTTAAAAACTCTGCAAATGCCTCTTGTGCTGCGACAATATCTAAACCTATTATTCCCCGAATAAATACACCTAAAGGTTGGTTTCCATATTCTTTAATAAAAGAGTCCTTTGTACCGCGCTCTACCCCATCAAATAGCAAGTTTTCTAGAACTTCTAATTCTACCGCTGTAATAGGCAAATTACTACTTAGCTTAGAGATGGTAATGTGATTACGGTTTTCTCTGATAAAGCTTTCCACCCTTCTCCTGTAGGCCGTACCATAGTTAACCTCAAAAGATGGTTCTTTAACTTCTGATGTAATGTCACTGTCTTTTATATCTGTATATACTTTTGGTTTACTGTGGACATCTAAATACTGAATCAATTCCCTTAGTTCTTCCCTGATTTCATCTAACTTTTTTTGAGAAACACCTTTATAAAAATCCGGATTTCTCAACCCCTCAATAGTATCCCGTGATCTATTAACTGCGGGAATGGAATATTTGGTACTTAACCCTTCTGCAATGTCTATTAAGTTGTTCTCATACTTTTTTTGGCTTGATTTCATCATGATGGTAGCAATCTGCATTTTCAACATCATTAGATCAAACCTTCTAGCCATTTCATTGACTGTTTCTGGAGCAGGTAAATCAGCAAGAAACTCCTCTATTATGTGAATATCTGAACTGCTTAAGTTGTTCCACCGCTCTCTGCTACTGAATTCATCCACATACCTCAGCTGCATTTTTACCTGATACCTATTTTTATCAAGGTTAATAATTTCTTTATGGACAACATCTAGGAGTTTAGCAGATAAGGTAAGATTGTCTTCTGTTTTATCCTCCATCAGTAATTTACTTAGCAATACTCTGCTTTCAAATATTTGCTGGGTTATTGGCTTTATTAATGCTGTCTCAGTGCCATTATCATTTAGCTCAAAAAACTCAAAGTTGTTGCATGTATCAAATATGAGGAAATACTCTTTATCTAGACCAACACCAAATACATCTGGACACAATCTTGTGCCTCTACCAATCATCTGCCAAAATTTAGAATATGATTTAACAGATTTGAAGAACACTAAATTTAGCACCCTTACTGCATCTATACCCGTATCCATCATATCTACAGATACTGCTATCTGTGGATTATTCTCTTTATACTTATCACAAAACCCATCAATTAAACTCTGTGCATGGGATACCTCATTGTGAATCATTGCTATAAAACCAGACGGATACTGTGGATACCTCTCTGTAAAACAATCTACAATAAATTTGGCATGTTCTTGATTGGTGGCAAAGATGATGGTTCTACCTATTTTATCTCCCCCCTCTATCTTTAATCCTTGGTGCATTAAGGCATCCAAAACTTTGTTTACCGTATCCTTGTTAAACAGCCATTTGTTAAGAGCATTTCTATTGATTTCTTCTGGGAATAATCCCGTGGTTTTATCCTCAAAAGTCTGCTCATACCTTTCTTTGTCCTTGTCTGATAAATCCTTGTATTTGATACCGGATTTCAGGAAGTTAGTAGACAAACTAATGGTTTTGTAGGGTACTAGGTATTTGGATTCTACTGCCTCAGCCAACTCATACATAAAAGTAGGATCATCATTGGAGCATCCAAATAACTCAAAGGTATTGAAGTCTATGGCATCTTTAGGAGTAGCCGTAAGACCAACTACCATGGCATCAAAGTACTCAAAAATTGCCTTATACCTATTGTAGATAGACCGATGAGCTTCATCTACTATAATTAAATCAAAGTGCCCTACCCCAAAAAACCGTTCCTCATCATTCCTGATGTTATCTATTTTGTTCATTATGGTTGGATAAGTACTAAAAACCAACCGCGTGTCTATGTCTTCACTTTCTTTTGTTAAATCAATGGCTGTAAGCTCACTGCAATACTCTTTAAAATTACTTTTTGCTTGAGAAACTAAGGCATTTCTATCTGCCAAAAACAACACTCTTCTCACCCAATTATTCTTGAACAAAACATCAACCAAGGCTGCTGCAGTTCGTGTTTTACCAGAACCAGTGGCCATTACCAATAAAGACCTTCTTTTGTTTCCGCAGATTCTTCCCTCCCTATCTGCGACAAAAGACTCTGAAACCCTTTTTATTGCTTCTAACTGATAAACTCTACCCGCAATACTGGTATTTACTTTGGCTGTTCTTAAATCTTTGACATTGGCCCTTTTCTGTATTAACCACCTTAATTCATCTTTGGTGTAAAAACCATACACTCTTCTGGGTGTGCTGTAAAGTACATCTTCCCATATCTTGGTTTCATACCCATTGGTATAAAAGATAATTGGCCGTTGGTTAAACATGGCTTCCAAACAGTTTGCATACAAGAATGCTTGATGCTTACCAACTTCTACATCTTTAGTAGTTCTCTTGGCTTCAATGAGTGCAAGTGGTTTACCATTATCATCCCAGAGTACATAATCTACAAAACCATTTCCATTGGGATTATCTGAACTAATGGGCATGCCTTTTACTGGAAATTCCAACTCCCTACCCTCTGTTAAATTAAACCAACCTGCTTCTTTTAAATCTATATCTATCAGGTGTTTTCGGGTTTGTGCTTCTGAAAATTCCAGAGCAACAGGTATGGTGCGTTGCTGTTTTTGTGCTTGTAGTTGTGCAACAGCTTCTTCTTGTTGTTGCTTGTATAATGCTAGCGCAGCATCAGATTCTTGAGCTTTGGCAAGGATGGCCTCCCTTTCCGCTTGAAGTTGTTGAACCTGTGCCAGCAACTCTTGTTGTTTGCGCTCATTTTCTTCTTGTATGGTTTTAATTTTTCTGCCTGATTCTCCTACTTTAGGTATTAGTGCTTCATCAAACAAGCCCGGAGTTTTAATTACCGCAGCACTGTATGCTGAAGCAAACCATTTAAGGAAGGAGTACAGGTATTTTATGCTAACTAATGCATCTTGAGCTGTTATTCTGTTGCCATAATGAACTGCATTGTTCCCAGTTTTTCTCACGTAACCTAATCCTTCTCTAATTTTATCTGGGATTATATTTTTTACCTGCTCATCTTGCAGCAGATTAACCAATTCTGTATTAAAAGGTTTCTCCAAATGTTCTAGTGCATAGAGCTTGTGGATGCTTTCTTCCAAGACCATGCGGCAGTAGCCTGCACTGGAGACAGGTTCCGTAAATGCTCTTTCCTCAGCAATTTTTACTTTGCTATATAGGGAAGACCATTCTTCTTGGAGGAATTGGAAGTTGCTCATAAAAGCTATTAAGCTCTTAACTTTTCATAAATTTTCATGGTTTCAGCATCAAAGTCTGTTGGCTCTACAACCATATACTCACCAAGGTCATTCAAATAATTCTGAGCAAATGTTACAATATCTTCAAAATTTGTTCTTCCAATACAATGTTCAGGTTTAGCACCATCTGTGATTGTGTAAAGTATATACAAATTGTTGTGTTCTAAAAACAAAAGAGTTCTATGTTCCTTCACTATATTTTCTCCTTTGTCAATAATTACATTTATCCTTTTCATGTGTTAGTTTTAAGATTTTACAATATTACTAAAATTACATTAACTCCCCTTTAAATGCCCTTTGTGAGAGGCTATTAAACAATTCTTCTGCTTTTACTAAACTGGCTTGTGCCTGTGTTTTTTGTGTTTCTATGACTTGTACACGCTCTGCAAATTGGTTTTGGAGTGAAATAGGTGGAGTAATAAATGGGAATTTTTTAAATTCATTCATAGGTGGAAAATTAGGTATGCCAGCACCTCTATTTGCATCAAAATATTTCTCTCGAAAGTTTTTATGACTGAACAAGAATACAAAAAAGTTATTTTTCATTTTCTCTTCATTAAGTGTAATCTTTAATAAAGCTTGATTTATAATACCTTTCCTTGCATTTTCTGGTATTATAGCTAGTTTACCTAAATAAACACCTGAACAACTTATAATTATATCTTTTGGTTTAACTTCAAACCCTTTTAGTTCTTGAAATTTACTTTCATCTATGAAATACCTAGCCATTGAAAAGTCATTATTTAAAGCATGAAATTGCTCATAAACTAGATAACCCTCCTCAACAAAAATCTCCTTTTTTAATGCTCCACCAAATGGACCTCTTTTTATTGAGCTTTTATTTTCTTTTACCAATTTTTCAATTGTTTTCTTCTCCCACCCCTTCTCATTCTTCACCGGATCCCCAAACATATCCAAGAACAAACTTTGTGTAAGTTCATCATACTTGGCAATAAGTGATTTGGTTTTTTGTCTGTACGCGTCAGCAGCATCTAAAATAGCTGCTATCTTTTTTTGTTGTTCTAGTGGTGGTAATGGGATTTGGAGTTCTCCGATAGCTTTAGTGCTAATGTTTGGCTGTGCAGCCCCACCAGCTTTATTAAGTATTTCATTTTTTAAAATATTAAGATAATAATAAAAATACTTGCTTTCAAGTTGACTGGATTGAGTGCTTTTAAGTAAACCAATACGTTGATTTAAAAGACTTGGGAAATCATGAAGGTATAGACCATATTTGCCTGTTGTTGCACCAGATAATGCAATTAGTATATCTCCTTTTCTAACTATAAATTCACTTTTACTGTCAAGAAATTTAGAATCAACATAAATAGAATTTTCATCAAACTCCACTAACCCATCATTGAAATTTGAAATTCTAATTAATGGAGCTCCAGACCTTTGATATTCCTCACTTTTAAAGGCATAACCATTTAGAATTTTACAAACGGAATTTAAATTTACCAACTTCATACCAACTCCCCTTTAAAAGCTTTTTGTAGTAAAGAAGCAAACAATTCTTCTGCTTTTTCTAAACTGGCTTGTGCATGTGCTTTTTGTACTTCTATAGCTTGCACACGCTCTGCAAATTGGTTTTGTAAACCTAAAGGAGCAACAATGAGTTTAAACTTTTTAATATCCTTGACATTAATATGACCAACTGTTGACCCAGAGGTAACTCTCAAAGCTTGTTTATAAACTCCATTTGACCTAACTACCGCATGTAAAAATTTACTATTTATTAGATTGGAATTGGGTCTAAATAACATAACTCTTTGTCCTAAGCTCATTTTACAACCGACCGGTACTATGGCTGCTTCACCAAAAGACCCCTCTCTTCCATAAATAATATCTCCTTCTTTTGGAACCAATCTTTTAGTTCTTTCAATGTATCCTTCATAATTCAGATATTTCATCTTTGACCAATTTATAGCTCCATTATCAAGATCGGTTGTTCTAATACAAGGAAATTCTGTATTATATTCAACATAATTAGGAGTTGAATGTGGACAATCAATAATTTCTTCACATAATTCTTCCAATAATTTAATAGGAAATTGTTTTGGGTTTTTCATGACATCCCCAAACATATCCAAGAACAAACTTTGGGTAAGTTCATCATACTTGGCAATAAGTGTTTTGGTTTTTTGCCTGTACGCGTCAGCAGCATCTAAAATGGCAGCTATCTTTTTTTGTTGTTCTAGTGGTGGTAGGGGGATTTGGAGATTTTCTAAAACAGGTCTAGATAAATGGGGTATTGTTGCGCCTGTGCAATTTTCTCTCAAATATTCAAACTTAGATTGTAAAAACCTCCCTACATAATTTATATGTACACCTTCCTTTTTAGGTGAAAGTTTTGCAAGCGTACTACCAACAACACCCTCTAAATTATAACCAACTGTGCCAGCATTTGCTCCATCCCATGCTATTAGAATATCATCTTTAGTACATAAAACATTTGTTGATGATTGAGTTGTGTATTTCATTACATCATCATTTCTTAGATCACCAATTTGTATGTATCTAAGAGTTGTTTCAAATGAAGATTCAATTGCTTTTTTTCCTTTAGAAATTTTGAAGATTTCTCCTAGTGCATTCATCCCAACAAGTCTTTTAAAGCAGTTAATGCATCTATTCTCTCTTTATCCAGTTGTTCAATTTCACTGATAATGGCAGAAGGTTGAGCATAGCTTACTTCTTCATAAACCACCTCTTTGTATCTGTTGATAGATAAATCCCACTCATTGGCTTCAATTTCTGAGAACGGTACCAAGAAACTTTTATCTGTTCTTTTTCTTGCTGTTTCATCATTCAGATTAAGAAATCTAGCTACAACATCAGGTATGTCATTATCCTTAGTTTCAGCTCTTTTATCATCTAGTGTATAACCATCTGCTTGCATGTCATAGAACCAGACTTTGTCCGTACCTCCTGTTCCAGTTTTTGTAAAAAACACTACTGCTGTACTTACTCCAGCATAAGGTTTAAACACCCCACTAGGCATAGAAACTACAGCATCCAACTTATTATTGGCAATTATTTCCTTCCGTATTTGCTTGTGTGCATTACTACTGCCAAAGAGTACCCCGTCAGGTATAATTACAGCACACCGCCCCCCTGTTTTTAGCATCCTTAACATAAGTGCTAGAAAAAGAAGCTCCGTTTTTTTGGTGGAGACCGTCTTTAACAAACTACCCTCTACTGCATCAAAATCCAAACTACCTTTGAAAGGTGGGTTAGCTAGTATCAAACTGAATTGTTCTCTGACATCTGCATTTGCTTCACTTAGTGCATCTTTACCAATCAAGTTGGGCTTTTCTATGCCATGAAGTTGCAGGTTCATTGCCCCAATTCTTAACATGGTATTATCAAACTCTATCCCTGAGAACATTCCCTTGTTAAAATGTGCTCTGAATGTTTTCTCATGGAACCAATCAGGATGGTTCTCATGCAAGTACTCTCCTGCTGCCACCAAGAAACCCGCTGTACCAGAAGATGGATCACAAATAGTATCCTCTTTTGTAGGTTTAACCATATCCACCATCATTCTAATGATGTGCCTTGGTGTTCTGAACTGACCATTGGTTCCAGCTGTCGCAATTTTAGACAGAAGATATTCATAGACATCTCCTTTGGTGTCTCTATCCTCCATTCTAATTTTATCTATCATCTGCACCAACTGATCCAAAAGTCTTGGAGTTGGGATCATAAAGGTTGCCCCTTTCATGTACTCAGCAAAAGGTCCGGCAGAAGATCCCACTTGCTTCATGTGTTCAAACACGCTTAATCCACCTACAGTAGGTTTATTAAACAGGTCAAACATGGACTCTGGGTCCTTGTTTTTGAACACGCTCCACCTTAGCTCTTGTTGTTCTGAAGTAAAAAACACCTGTTCAACAGGCTTTTTAATCATGATGGCCTTCTTATCTTCTAAAGTTTGGAGCTCATCTAACCTTCTGATGAACAACAGATATGTAAACTGCTCAATTACTGTAAGTGGGTTGGAAACACCACCTGTCCAAAAGGACTCCCATATCTTATCTACTTGTGATTTTAGCTCTCCTGTTATCATTTGTTGTTATTAGGAACAAATATAAGGAAAGAGACAGTTTAACTAGAATAGTATCTAGACATAATTTTACTTATGTATTTAACTTAAATATGTATTATATCTTGCTTTTTCCTGAAGTTAGGAGTGAGTAAGTCCTAGCAAGAATATTTCTACACTTGTGGACACTCAACTCCCTGGATTAGAAATAAGCTTCAGAATTTTTCTCTTTTGCTTGCTTCACCCTTCGGTTGGCTAAGTTGGACCTTAAAGCCACTTAGCATGGAGACAACTGCCAGATGTTTAAGCATCTGATGTGCTTGGAACTTTCTCCTTAGTGCTATTCCTGGGCTTTGCACAATTCCCACAGTAACCCAACTCAAAAAATTTGAGAACTATAGCTGCCGTTACTTTCCCGACCTATAGTTACTTGTAAAGCTAAGTAATTAAACATATTGATTTACAACAATTTAATCTTTAGTAAGAAATAGATTGTACTATATAGCTAACTCTATAAAAAAACTTTCAACTGCTTTTTAATTCACCTAAAATTTTAATTATGAAAGTAAAAACATGCACTGTAAAAGAACTTGAAATTAATTACCGACCAGGAAATTACTTCATCAAGCAACAAAGCATAAGCAACTCTAAAGAGGCTCATGCAGCAATTAAACTATCTTTTGACTTGAATACCATAGCTTGTCAAGAACAAATGATAGTAATGTACTTAGATCACGCAAACCATCCTAAGGGAGTTTTGAAATTAAGTAAAGGAGGGGTCTCAAGCACCGTGGCAGACATTAGGTTAATTTTATCTGTAGGCTTAAAATGCTTGGCATCAAGCTTCATTATTGCCCACAACCATCCTTCTGGAAATCTGGAAGCATCTGAGCAGGATAAAAGGCTAACAAAGCAAATATTTGAGGCAGGTAAATTGGTTGAACTTTTGCTCATGGACCATCTTATTGTTGGACCAAACCTCAGCTATTCAAGTTTTAAAGATGAAGGTATCCTATGAAAAATACTCCGCTCAGCAATGGGTGGAGTTTTTTATTAACTTTACTCTAATTATTAACTAAACCTAAATTTTGCTTGCAAATTTAGTTAAGTAATACTGGGAAAAGCACTACCCTATTGATATAGCAGAAGACAGAGCATCTGACTGTTAATCAGAGGGTCGCTGGTTCAAGTCCAGCAGGGGGAGCGAAAGCCTTACGGAAACGTGAGGCTTTTTTTTATGAATGACTTATTTTA
>Ga0315899_10007295_pt1 | contig 11879 bp, 17 predicted proteins | sample LakEriMetagenome_2_FD_203518 | JGI IMG/M metagenome (GOLD analysis project Ga0315899, IMG submission 203518) | Freshwater fungal communities from buoy surface, Lake Erie, Ohio, United States - Buoy 4 MA112 | ecosystem: Environmental > Aquatic > Freshwater > Lake | place: USA: Lake Erie, Ohio... | reverse complement strand
GCTTTACACATTTATTGCACTTGTGCATGTACAATCGTGTGTGTGTGTGTGTGTGTGGTGTGTGTGTGTGTGTGTGTGTGTGTGTGTGTTCCGGGTCCATGGCCAAGGTTTGAAGCCAATTCTAAACCTTTAGAACAAAACCCCGAAACTCACAATCCTGAGCAGTGACGGTTCGTGGGTCAAGGCCAAGTGCCACGTCCTAGACCAGTCGGAAATCCAGTCGGTATTTTCTGCTCTCCAAATAGTATATCCCCTGCAATAAAAAACAGATCTTGTTCTGCAATCGATTGCATGAGTCTCACTCTCCCCTTCCCTTGCCGCCCTCCCGCGCTCTCTCGCTCCTCGCTCGCTCCCTGCCTGCCTGCTCTGTCTCTGTCCTTTGCCTTCTCCTCCTTTTCAATCTACATTCCAGGAGGTGTACCTGCTGTGCTTGGGCGAGGGACAGACGCTGACGCATAGGCGCATGTCAACACAAGAACTGGCAACCTTGGTCAAATGCCCAGCGGACCTTGCTACTCCAGAAGTGTCTGAGGCCGACATGCGCTGCAAATGGGTGTGTATAAGAGTTGTATTGTGTGTGTGCGCGCGTGTGAGTCCGAATGTAAGTGTGTGTTTGTGTGTGTGTGTGTTTGTGTGTGTGTGTGTTGTGTGTGTGTGTGTTTGTGTGTGTGTGTGTGACTTCGGGATTCGATATAGGAGAGATTGGGGAATCAAGTAAGACATTGCACGTGCGCACATTGCTTGTGTGTACGCTACACACAAAGAGAGTGTACACACACACACACACACACACACACACACACACTTGCATGCGCTGTCTCTGTTCCGCTCTGTCTATTTCGTATTCTCCATCTCTTTCTCGAGCACGCACACCCTCTTTCTCCCCACTCCCTTTCTTCTCCCTCTTTCGGTCTCTCTCTCTCTCTCTCTCTCTCTCTCTCTCTCTTGCCTGCGCGCTCGCTCTCTCTCTCCCGTTCTTGCCCCTCTTTTTCGCTCGCTTCCATAGCTCTCCCTCCCTCACTGTTGCTCTGTCTCTATCTCTCTGTCTGACGATTGGGCGCCTGCAACACAGCCCTCTGACGGTGTCAACCACAACCGCATCCATCGGTCTGACCCGTCAGATGACCCAAAGGTGCGTCCCACGAGAAGGAACCGTCTGGAGAGTCCTTGCTTTGCCATTTGACGCCGCCCGGGCATGTCAAGCGAGCACTGTGCGGTGCGCGGGCTCCTGCACGCTGGCAGGCTCCTTGGAGGGTGAAGAGGGAGCCCCCCCCTCCTGCACCTCGAAGCTGACTTAGTGCGAGTACACGGCAGACGCGGGGGGTGAAGCTGCTGCAGATGAAGGTTCGCGAAAAGTTCCTCACCAACCAGGTTTGCGGCCTGTTTTGCCCACATTGCCATGATGCTGCAGTCGGGCCACGCGATGTCGTGCTGACCCACGCCTGTGCTTTGACGTGTCTGCGCACGTCGTCCCCGTGCACTCATGTGACCGCGCACTCATGTATCGTTTTTATCCCTGCCAGAGGTTGCATCGGAAGCATTTGTCGGAGCGTTTGTTTTTCGAAGATTCCATGATGATGGGGACGTTTCGCCTGATCAATCAGGTAAGGATTCAGACGAGTGTAGAACAAGGCAGATGGAACCTCAGGCTTGCGAAGCCTCCAAAGAGCTGGTGGAGCCTTCCTACTGCTGCAGCAGCTCGGAGTCGCCAGTATCGGTATAGATGAGCCAACGCCTTTTTGGACGGGTGCTCAGGCTTTAAGACGGCCAGTGTGGACGGAGTGGGTATCATTATAGGAACCGAGTGCGCTAGACGTTTTTGAAGGCGATGTATGCACCCCTGAGCAGGTCATGATCTTCGCCTTGCTCATCACGGCTCTCAACCGCTCCTCGAATCAACAAGTCAAGCGTGGCATTTATCAAGATCTCGAATCCACGTTCGACTTTGACGAGCTGCAATCAGTATCGAGCAAGTCAGAGTTTGGAGACACCATGAAAGCTGTTGCAGCTGCAACTGTTCCAAGCCATTCTTCCGTAAGTTTTACTTGTGTGTGCTTGCCCTGTGCATACACTGCATCGTGCAAGTTCACTGCCACCTATTCTGGTGCGTGCATACACGGAGAATCGCACAGACTCTATGTGAGATAGTAGAAAATAACGTCATGACAGCGAAACTAACCTGCTTATTGCTCCTGACAGACATGTCTGCAAAGTACTTTGACACAGAAGGTCGCGGCATGCTACAATTGTGGGGCGATATGAACTTCTTTACGGAACCCAAGATTTCCGGCGAGATCAGCTTTGGAACAGAAACATTTTCTATGACCTCCTGGGTGCGAACGGTGCCCCAATTCCTGGATGGATACATTCTACGAAAACGCCCCTCAATTGGATCAAGTCAGAGTTGTGTGGGTTGGTATCTGCACCGGAACTTCGGTCCCGCATTGCACTATGGCGCTCACGATTTTGATCCTCGCTCGAGTCCCTTTGAAACCGAAAACCAAGTGCAATACCAGGCCAAGATTCCAAAAGGGCAGCCGTTTGAACCTGAAATCTACGCCCTGCTCACCCTGGTTGTCACGCCAACGACCGTGCAGTTCTTCAAAAACACGGAGCTACTGGGTTCTGTACCCCTTCCTAGACCCTTCCTTACAGACTGTTTCAACGGCGGGGAAGGCACCCTCATCGGAGATCCAGGCCTCGAGCTAGGTGTTGTTCGATATTACCCATTCTCGCTGACTTCACTCCGAATTGAAGAGGTGCGCCCAAAACCTTTTCACTGACCTCTGGTGAATTCAGTGACCCAGAAAATGAATTGACCAGAGGGGGAGTAATCCCCCCTAGAGTGACTGCGCTCGTCAGTCGAGTACTGCACTTGTTATTGCGGCGTGTCTTGGGTTTGTTGTGAAGAGAAGCTCTGTTTCCTTAAAAATTAAAGATTTACGTTCAGGGAGCGACCTGTAACAAAATTCTGCTGCCAATGAAATAACAAATACCAGCTCATCAAGCAAGGCGGCATGCTTTCCGACCTCAGCACAGGTTGGCCCCTCCCACAAATATTGAGAAACACTGAGTGCATGCACACTTCTGCATGGTCATATGAGCAAATGGGCACAGACCCTTGTGCCTTGCCCGGGATATTGGGGAAAGCTGAGTCGGAATGGACCTCAAAAAACGGCAGGAACGGAGCCCGAGTACGCAGACAGCTCCGAGATCGGCGCGATGGGCCGAATGATTGGAGAATCCATCTCAAAGGTTGACCTTCGTGTTCAGCAACGGAAGGAAAACACAGAAGTGAATGTTATTCTCCAGGCAGGCAAAATGAATCCGGCACCTGCTACTGTGCGTTCGCCGGTAGGACCGTTGGGAAACATAGAAGCTGAGTTGACCTCACGAACTGATACCGGAAACCGCATGTATTACCGCCTGGTTGAAGGACCCTATTTCCTGGGCGAAACTACGAACAACCACCGTTCGATCACCAACTTTCCGAGCTTTTTCAACACCGGCGCTACCTTCACTTACTGGTATCGGCACACGGCATCTGCGAACACTGGCGGCACATGTAAGCATGCTTTTCAAAATTGCTTTTGTTCTGAACCTCATTTTTTGTCTCAGTTTTCCAATTCGATTTTCAACCCATCGTTCCTGATTATCTAACGGACATGAGCAGATTTGCTGTTGAAACAAAACAGTGCAAGAAAATTGTGCTGGTCCATTTTTCACGACGACACTGCCTTCTGGTTCGATAACAAGGATATGGCCCTGACAACGAACAATTTCCCGAGAGTTGTCGTTCCGAAGAAATATCAGCTCGAGGGCAACAAATTTTGGCGACACATCGCGGTCACCTTCGACGAAACCAACGATAACCTGCTCATTTACTATGACGGCGCGCTTGCCTTGAGCACACCGTTTGGCAGCTCGATCAAGCTTGCTGATCCTCCGTCTACTGACACGGGAGCGACACTGACCTTGGGACGACTCGGACCTAACTGGTTCTGCTTTTTTTCTTCTTATGTGTAAACGTCTGTTGACGGCATTGTCGCCCAACAACCGTGCACTGACAAAACACCTTGACATGCACAGGGGTTGGGCACAAGAGATCGAGATCTATGACATGCGTCAGTATGTGCATACGGCCGGATCCCCCCTTCGAGCTGCCGATATCAATTCCATCGCTTTTGAACCGTTTCCGGCCGGTAACCTGTTGGTCACCAACACTTTTGCCAACTCAGTGTGTCTACAAATTACGAACGCAAAGATGGAAGACCAAGGCTGGAGGGATGTCTTCATGAATTCTTGCGATTGGTGTAAGTTGTGTGTGTGTGTGTTTGTGTGTATGCAGTGCTTTATGCAAAGTCCATCACCATCTATGTGGTTCGTGCATCCACGAAAAATGACACATTGTATCTGAGATGGTAAAAATTGAAATGATCAGGGCGAAACTAACCGTTTTATCACGCTGCAGATCACAAAAACAGACAACAATACCCAGAGGTGTGCGCCGATTTTACGGTAGACACTGTGTTTTTGCCTCCAAGCACAAAGTCCTGCGCATGCATAGGAGCAATGGTCGTAATTAGACTGGCTGTGTGTAAACTTGCATTGTGCATACAGGTTCGTCAGAAATGTCCGCAGGCGTGTCAGAGCCAGATGGAGTGTCTTTCTACCTCCGAGAAATCCAAAGCGTACTTCATTTGGGACCGCATTCAGAAGATGGAATCCAAGCACAAAAATGGCACTATCTGCCTTTCCAGGTAGCCTTGAGAAGTGAACATATCTTATACACCAGTGGTGAGCAGTATGTTCACTAACGTCTAGAAAAAAAGCAGCAAGCTCGAAAAATCGAAGGTTGTTCAAGAATGTCGCGACTGGATCAAGAAAAAGAAGTCGGATTACGACGCTCGCTTCGACATCATGGACAGCGTCAAGGATGGATTCCTCTCCGCACAGGAATTTGGCAATATTCCAGACTGTCCCACACCAAATGCTGTTTGTTGCGAAGCTGGGAAGTATTGCGTTACAAAGCACTTCGTCCTACTTGATAAGGACAAGGATGGCAAACTCTCCCGCCAGGAATACGAGGCGGGAGATATGGCGGGCAGCTGGATGAACTATCCAGGAGAGGAAAGACACTGGCTGGCCCAACACCCAGAGGTAGAGCAGTGGTTCATTAGTTCGCAATTGAGGACAAGATCGAGGAGGCTCAACATGACGAATTGTGACGAGTTAGAAGCGGCAATCGATGAAGAGTGCAGCTACGATGGCACTCAAGTGACCGAGTTCACGAAGGCGATGAAGAAGAATGGCGGAGACTTCACAATCAGCTTCTGGGTGAAGCCTACGGGTGCTAACTCGCTGGTCACAGACTTCAGCGCAAATACTATGTTTCTTCCTCAGGTTCTGTGCATGATAGTACAATTGTATGCATGCACGCATGTACCCCTATGCGTATGCCTCACTAACCAACTGACCACCAACCACAACTCCACACACAGATATGGTTTTACGGCAAAACCACTCCTCCGCAAGCAAACGTTGGTTTTGGCCTTTTCGATACCAATCCGAACACCGGCGAGGTTCGCGTGGATTCAAAGTGTGGCAGAGGAAACATGTGGCCCTATGAGAACGTTCCCCTCAGTTCGCCCGCATCGACATCGGAATGGACTTTTTACTCGGTTATCCGAAAAAATTCTACATCAAAGACGTATCTACAAACTGCGAACAACTTATTGAAGTTCTCCGAAGTCACCGAGCTAGCCCCGGGTGGTCTCTGCCTATTCGATCCCGAATCCATGATTAATGCGCTTGAGATGAACTATCCCATGCTAATCTCGCCGATCATGTTGATACCCGAGGCTATTCCTTTTGCCAATGTACAGCAGACCTTCCTGCAAGGTCGTGCCAAGATGGCATCCCGTCAGGGTCCTCGATTGTCTGCTCGTTTGGCGAAGGAGGAGACTGCAGTCGTGGTCAAGAAGCATGATTTCTCTCCGAGGACCGTTCTGATTGCCCCCCCAATCATCTTCCAGGTGTGTGTCTGCGGTGGGTGTGGGCGCGCGCGCTGAACGTCCCCTCCCCCCGACTCCAAGCATTAACAGTCACACACACACACACAGACTCGGCGCGCTCAAAGCACCAAGTGTCCATTCAAGTACTCGTCTATTTTTATTGAGCAACAGCACAACCGGATGGTAAAGAGCAAATGCCTGGCACCGTATCAATGCGACAACGATACATTGCTCAATCCCGAGCTCACGGTCAGTTGCAGTGGAGAGCCTGAACTTGAAAATGAAGCGTTTGGAATCAACGCGTCCACGTTCCAAGGTGACCGCGGCTATGCGGACTTCCTGTTCTCACTCACCGATAATCCTTTCTTGTTCCGGGGGGGTGGAGTGAGATCCACCGGAGACTTCATCGACAGTGCTACACACACGGCACACGTCATCCTCGTATTTTTCACTCCAGATTCTGGTTTGACCTCTGTACTGACATGGACCACTAAGTTCATGGAAAATGCCGCGGCAGAGGCGTCTGTCACCCTCTGGCATTTCGACATGCTAGAGGGCTCTGAGTTGAAGAGCTACGTGACTATCCAAATTATCGTTCTCTTCTTTGTCGTCCTCATTGTCATCGATAGCTTCAACGAAATCAAGAAAATGGTTGTGTGTGTGTGTGTGTGTGTGTGTTTGTGTGTGTGTGTGTGTGTGTGTGTGTGTGTGTGTGTGTGTGTGTGTGGTGTGTGTGTGTGTGTGTGTGTGTGTGTGTGTGTGTGTTGGGTGTACATGCTCATACTGGACATATATACATACTCACACAAACACATACACACCACACAAACACACACAGCTCTTCACATATCAGGCGATAAATGTACAACCCGATCCTAGTGCTTGCTTGAAAGTCCTCACAGATCTGGCCGCCGCGGCCAGTACAATCGCATTTGTTGTGATGAGAATCCCCACAAAAACTGCCTCAGCCTCGTCAGCGTCCAGGATTGTAGGATCGATCTCACAGCTTCAATGGGAGAGCAGCAACCTTACGCTGAATCAAAAGACAGAGGAATTCTTCAAAGGGCTTTCAGAGATGCTACAACTGATCGAGACCGATAGCTATCTAGACAGCTTTTGCAGTGTCATCCTTTTTGTGTCACTTTTGCGTGTGATTCAGTGCACATCTTTACACCCTCGCTTGGCGCTGCTGACAGGCACATTGGGCCATGCTCTTGATGATCTTTGGTGAATCGCATACTGTGTCTTGGCTTTTCTCTCCTTCTTTCATCCGGCTTTGATGTACCAATCGCATGACTTGACTTTGTACTGCAACTGCGCACGCTTTATGCTGATTGGTTTTTGGTGTGGCCTGTTGCTTGTTCGTTTAGGCATGCATGCCTGCTCATTGTCCTGCTCGTTGGATGCTTTGCAGGTATGTTCGCCTCCCATGCGTCTCTGCTTGTCCCTTCTCGGCACCTCTCAGTGTTGTGATGCCAACTGTTCACGGCGCAGTCTATCTGATCATCGAGTGATGTTTCATACAGCCATTGCAACATGGCGGTTCGGAACCATTCGTGAGGACTTTAGAGATTTCAAGGAGAGCCTTCTCACCAACTTCATGTCTGGACACCCGTTTCCCTGCTCGTGCTCTCTTCTCCCTTTGCATTACATCTGTTGCGCTGCCTTCCTACAGCGGCAGCCCTCGAGTCGGAACCCCGGCGGCAGACTCACAATCGCAAGGCCTCCTGACGGTGCGACGTTGTGAGCAGGATGATGTTCGGCAATTTCCCCGAGGACTGGATTGCCCAAGGCAAAGTCCCTGAGTCCCTGAGGGTCGAGCTCATTGTTTATGTCATCCTCTACTTCCTCGTCGTCTTTTTGCTCATGCAAAACTTCCTTCTCGCCATTGTCGTTGAGGTCCTCTCGTTGCCCTCTCACCTTTGACTCCAGCTCCTCCTGCCTGTGACACTCACTTACCCACTCTCTTCTTCACGCTTGATTCTCTCCAGATAACAGGAGTGTGCACTCACTCCTCACTGATCCTGTCAATCCCAGGAGACCCAACTGCTCACGTGTGTGCAATCGTGCAGGCCTACATGAAGGTAGCAGAGTCCAATGAATCACTGCAGACGGAGCAAGACTTTTTCTCTGATCTCTACGGATGCGTGGTAGCAAAAGCACACGGGATCGTGTACGGTATTTGCCTGCTGCAAGCTGCAATCCGAATGCGATTTGACGAGTGGTGTGAAACCGAGTACTGTTGTCGATGTTATTTGATATTTTTATTCCATTTTGTCATTCAGGATGGCCAGACTTTGCTCTGTTGCCCGGGTCGTCGACTCGTGGAATTGTAGGCTGTCAGTGGGTGAGTTTGGCAGTGTCTTTTCTCTCGCGAACTTGGTTTGAAGTCCAACTGTGCTGCGAGCATGTCTCATGTCTGATTCTCAATCCAGGTTACAAGGACCTGTACTATACCGGGCTCTTTCGCAATCAAGACTCTGTTTGCTATTTCGTTCGCTACTATGCCAAATTTGGTTTTTGCGAGCCGCCCAAGGTTTGCTCAATCGTCTGCTTGGTGCTTCATGAATGCGCACGCGTGAGTATGAACAATTTTTTTATGAGGCCAGGAATCGCAAGACGATAACCGCACTTGGAAAATGAATGATTTCAGATCTCGAAGATTGGTTGCTTCGATCTAAGCGATGAGGAAGAGAAGGACGTGCGTCGGATGGAGGAAACGATTGAGCGGGTCCTTCAAAAATTCTTCAAGGGCAAGGTACCGTCACAATGTGAATTCGCGCGCCTTTTGAATGTGTATTTATTTCAGCATTGGTTTTGTTTTATCTGGCCGCTATTGGCGCCTCTCTCCTCATCCCTTGCACCATTGCGCTCGCGCTTTCAGGTGCCCAAGCTAAAGGAAATTGCCAGAGAAGGAATCGCATTGGCGTTGAGCCGGAAGGAAACGAAGGGCAAAAACCATGAGACCGGCGCTGGCGCCGGCTCCTTTAAGTACTTGCTCCGCCGGACACTGACGCACTCTGAAGGAGCAAGTACTTAAAGGAGCCGCGGGACGGTCTCTGAGGAAATTCAAGATTGCACTCGACGCACAGATTTGCTCTCGCATCTGCAGTTCTGCCACGGTTCTGCGGCTGTGGGTGCAGTGTGAGAAAGTGACTTTGGTGGACTTTACTAAATCTAGTCGAGGGAATGAACCGCTCATCCAACAAGGGGATTTGCGTGTGTGAAAGCCTGATTGGAGAGCTTTCACACATAGCAAGTCTCATGTCTTCATTCCAGGTTGCGGCATTTGCCGACGCTCCGAGCATGTGAAATTTCACTAGTTTTTAGCGATGAAATGGCAATCTTTGAGGAGCACAACCACAGCGAGTTGGATCAGACTAGTGCTTTCATAAACAGAAAATCATAAACAGAAAATCACATCTCGAATCTCTAAGCGGTTGCTGAGAAATCACCTCTAAAAGGTCCACTTAAGAATGTCATAGGTAGACACCGAGACTAGTGCTTTCATAAACAGAAAATCGCATCTCGACTCTCTAAGCGGATGCTTAGAAATCAACTCTCACGCATCCGCTTAGAAATCAACTCTCAAGCATCCTAGGTTTTGCCAAAACCTAAAGACCAAAACCTAAAGATTTAAAAAAATAAGGAACAAATTTAGCAAGAATTAAGGTAGTCACATGATAAGGTTTCCCATCCCAGAAAAAGGTGGTTACATAAAGAGTGGAGAAGCTGCATAGCACAAAAAAGGCCCGTCTGGTGGCCGAGCAGGGTTAGTGTACAGATGCTGCCCTAGTGTGTCCGCTCAGAAGATTCCACAAGATATAGAGTCCCGGAGGTTTTTGGCCAGGTTGTGCAACAGGTGATCCGTGAGGGCACTGGAGCACGATTGATAGCGAGTAAGGTCTGAAACCTCTCCCCATGGGCTACGATAGAAGCCGTATATAGTGCTGGAGGGCAAACGAGCTCCCCACGATACGTGAGAAGTCCTCCTGGGGAGTTGAACTGAATTCAATGCGTAGTAGCTACGAAGCATCAGGCCGTGGGCCTCAAGGTGCGGTTTGCGACCGCCTTTCGAGTTTTCTCAAGATTGACACGCGAGGTGATACCTAGACTTGTCTCTCCTGAAAGGATTCGAAGAAATCCAGAACCGGCGCATACCTGTTCCTTTGCTCCGCATTTTTCTTTCTTCCCAGTCCTCTGAGAAGTCCATGGCTCGGGTGAACTCAATAATTACCAATCGTTTATTGTTCTGGTGGAGGACGTATCAGTCAGGGTAGTTGGTGTAGGTCCAGGAATGCGAAGACAGAGGCTTGGATCTCCTGGTCAGTGAGAGGTTGGATCTGATTCTCAATTAGTTTATGGGTGGAGAAGCGCAGTCTATCCATGAAGTCTGCTCGATTCAATGGATCTAGAGTGATACAGGAGAGATCCGTGGTGTCCGTGAGATTACTGACGCTGGAGAAGGCCGTGGTTGTGCGTTGGGCGAAGAACATTCGTATATTGCACTCCAGTACTGCGGCGTAGAGCGAACGCTAGCGGTTGATCCTTTCGCGCAGTTGACTGCATTCTATGGCTCGCCCACATTTTTCCTGTAACTTCAGCCGCAGCGAATCTGTCGTCATAAGCAAGCAGAAGATCTAGAAATTGCTTTGTGGCGCCATTCAGACCACGGCAAAGGGTTTGCCGGGATCCTCGCCTTGCCGTTTTTTGCATACCATTTGTTGGACTGAATCCCACATGGACTCCCATGGAGCACAAGTGTAATCATCGTCGGCAGAATTATCGTCGGCATGATAGTGACGTTCAAGATCATCCATGTTTCTTCTGTTTGTCTTGCATTAAATACGGTCTCGCGCAGACCCTCACACAAACACCGACACGCACTCCAACTGCCTGTCCTTGTGCTGGGTGCGCGAGACGTACGCGTCGAGGAGGGGCAATTGCCCATTTGTGCTCATCTCCCTCGTCGCCCGAGGGGCTAAGAAGTTGAAGTAGAATCTCGCGCCAGATCATATGGTGTGCTACAATGCGTGGCCTTTCCAGGGACTTACAACGGCTCTGAACATGCCCCATGCTTTCTTTTTCGTGACAGAAGGAGCAATTGGGAGAGGCCTCTGTGCCCCACTGGTGAAGAAGAGTGCGGAAAGGAAATTGAAAGCCCACCGACTGCATGAGTCGATTATTAGCTTCTGCGGGGAATGACGAGTCCGACAAACATAAACCCAGAAGGTCTCTGCTGCTGTGAGGGCGTCGCAGAAAAAGAATTCTGTGACCCCAGAGGGGCAAGAGGGGTATGTATAGGCTCGACAGAGCTGCCTGGTTCTTGATAAATTTCATGACTGTGTCATTCATAGACGCTGTGTAGAGGACTTCCTCCGATTCAGAGGAGTCAGGGGTGAGTTGGTAAATAATGCGGCCGCTGGGGGCATTCGACAGAAGGGGAACACACGAGTCATCATCGTGTGTCGCTGTGTAAGCTACATATATATATGGTTCCTCTTCGTGTGCACGTACTTTCACGAAGAAGGTAGGGAAGCCGTGGTTCACTTGCAGATGTAGGAGCTCCCACATCCGTGTTGGAGCTCCTATTGTGGACTCCTCGAGTGACCCGTCGGTAGCGTAGATGTCATAAGCTGAGGAGTGAAGACCACCAACGTGGAGTGCTGCGGGCTTTGCAATCTCTACTCTCGGCAAAACAATTACAACGACTAACGGTTTTCCTCTGGGACGGTCTATTCAAAGAGGGGACAAAGTAATGCCAGTGTGAACGTGTAATTTAGACACGAAAAGAATGGGCATTACAAGCAGTAGCTCTTAGAGAAGACGTCCTCCTACTGTGCGATAATGAGACAGTATTGCGCG
>Ga0315899_10007293_pt1 | contig 11880 bp, 16 predicted proteins | sample LakEriMetagenome_2_FD_203518 | JGI IMG/M metagenome (GOLD analysis project Ga0315899, IMG submission 203518) | Freshwater fungal communities from buoy surface, Lake Erie, Ohio, United States - Buoy 4 MA112 | ecosystem: Environmental > Aquatic > Freshwater > Lake | place: USA: Lake Erie, Ohio... | reverse complement strand
AAGCGAAGTGGGTGCGAACTTCCAGACGGGCGATCTGCCTTGATACGTGTGACAATCAGATTGAGACATACTGCCGGGACCCAATGCGGGTCCAAAAGGTATCTCGAAATGGACAACCTTCAAAACCAAACCCAAAGAACAGAGGCTTTGGAAATGGTCGAGACTTGATAGATTTTGGCCATTCAGAAAGACCCTGACTTAAAAAGTTCAGGAAAATAAATGTGCGCAGGTTGACAGATGCCACTTGGTACATCAATGCCTAACGGAAGCAGAGCGGCAGCGTTGCGACTTACACTATCACCAGACATTTTGGCCAAGGTGCCCTGGCAAAGAGTTGTGGAAATAGCCCCAATGGTCGGGGCTATTTAGGCCCAGAAGAGCAAAGAAGGCACCAAGTGGAAGCCCACGAAAGTAAAGGTCAAACAGATGGACATGCGCTATCGCGCTGCAGAAAAAATCTTGAAGAATGGCATTGATGAATCATTGCCTTGCATGGCCTATATCCCCTTTAGGTCCTGACGGATTACCACTCAAAAAATGGACAAAATTTGGAGGTAAAAGTCACCTTTTAATTGAAAAGCTATCACGAAATCACTATCCCAAAAACCGCAAGTTCACTAGCCGTAGCTGCCGGGCCCTTGCAATGAAAAAGGATAAGCCCCTTGGGCTCAGGGCTCGCCACCGCAGTCGCATCAAATTGGGATAACGGTAAGGAGGGATCCAGTCGGTGAGCAACCGTCCGACCGGTTGAGTTGCCCCAAGGTCAAGATCGATCAAATTGGCAGAACCCGCCTCGAAAACCATGCCCGCCTGCACAGGCTCCCACCGGGTCAGGTGGATGCCGAAAGATTCCAGGTGTGGCAACACTTTTGAACCGATCAGGTTATGCCCTTTCCAGGTTAGGGTGCAGCGGTCCAAAACCAACTCCCGCAGGGAACCATGCTCCGCCCAAGTTGCCAATTTTTCAATCACATCATCCGGTATCGAAACCCGGGATAGTCGCAGGGTCCGTAAACCTTCTTTACCCAAACCAGTTAACGGACTGAGATACGAAAGGCTAGTACCTGGATTGCCCGTCAGCCCCAAAAGGCTCAAGTTGGGGGCGCATTCAAGAACCGTTTCCAGCCAGGCTTCATCCGCGTCATCGGGCAATACCAGTTCCAACCCATCCAATCCCTGAAACCCGCTCCAATCGGTTAAAACCTCGAGTCGTTCGGTAGTCGGCCCCTTGGCATGCAGTCCCAAATGTTTGAGTCTGCGCATTGCGGGAGATCCGGCCAAGTCTTCCAACATATGCCGGGATAGGACCCCGGAATGCAGGTGAAAGGTTTCGAGATGGGTGAAAAACGGGTTTCCAAACACCGGGTCACTATTGCCATCTGACGGATGATTTTGGGACCACCAACGCAATGCGCGCAATTGCCGCAACGGGTTATTGGCAAACGATGTGTCATTCCCCAGGGAAGCGGGCCCGTTAATGTCCAAACAATGCAGGTCGGCAAACGCCTCGTTATCCAGCAATTGATGCATGCTGGAGTTGTCAAAAGAATATTTATGAATCATCGCCTGACGAAACCGCAAGTTGGAACGACCAGCTTGGGGAAATAACAGTTTGTCTGGATACCTGCCATCAAACAGGTAAAAGCCACACAGGGAATCCCCGGCAGGGTTGCCTGGCCCTTCCAGGTATTCCCGGGTTGGAACAAACAGGCCGTTTCGAATGCTGCAAAATCCTTCAAGTATTCCGGTTCTTTCTTCTTCCGCAACACGGACTTCCACATCAGGGAAAACCCTGCTGACCCTCAGCCTTTCAGCAGTGTTTGGGAATTCCGGCTCAAGCAAATCCGCGAGCAAAACCGCTTTTAGGGGATCATTCCAGGACGGAAGACAACTGAAATCTGTGGGAATGGGCATTTGTTTATTGGCCTATTAACACTCATGTCAAAGAGGCATGGGGGAAAGGATCAACCCAAACCCTGACTACCTGCGCTTTTTCTTCTGCTTTTGATACCGATCAAAATGGTCCCGGTAACCCAGCCAATACTTCTCAGCGGTATCCCTACTACCTGGCTGCCGACCGATCAGCCAGCCCTGCCAGGCTCCTGTGAAAGGCGCCGCTTTAGCCCTAATTTCCCATGGGAGGAGCTTAAAACCACCGGAACCAAGGCTGGAGCGGATGACTTCGGCTAGCGCCTGGTTCACTGGTTCGCCTTGGTCGGACAGCCAATCAGCTACCACCAACCTGGGCAAGGAGTTCCCTGGTTCCGCATGGGCTGATTTGATCAGGCTAAGGCCTTCTTTTGACTGGAAAAAAGATGGTAGCGGCGTCGTGTCCATCTCGAATTTAGGCCTGAGAAGCCTGTTGTATTCATGCCTTTCCGAGGTGTAACCGGTCACTGTGCCTCGATTCCCGAAATGGATCCATCCGACACCGTTGTCAGAGAACCAGCATCCTTGGGTCCTGTCGGTATCGGAAGTTAATTCAATATGCCGGTAAGGCCCCCACCATCCCCGGTGAGTGCTTATTGAATCAACAACCCCAGTCATTGTGACTTTAGCCATTGGAAAACCTGTCAAAAATCAGCCGACCAAAAGATGTAAGACCAAGGCGCCCTATCATCCCAAGGGCAGGAAACCAGCAAGTCATTCGTGAACAGGCATGAGAAATTGAAGCTAAATCCACCCGCCCAAACCTTGTTGGAGGAGAAACAAATCGATTCTTTACGGTTCATGACCCACCTCCAACGGCGCGAAGGCCCAGTCAGGCTGGAACACGATTTCGATGGCCGAATAGCGAATCGCGATGGAACTGCCGATCGGTTCCTCGTCAGCCGCTTTGTCGGTATTGCATTTGCCAGTTGCGGAGATCGCCCAAGCCTTCTCCAGGACAAAATGGTCAGACCCGATGCCTGAGACAAGGCCCCGATAGACATACCGGTTGCAAATGACCGCAACTGGCTGACCGTTGGCGCGGTATTTCTTCAAAAGTTCTGGAAAGTCCGTTGAATCGGTCTCAATAAATGTCTTTGCCATGACTGTCACTCCCTGGGTTACCGGTCGCGTCCGAAGAAAAACAGCCAGTCATCGTGATCAAGTGGCAGGTTCGATTCAGGGTTGGCTTCAAAGACTTGCATCCACCCCTCGAAGGAATCCAATTGCTCAGCGTGGAATCCGAGCTTGCGAAGGCATTCGTCTAATTGGGTTTGCAGGTCATTGCGGACCATGACGCGAGCTCCCTGATTCCAGTCGCGTGCCTTGTGGCCGGAATGCTGCAAAGCCTGAGCTTCGGACACCTCAAGGCCTTCAGACCTGATAGTCACCAGAAGGGCATCCTTGCGGGCAAGCCACCAGTTGTAGCGGTTCTTGTGATGGGTCACTTTGGCCTTGGCGGCATCCAAAAGTTGGTTGCCTGTGTAATGAAAATTCCATTCGTTGCGTTGCATGGCATTGCTCCTTGATTAGGGACACCTTCGCCCACACTCACTTCGCAGCCAATCAGCAGGATTTTTGCTTTGGAAGAAATATTTCAAAGGAGGCAGGCTTGGTCTTACCTGGTTGGTTTTCTGCTAATCCGTCACAACCCATTGCTTCTCGAGGTAAACCACAAGATCGACCTGCTCGAACATGTCATCGCCTGTCTTTTGCTGGATGGCAATTCCGGGTGCAAGAATCGGAAAATGGATTCTTCCCTACGGATGACACCGGCACGGTTCAGTCTGCGGAGCTCAGCCACACGCATATCGAGATGGGCTGCAGGTGAACGGGTACAAAAATTATAGGCGCGGATGAAAATTGCTGGCGATTTGGGCGTAAACAGTACAGGGGCGACCTGATTTAACTTAAATAAAAGGGGATGGTCACCATGCTGATCGAACGCGTCCATGTCGAGGGAATGGAAACCGTACAGATTAATCTTGCTCAGTTAATGAAAATTATTGCCCGGCTTCAGGGAATAGTCTCAAAGACCAAATCAGTCGTCTCCAGCCATAACAGCGAGGCTGAGGGGACTGACCGTCCTGACGTGAGGAAAGCCTTCAATTGCCACATCGAAACCGTTTGCAGGCTGGTTTTTTTGAAGCAGAAATTAGATGAGGCGAACAAGGGCCCGCAGAGGGAAAGGATCTATCTCCTTTCGGAGTTGAAAGGTTTAAAGGCTTGGTTCGAGAACATCTGTACCACCAATGGTATCACCGGTTCTGGCACCTACCAGAACCGAACAATAGCCGAGATCAAGATTGAGGAAAAGCAATCCACTTGCAAGGAACTCGAGGATAGCATCTATAGCCTGCAGGACGAGGTGGACGCATTTAATGCCGTCACGCAGGTCGAGATTCCATTGGAATTCCTGACACCACCAGACCCCTGATGTGGGCCGATCCGGCAGGCCCGTCCACGGCGTGGGCGGTGACGGGGGAGGGGTGGCCCCAGGGCGCGAAGGACAGCGATGACGAAACCGGTCCCCACGGACCGGCAAAACTCAAGGTTCCTTTGATTCAAAGCTGAAACCTCAAGCCTGAAGGTTCCTAAGATCCGCCACCCTTCCCCGTCCTGCCCGCGTCGTTGGTTCTGACACGGGAGAGGATGAAATGACTAAGGCCGTGCCTTGGCTGCATTCCAACCAGAGGACCTGTCCAACCAGGCTAGCCGTGTCACCTTTGGAGGGCGCCATGGAATCTGAAGATGACGGCGATCCATTCCCCGAATGCCCCGCTTGGAAAACCTCTTTGCCGAGCTGTATCCATTCCAAAAGTCTTGGGGGACCCATGGTCTCGGGAGCCTCGGGCAATGGCAGGGAACGCGTTCGGATCACTAGGGTCCGCAAGCTGTCCAAGGACTAGTGGATCCCAGCCAAGGAAATCGGAGCAGGTCGATGCCGGGGGCCTGGCCAGGGGGGCCATGAGCAGCGTCCCGGTTCACAACAGGGAGGAAGGCCAATGGCAACACGGGAAGACCCACTCGCGGCTCTGGTCGCGACGATCAAGGATGGAGGCCACCTCAAGGGCCACCGGTTGTACTTGTTCACCTTCGTCGCGGGTGTCGGCCAGGCATCGCTGCGCGACATCCAAAAACATATGGTCACCCGGAACTGCTTCGTCGGGGATGTTTTGGCCGACCTGTTGGAATGGGGGGTGCTGGAATGCACAGGGAAGACCATGAGCCCCGATACTGGTGCCCTAGTCGGGGTCTACCGACCCACTGGAAAGTTGCCAAAGATTGAAGGCCTGGTGGAGTACCGGGATTTATTCTGACCCATTGCTTGGGGGAAGGGTTGGACGATGTGGTTGGGAGGCGCCTGAGATCGTGCCCAGGCTTGATGGTCCCGCCTGCCTCGCGTCGGACAGTGTCACCTTCTTCAATACTGGAAGAAGGCATGGGAACGATGCGGATACCCATGGCAACATCCACTACTGACGCGAGGGTTTTCGCATCGCCTCGAAGTGGCATGCGGCCAAACCGATGGTGATCCATTGGGCGGTCCCAATGCCCAAACTTCCAGGATGGAAACCCTTGTGCGACAGGCCCGGGCCCAATCCATCCTGGTACGCGCTTTCCCAATGGGGCCAAAAAGGCCTTCCATCCTGATCAGTCCCCTCCCGCACCATTGGACTGCCCCGGGTGGGAATATCACTGCGTTTCCCAAGGACGCCGAAAACCATGGTCCTGAAAAATTTCATGGATCCGCGCGAATCGAACAGTAAGCCGGATTGGGTTGGACACAAAAACCCTGCCGGTGGGCCGGTTGTCCGGCCAATGGCCCAATTTCAATTCAATGGAGATCCCGCATGCTTCCGATCCTTTTGTCACTACTTTCCGTTGCCCTGGGCACCCTGCTTGCCCTGGCCGCGACCAGCATCCTCGGCGGGCGGCTGAGGCTGTACCTACTGAACCTGCGCGGCATGGTTGACGGCGAGGCCGCCAACCTGGCAAAGGAGGCCCAGCACCTTGACCTCGACCTGGCGAACAACTTGGTGAAACAAGGTGACCCTCCTAGGGTCCTAGTCGATCGGTGGCAATCCGCCCGCTCCCTGCTGGGGGTCCGCCAGGGCAGTGGCAGGGACTGGGATTTCAGCGAGCGTGACCTTTCCAAGTGGCGGGAAAGAGAGACGGGGCGCCGCTCCAGGGAGCGGCAGGATTTTCACCGGGTGGCTTCTGGACTCGTGTGGTGCGCGGCCCTGGTCCTGGTGCTGTGTTCCGCTATGGGAAGCTTCCTCCTGCTCGGCAGCCGCTACGCCGGGTGACCAGGCCAACATCCAACACGAATCAGGAGAAAACAGATGAGCACAATGACCCACCAGAGCAATGGCTTCAACGGCTACCACACGGCACCAACTGGCCAGGTTTCGCCATTGGTCCAGGACCCGGGGGCGAGTCCCGGGGCCCGGGGTGCCGACCTCACCTACCTGCTCTCGATTGCCAGGCACAACAACGGGTGCCTTGGCACCGCCCAGGCACGCGTTGATGACGGGGGTTCCCGCCAGTTGGCGGCCGAATTGGCCCCCCTGGTATTCGCCGGCAACTCCCGTTCGGAAACGCCGTCCCTGTTGGTTCAGGCCAGTGAGCAACTGGCTAACCCGGAGCCAGTGGTCCAGGCCCTGGCAGGTCGCCTGCAGCCACCCCCCGATGTCCCGACCCCGGAGGCCTACAAGGCCTGGCTCAGCTCACTGCTCGGCACGAGGCCCACGGATGATCTGGGCCTGGAGCTTTCCGTGCAGCAGGAGGCCTTGCTGAGGGAGGCAAGGGCCCAGCTGGAGTCCCTGGGGGCGACGGACCCATCCCTTGCGCTGGCCAGGGCCAAGGAGTTGATGGACGTCCTCGGCCGGGCACCCTCGGCTGATCCGAGCGCGTCAAAGTTCAACCAATTGCTGCAGCGCTGGATGGATTGCCGGCAGCTCTCAAACGAGATGACAGCCGAGGTCTGGGAGCGGGCGCAGGCTGAATTCCAAAGGCTGGCAACCTCCATGGGGGCGGCCCTTGCAAAGGATCGCGCGCAGGCCCTTTGGCTGTCGCTGCTGGGGACCAACTCGGCCAGCGTCCTGCGTTGGCTCGGCCAGTTCGGCCAAATGGCCAGTGGGACGCTCGAGGCATGCCGGCTCGCCGCTTCATCTCAGGCGTACGAGGTCCCGGGCGGTCCTGACCTTGCCGGGGGCAGGTGCATTGACCTGCCCGGTCCAAGCAGGGAGTCCGTGACCAAATCAGTCCTCGAGAAGGCCGGGGTCCAGAACCTGGTTGCCCTGGCGGGCCTCCTGCGCCAACGACTGGGCGAACTACCCAAGACACCTGCGGCGGCCAATGAGGCCGCCGCAGGCCTCCTCGGGCTGGTCCTCGAATTTGCGGGGCTCCCGTCGGCCTGGTCCCATGTCCAGGACCCCGATGCCCTTGCGAATGAACTCTTTCACAGGAGTCATCCCCCGGCAAGCCTCCGTTACCTGGACAGCGAATTGAACGTGGATCCATGCCACCACCTGTTCATCCTTGGGCCGGCCACCCAGGGGACCCTCGAGGAGTCGAGGCTGTCCGCGCTCCGGGTGACGCTTGGTCGGCTGGGCAATTGCAGCGTGGACTTTGTCCCGGGTGGGAGCCCGGGCGTGATTCGCGTGGCCAGGGTGTTTGCTGGATACCCGTCAGTTGCCGACAGCAGCGACGACCTGCTCCGGGGGGCATACCTCGAGCTGGCCAGCCTGAACAAGCACAAGCCGCACCCGCTTGGCTCGCGGCTCACGGGCCCTGATTTCCTGATGGACCTTCGGGGCAATCATTCCGGACTGGAAGGCGCAAGGGAGGATTTGAAATGATCCAAGATCACAAGCCTGCGGGCAGGGCGACCCTGGTCATTGGGGTGGGTGGCTTCGGAGGGCAGGTTGCCCGCCGTCTATCGGGCCTTCTGGCCATGGAACCGGCAGACCAGGCGACGCGGGTCTGCGTCGTCGACACCGATGAGGGGGACATCACCAAGGCTACCGGGGCCGGCATCAGTTCCCATCTGGTCTCCGCAAGGGGCCCCAACCGATTGTTCGGTGACAACCGGATTTCTAACATCCTGCGCTACCGGGGGAATTATGGCGAGCATGTGGCGGGGTTCCTTTCCAAGCTGGACCTGACCGACATGCTGCAGGTGGAATCGGGTGCCATGACCATGCCCCCGGTGGGTGACTTCCTATTCGAGGTGGGCAGGAGCCCCCTCCTGGAGTTCCTGGCCACCCAAGCCATCGAAATCAGCCGCGATGCTCGGGTCGTGCACCCGATCCTGGTGGGATCCGCGGGAGGTGGCACCAGTGCCCCGGGCCTTTTGCGGGTCGCAAGGATGCTGGGCGAGGCCGAGTCCAGGGCCTGCCTGATTGGTGGTTCCGCGGAGGCCTGGCGCAAGCCGGATATCTGGTTCATGCCCCCGGTGATCCAGGCCCGGGCGCAGAAGACGCGGACCTTCCAGCTCAGGCCCCTGGCCAACGCCTATGCCTTCGTCAAGGAAGCCGACCAGCTCTCCCATGAACGGGTGATCGGAAACATGTTCCGGTTCTCCCCCGGCAACGGCCAGGGAGCCCTGGCCACGACGGTTGAGGAGGCTGGGGCCCTGATGGCAGACGCGATCCTGATGCAGGTGCACTGTGCTGCCGCCATCGATGCGAGGCTCGCCGACACGTTCCGCGTGGTTTCCAACGAACCGGGGCGGCGGGGTGTGCCACTCCCGGCCGAGCCGGTCGGAGGTGCCCGCTGATGGCCAACATCCTAGCGAGCCTCCATCTTTGCCTGGCCCTCGCCCATCCAGAGCAGTCGCCGCAGGCAACGCATGTCCGAATCCTGTGCCTTGACCTCTCCGGTAGTATGGGGGCACTTGACCATGGCCGGACGCGCCTCCAGCGCGCAACGGAATTTGCCCTGGCCACCTGTCGGAGATCCATGGTCACCCCCCAAGCTCCAGTCTTTATCGTCTTTTTTAGGGAAGGAGCCGAGGGGCGCGAGTACACCTCCTTCGCTGCCATCGAGGAGGAGCTATCCGCGCTCCAGGCCGGTGGTGGCACTTCCATCAGGGCCGGCCTCCAGGAGGCAGCCTCGACACTTGAGCGCTTCAAGCTTTCCGAAAAGGTGGAGATCTGCCTTTTGACCGATGGCGAGGATAAGGACCTGGAGGGCATCCAGGCCGCCCAGGGTGCCATCAACAAGCTGCTGAAAACCCGCCACGAAAGCAACCTCTCCAGCACGGTGCTTGTGCGGTCGTGGTCGAATGACCCGGCCAAGCTGAGCGAGCCGCTGGTGGCGGGCGGCGTGGCGGAGGTGTTGGACCTGGCCAAGCCAGTGAGGGTGCGGTGCCAGCCCCGTCTGGCCATGGTGGGTGCACCACGTTGGATCGGCCGTGAGGACCGCGTTCATTGCAAGGTTTCGTTCGCCTTGTCTGCCAGTGGGGCGCCCATCGCCCCCAGGTCCGTGGCAGTTCTGCAATCCGATGCCCTGAAAGGGCCATTGGAGGTCCCGATTGACGGCGCCCCGGTGGAGGCCACGCTGGATTTTCGACCGGGCAGGGACCGCTCGCCAGCTAGCCTGCAGTTCAAGGTCAGGATGCCCGGGGATGAACCCCTGCCCGGCATCGGGAAGATGACCTTCGATGCGCCGGGTGAGGTTGAACTGACCGTTGCCGTGCCGGAACGCAACCTCGAAAACCAGCTCGAAGTTGCATTCCTCCAACCAAAAATCACCAATATCTCGAATGATTCCATTGAGGTTGAGCTTCGGGCAGATTTCAAGCCCCGGGAGGAATCGGCCATCCCCGCCAAGATGGATTTCCTGGTCGGCCGCGAGGCCGTCCAGTCATCCCTCGAGAAGGGCAAGCCATCGATCGTACGCCTGGGGCTGGACCAAGCCAGCCTGCGTTCGGGACGGGTCCAGATCCCCATCCGCGTGCAAACGGGCGGTGAAGTGGTCCGCGTGCCCATTCCGCACGGGCAGGAGGCATGGTCGGTTCGTTTGTCCGGCCAACCGCTGGAGGTAAACCTCCCCCAGCCCCAAGTCCGCCTTGGGCTTGAGGCGGGGGCTCCCGTGGTGTCCTGGTTGGATCCCTCCCGGGACAAGTGCCGGGTGGATTTGCCGATTTCCATTCACTCCCAAGGGGATGCGTGGGCGACCCCATATGAAGTTTCACTGGATGCCGAGGGCTGGCAGGTCGTTGATGGAGGCATCATCGAGGTCGCCCCGAACACCGGGGCAAGGGTGGGGCGGCTGGTGCTGGAGGGGGTCGCCAATGTCCATCCCCTCCAGGTGGCCATCACCCCCTCCGTGAAGGAGCAGGGCCGCAGCCGGATTGAGAGCCCGGGCACGGTGGTGGTGTGCATGGAAGCGCCTCCGCCGCTGGAAGTCGTCCTAAGGCCGACCCGGCAGGAATACAGGCTTCCCCCTTGGCGGCGAGAGGCCGAGGTGGAATACGTGCTGGAAGGCGCACCTGTCCACGGAGGCACCTTCGTTGTCTTGGGGCCGGATGGCCAGGCCTTCCAGGCAGGCTCATTGGTGCTGCGCCTGGACAGTGGTAGTGGTTCCATGCCAGCCACCGCTGAGCATGTGGTTGATTGCCAACCCCTGTTCCGACTGCCAGGGGATCCCCCAGCCATGGGGGTGCGGTTGGTCATCCAGCCCGTGCGCCTGGTGCGGGAACCCGCCGCCTACCTCGTGGCAGGGGGCCTGCTCATCGCGGTGCTGGCGATTGGCGCCCTGCTTGTGGCATCCAGGATGCTGCGTGAAAGGAACCAGCCCGGATGAAAATAACCGGCAAGCTGGGCGAATCGCCATGGTGTAGGGCAAGCCATTCCCCCTCTGGGGAGGGAATGGAATCCAAGGGAGTGAAAAACATGGGTAACTGGGTTGTGGGAACATTGGCCATTATTGCCGGCACGGCCACCCTGCTGGCGCCCGCCAAGGCAAAGGCGGGCTGAGGCAATCCCCCATTGCCCCGGTCGGGGCCAGGCATGCCCTTCCAGATCCATGATGACCAGGCGGAGATCCTCCGGATTGACCTTAGGGCGCGTTCAATTGCAAGAACGATGATGGTGGAGCAAAACACGGAGCAGGTGGAACTTTCGGTCAAGAGCGGGGACAGGACCCACCGGATTGCGGCCGCCTTTTTCTATCAATTCAGCCTTGAACCTTCGCCCTGCCTGATGCACCTGCTGGCCGACCAGGACCCACTCGTGGTCGAGGCGGCCCACATCGCGCTGGTGATCATTGCCAATGACAAGAAATTCAAGGCCGGTCCCTACCCCAGGGGCCATCTGGTGGACTTCGGCCCTTGGATGTCCCGCGCCGCCGTGGGTGGATTGGGTTCAACAGGGGAAGATGGCACCGCCATGCGCCGGGATGCCATCGACCTGTGGCAGTCCCATTTCGAGGGGATAGCCCGGAGGCGGGCTGGTGGGCAGTCGGGCAAGCCGGGTGAACCGGGAAAAACTGACCATGAAAAGCAAGCGGTGGAAGCCAAGGAACCTTGATACCCCATTCGCCACCCGGGATTCAGCGTTCTTTGGGGAGGATTTTCTGGTGCCTGTCATGGGCGGGGGCGGTTGTATCGGAGGCAACGGCTGGAATGGATTGAATGGCAAGTCCCCGGTTGAACCCCTTGCCACAGGAAGAGGCGCTGATCCGTGAAAGCGGGTCAAAGCAAATCTCCACCAAGCAGCATTTCCAGCTTCAGGCCTAGGCCGACCGGGCGATCCCAATCGGGCGCCAAGGTGAGCAAGAAAATGTTTTCTCTGGTTGGTGAAGTCTTGTCCCCTTCTGCCATGCCCACGCCACCCAGTGGGAAACCATGCGGAGTGGCTAGTCCAGGACGAGATTGCCTGAAATTATTCTTTGTTTGTGCGTATTCCAAGGGGGCGCTTATTGCCCCGCCCTGGAAGCTTT
>Ga0315899_10007290_pt1 | contig 11881 bp, 7 predicted proteins | sample LakEriMetagenome_2_FD_203518 | JGI IMG/M metagenome (GOLD analysis project Ga0315899, IMG submission 203518) | Freshwater fungal communities from buoy surface, Lake Erie, Ohio, United States - Buoy 4 MA112 | ecosystem: Environmental > Aquatic > Freshwater > Lake | place: USA: Lake Erie, Ohio... | reverse complement strand
GAAGCTACGAGGCCTTCCAGCAGTACTCGCAGGGGGTCAATGATCAGACCCGTCAGCACTTCACACTGCGTGGGCTGCTGGCCTTCAAGCCGCAGCAGGCGGTGCCGATCGATGAGGTCGAGCCGGCCGAATCGATCATGAAGCGCTTCAAGACCGGTGCCATGAGCTACGGTTCCATTTCCAAGGAAGCGCACGAGGCCCTTGCCATTGCGATGAACCGGATCGGCGGGAAGTCGAACACGGGAGAGGGTGGCGAGGATCCGGAGCGCTACACCTGGACCAATGAGCGCGGCGATTCCAAGATCAGCGCCATCAAGCAGGTGGCTTCCGGGCGCTTCGGGGTGACCAGTCTGTATCTCACCCAGGCAAAGGAAATTCAGATCAAGATGGCCCAGGGTGCCAAACCGGGCGAAGGCGGGCAATTGCCCGGTGGCAAGGTGTACCCATGGATTGCCAAGGTGCGCCACTCCACTCCGGGCGTGGGCCTCATTTCGCCGCCGCCGCACCACGACATCTATTCGATCGAAGACCTCGCGGAACTCATTCACGACCTGAAGAATGCCAACCGGGCAGCGCGGGTCAGCGTGAAACTGGTTTCCGAAGTCGGTGTCGGCACGATTGCGGCTGGCGTTGCCAAGGCGCATGCGGATGTGGTGCTGATTTCCGGTTTCGATGGCGGAACCGGGGCGTCGCCGCAGACATCGATCAAGCATGCTGGTCTGCCATGGGAACTCGGGCTGGCCGAAACGCATCAGACCCTTCTGCTGAATAATCTGCGGGGCCGCATCGCGGTTGAGGCGGATGGTCAGATGAAGACGGGCCGGGATGTGGTCATTGCGGCCCTGCTGGGAGCCGAGGAATTCGGATTTGCGACGGCACCGCTGGTGACGCTCGGCTGCATCATGATGCGGGTCTGCCATCTGAACACGTGCCCGGTGGGCGTGGCGACGCAGAATCCGGAACTTCGCGCGAAATTCACGGGCGATCCCGAGCACACTGTCAACTTCATGAAGTTCATCGCCCAGGAAGTGCGCGAACTCATGGCGCAGCTTGGGTTCCGCACGATCGAGGAAATGGTGGGCCGCACGGACGTTCTCGAGGCGGACCAGGCCATTGATCACTGGAAGTCGAAGGGCATCGATCTGAGCCGGCTCCTGCATCAGCCAAAGGTCGGGCCTGAAGTCGGACGCTTCTGCCGCGAGCCTCAGGATCACGGCATCGAGCGCTCGCTCGACATCACGAAGCTCCTCCCGCTCTGCGCGCCTGCCATCGAACGCGGGGAAAAAGTGACGGCGGAACTGCCCATCCGGAACGTGAACCGCGTGGTCGGCACCATCCTCGGCAACGAGATCACCAAGCGTCACTGGGAGGGACTGCCCGATGACACCGTGCACCTGAAGTTCCGCGGCACCGCCGGTCAGAGTTTCGGGGCCTTTGTTCCGAAGGGAGTCACCCTCGAAATCGAAGGCGACGCCAACGATTATGTCGGCAAGGGCCTCAGCGGTGGACGCATCGTGGTTTATCCACCGGAAGGTTCGACCTTTGCGGCCGAGGAAAACATCATTGCCGGCAACACGGCCCTGTACGGAGCCACCAGCGGGGAACTCTTCCTGCGCGGCATGGCCGGCGAACGCTTCGCGGTGCGCAATTCCGGCGTCGACACCGTCGTCGAAGGCGTGGGCGACCATGGCTGCGAATACATGACCGGTGGCCGGGTCGTCGTGCTCGGCCGCACGGGCCGGAATTTCGCTGCGGGCATGAGTGGCGGCGTGGCCTACATTCTGGATGAAAGCGGTGACTTCGCGTCGCGCTGCAATCAGCAGATGGTTGGCCTTGAGACGGTCGCGGACAAAGCAGAAGCCGACTCCCTCTATGCGCTCGTCAAGAAGCACGCGGACCTCACGAAGAGCCAGAAGGCCTTCAAGGTGCTGGCGCTCTGGGATGAGATGCTGCCGAAATTCGTGAAGGTCATGCCAAAGGATTACAAACGCGTCCTCCAGGCACTGCGCAAAGCGGAAGAGGAAGGCCTCACCGGCGACGAAGCGCTCAACGCAGCCTTCGAAGCGAACGCGCGCGACGTGGCACGCATCGGAGGGGGCTGAACGCAGCCCGGTCACCAAACCCGAAATTTCCAAGCAAAGACTGACATGGGAAAACCCACTGGATTCATCGAGTACCTCCGCGAAATCCCTGCAGACCGCCCGGCCACCGAGCGCATCAGGGACTGGAAGGAGTTTCATCTGCATCTCCCGGACGACCGGCTGCGCACGCAGGGTGCCCGCTGCATGGACTGCGGCATTCCATTCTGCCACACCGGCACGCTCATCAGCGGCATGGCGAGCGGTTGTCCGATCAACAACCTCATTCCGGAATGGAACGACCTCATTTTCCGTGGTCTCTGGAAGGAGGCGCTTGAGCGGCTCCACAAGACAAACAACTTCCCGGAATTCACCGGGCGGGTCTGTCCGGCTCCCTGCGAGGGATCGTGTGTGCTCGGGATGAATAACCCACCGGTCACCATCAAGAACATCGAGGTTTCCATCATCGACAAGGGATGGGACGAAGGCTGGGTGCAGCCGGAACCACCGGAATCGCGCACGGGCAAGACGGTGGCCGTGATCGGTTCTGGTCCAGCGGGACTCACCGCGGCGGCTCAGCTCAACAAGGCGGGCCACACGGTCACAGTTTTCGAACGCGCGGACCGTCCCGGCGGGCTGCTCATGTATGGCATTCCCAACATGAAGCTCGATAAGAACGAAGTGGTGCTGCGCCGCATCCGCCTGCTCGAAGCGGAAGGCGTGGGCTTCCGCTGCGGTGTCAATGTGGGCACGGACATCTCCACGGAACAACTCCAGAAGGATTTCGATGCGGTCGTCATCTGCACGGGTGCCACCAAGCCGCGGGATCTGCCGATTCCCGGACGCGAGCTGCAAGGAATCCATTTCGCCATGGATTTTCTGACCGCCAATACCAAGGCCGTCCTCAATGGCTCGGGCGATTACCTTTCCGCCGACGGCAAGGACGTGGTCATTATCGGTGGCGGCGACACCGGAACGGACTGCGTGGGCACTTCGGTGCGGCACGGCTGCCGCTCGGTCACCCAGCTCGAAATCATGGCGAAACCACCCATGGAGCGCGCGGCAAACAATCCATGGCCGGAATGGCCGAAGGTCTACAAGATGGATTACGGTCAGGAAGAAGCCGCGGCGAAATTCGGTGCGGATCCCCGGGTCTATCTGACCACAGCCACGCATTTCGAAGGCGACGAAAACGGGCACGTGAAGGCCGTGCACGTCGTCGACGTGGAATGGCGGAAGGACGAAAAGGGGAATTTCGGCCCGCAGAAAGTGGCGGGTACGGAACGGGTTCTGCCCGCGCAACTCGTCCTGCTGGCCATGGGTTTCCTCGGTCCCGAACAGCCGTTGCTCGATTCCATGGGGATTGAGCGCGACGCCCGCAGCAATGTGAAGGCGGATCATGGACGCTACGCGACGAACCTTCCCGGAGTCTTTGCGGCGGGCGACTGCCGCCGCGGACAAAGCCTCGTTGTCTGGGCCTTCAATGAAGGACGGGGTGCAGCCAAAGCCTGCGATACCTACCTCATGGGCCATTCGGATCTGCCCTGAGCGCCCCACGCTGCAGAAGGTGAAAATCGGCGGCGGTTCGGCCGTCGCTGCGTTCAGCCCGCCTTCCGGAGGATAGACTTCCCTTTTCTCATGCGGCAGGCGTGAGCGGGACCCTTCATGGACTAACGTTGGCAAGAAATTCCAACTGCGCCAGACGGCCCCGGTGTGCGCTCTCTCCGGCCCTTGCGCGGGCTCTTGCTGCCAAGGGTCAGGGACCAAAACCGGCCCGCTCCAGCACCGCCCGTTGCCATTGGGCAGCCCGTTCCACACACGGTCCTCTCACGGCTCATCCAGAAACCAAAGGCCAGCCCAACCGCCGCACGAGCCGGAACAGCCCCCTCGCCGGCCCAAAGGATATGTTCACTCTGAAGCTCAATCGCCTCAGCACCAACGAAATTCAGACGGTCCTGCCATTGATCGACCCGCGCACTCCACTCAGCTTCGGCCAGACAAGGTCCCAGCTGCGCTGAACCCATCGCCCCGGAAGAAGCCGCGTGAGAAACCGCAACCCTGCGCCCGCATTGGGTCAATTTGACCGATCTTGTGGGTCATTCTGTCGCTTCGGGAGGCGGGAGGACAATTCGGCGCAAGGACATGAAAATCCTCAAGGCACTCATCATTAGAGCGTTACGAATCCTTTCAGTGCGCTGGCACGGGGCATGCAAAGACTCTGCGAAAACAAAACATCCAACCACCTGACACCTATGGGCAAGATTCTCGGCATCGACCTCGGCACCACCAATTCCTGCATGGCCATCATGGACGGCTCCGAGCCGATGGTCCTCGAGAATTCGGAGGGGGCCCGCACTACGCCATCCGTGGTGGCGTTCACCAAAACCGGCGAGCGGCTTGTGGGCCAGGCGGCCAAGCGCCAGGCCGTCACGAATGCCCGTAATACGGTCTTCTCAGCCAAGCGCCTCATCGGCCGCAAATTCAGCGAACTCTCGGAAGCAGACAAGAATGTCCCGTACCGCATCGTAGCGGCCGCCAACGGAGACGCCCACATCGAAGTGGAAGCCGGCGGCGAAAAGAAAGTCTACAGCCCGCAGGAGATCGCTGCCATGGTGCTCGGCAAACTGAAGGCCGACGCGGAAGCCCGGATCGGCGAAACCATCACCGATGCGGTCATCACGGTTCCGGCCTACTTCAACGATTCCCAGCGGAATGCCACCAAGGCAGCGGGCGAAATCGCCGGACTCAATGTCCGCCGCATCATCAACGAACCAACGGCAGCTTCGCTGGCCTATGGACTCGATAAGAAGAAGGACGAAAAAATCGCGGTCTACGACCTCGGCGGCGGTACCTTCGATATCTCGGTGCTCGACATCGGCGATGGTGTCTTCGAGGTGCTTGCCACCAACGGCGATACCCATCTCGGCGGCGATGACTGGGATAACCGCCTCATCGACCACATCCTCGCGGAATTCAAAGCGGACACCGGCATGGACCTCAAAGGCCAGCCCGATGCCATCCAGCGGATCAAGGAGGAAGCGGAAAAGGCGAAGATCGCACTCAGCTCCAGCCAGAGCTACGACATCAATCTCCCGTTCATCACGGCAGATGCCTCCGGTCCGAAGCACATCATGAAGACGCTCACGAGGGCTCAGCTCGAGCAACTCTGCGATGACCTCTTCGAACGCACCGTCGCCCCCGTGCGCAAGTGCATCGACGACGCCAAGGTTTCCACTAGCCAGGTCGATGAACTCGTTCTCGTCGGCGGCATGACCCGCATGCCCAAGGTGGTCGAAACGGCCCGCAAACTCGCCGGCAAGGAACCCCACAAGGGCGTCAATCCAGACGAAGTCGTCGCCATCGGTGCAGCCATCCAGGGCGGCGTCCTCCAGGGCGACGTGAAGGATATCCTCCTGCTCGACGTCACCCCGCTGACGCTCGCCATCGAAACCATGGGATCCGTCGCCACCCCGATGATTCCCCGCAACACCACCATTCCCTTCAAGAAGTCAGAGGTGTTTTCCACGGCCAGCGATAATCAGCCAGGCGTCGAAATCGTCATCGTCCAGGGCGAACGCCCCATGGCCCGCGACAACAAGACGCTCGGTACCTTCAAACTCGAAGGCATCGAACCGGCTCCCCGCGGCCTGCCTCAGATCGAAGTCACCTTCGACATCGATGCCAATGGCATCCTCCACGTCTCGGCCAAGGATAAGAAGACCGGCAAATCCCAGCAGATCTCGATCAAGGGATCCAGCGGCCTCAGCCAGGACGAAATCGACCGCGCTAAACGCGACGCCGAAGTCCACGCCGAAGAGGACCGCCGCCGCAAGGAGTCAGCCGAAATCCGCAACAAAGCGGATTCCCTCATCTTCCAGGTCGAAAAGCAACTCGCGGAAATCGGCGACAAGGTGACCGACGAGCAGAAGAAGCCCATCGTTGACCAGATCCAGAAAATCCGTGATGCCATCGCCGCGGACGACACAGCCACCATCAAGTCCGCCACGGACGAACTCGAAGTCATCTTCAGCCAGGCTGCCGCGGCCGCCCAGTCGGCCGGATTCGGATCAGCCGGAGCCGATGGTCCGCCGCCCGCTTCCGCGGAGTCCGCCTCGTCGGAACCCCGGCAGGCCAAAGGCAAGGTCGTCGATGCCGACTTCGAGGTCGTCGACGAAGACCGCAAATAATTCCCCCCCTAAAGCGGGATCCACAAACAACCCCCAACTCAAGCATTTCCCAATGCCCACCAAAGCAAAAACCCAAAACAACACAGAAACAACCAACATGGCTAAAATCCAACCCCTCGGACAGCGCGTTCTCGTCAAGCGCATCGAAAGCGAAGAGAAGACGGCCGGCGGCATCTACCTGCCGGACAATGCCAAGGAAAAACCCCAGGAAGCCAAGGTCATCTCCCTCGGCACCGGCGGCAAGGACGACAATGGCAAGGCCATCGAGTTCACCGTCAAGGCCGGCGACACGGTCCTCATCTCCAAGTACGGCGGAACAGAGGTCAAAGTCGATGGCGAAGAACACCTCATCATCTCGGAATCCGACATCCTCGGCATCGTCAAGAAGTAAGCACAGATCCCAAGCACAACCAACCTACTGAATTCATTACCCTATGGCAAAGCAACTCAACTTCGATGAAAGCGCCCGTCAGGCCCTCCTGCGCGGTGTGGAAAAAATCGCCAAAGCCGTCAAGGCAACCCTCGGGCCTGCCGGACGCAATGTCATTCTCGACAAGAAGTTCGGATCCCCCACGATCACCAAGGACGGCGTCACCGTCGCCAAGGAAATCGAACTGGCCGACCCGTACGAAAACATGGGTGCCCAGCTCGTGCGCGAAGTCTCCAGCAAGACGAGCGACATCGCCGGTGACGGCACCACGACGGCAACGGTGCTCGCCGAAGCCATCTACAAGGAAGGTCTCCGCAACGTGACCGCCGGTGCCAACCCGACCTCGCTGCAGCGCGGCATCATGAAGGCCACGGAAGTCCTCGTGGAAGAGCTGAAGAAGATCTCCAAGCCCGTCAAGGACACCAAGGAAATCGCTCAGGTCGCCACGGTCTCCGCCAACTGGGACAGGGAAATCGGCAAGATCATCGCCGACGCCATGGACAAAGTGGGCAAGGACGGCACGATCACCGTGGAAGAAGCCAAGTCCATCGAGACGACGCTCGACGTGGTGGAAGGGATGCAGTTCGACAAGGGCTACCTCTCCCCGTACTTCGTGACGGATCCAGAGGCCATGACATCGACCCTCGATAACGCCTATATCCTCATTCACGAGAAGAAGGTCAGCAATCTCAAGGACATGCTGCCGCTGCTCGAGAAGGTGGCCAAGAGCGGCAAGCCGCTCCTCATCATCGCGGAAGATGTCGAAGGTGAAGCCCTCGCCACTCTCGTGGTGAACAAGCTCCGCGGCACCCTCAACGCCGTCGCCGTCAAAGCCCCGGGCTTCGGTGACCGCCGCAAGGCCATGCTCGAAGACATCGCCATCCTCACCGGTGGTCAGTGCATCACGGAAGACCTCGGCCTCAAACTCGAGTCCATCGAAGTCACCCAGCTCGGCCGTGCCAAGCGCATCACCATCGAGAAGGAAAACACCGTCATCGTGGAAGGCGCCGGCAAGAAGGACGCCATCCAGGGCCGTGTCACCCAGCTCAAGCGCCAGATCGAGGAAACCACCTCGGACTACGACCGCGAAAAGCTCCAGGAACGCCTCGCCAAGCTGGCCGGTGGTGTGGCCGTGATCCACGTCGGTGCTGCCACCGAAACGGAAATGAAGGAGAAGAAGGCCCGCGTCGAAGACGCCCTCCACGCCACCCGCGCTGCGGTGGAAGAAGGGATCGTTCCCGGCGGCGGTACCGCTCTTCTCCGCGCCCAGAAGGCCCTCGACGGTCTCAAGCTCAAAGGTGACGAAGCCACCGGAGCCGACATCGTGCGCCGCGCCATCGAAGCCCCCCTCCGTACCCTCGCCGCCAACGCGGGAGTCGAAGGCGCTCTCATCGTCGAACGCGTCAAGAACGGTAAGGGCGGCGAAGGCTACAACGTCGCCACCGGCAAGTTCGAGGACCTCATCGCCTCGGGCGTCGTCGACCCGACCAAGGTCACCCGCAGCGCTCTCCAGAATGCCGCGTCGATCTCCGGTCTCCTCCTCACCACGGAATGCCTCATCACCGAGATTCCAGAAGAGAAGAAGGCAGACGCCGGCCACGGTCACGACCACGGCGGCGGCATGGGCGGCATGATGTAATCGCATCAGCCCAGCCATAGTCCCACCAACTCAGCCGCCCGGATCAGCAATGGTCCGGGCGGTTTTTTGTTTTGCTCTGCCAGCCAGCCCGGCTACAATCCGCCCCTTAACCACCGCTACCCGTACCGCCGAAGCCCTCCAGCTTTCTCCCTACGAACGCGCCCAGATCCTCCGATGCCTATCATACAAAGCCTCATGGGCGAGGCGCAGGCCCAGCGCGATGATGGGTGGGTTTAAGTTACAAGTGGAACGCGCAACTCGTTAATGGTGAGCAGCCATTTTTGAGGAAAAACGCCGCAACTGCCAAACGCATCAGGGGTTTTTCTGCAAAAATGGCTGGGGGTGCGGAGCAATGGGCCGTTCCACTTGGAACTTCAAACCGACATAACGGGGAGAACATTGGGCGGCTTCACTTTTTAAATAAGGCGGGATTTGTTTCTCTCAACCAACTAAACGCGGCAAAATCGCCCTCACGTTCTATGCGCCATAGCAGTTCACGACGAATAGATGGACTTGCCGCATTAAAAACACCCTCCAGATTCATGCCTTGCATGAAAATATCTTCGTTGCTTTTATAAGCAGTTTTTGCCTCTTCTTTAGCGGCAGCGAATCCTCCGTCAGGAAAATAACCTTCGAGTTCCGAAGGAGAAAACCTCTCCAAATAAGAAAAAATATTCTGTTCTAAATAACGAAGCCCCCCTTGTGAATTAATATCAAGAGAACCGGAAAGCGTCGCCTTTTGAGTTAGTTGCAATGCAGTAATCGCATCTTCCAACGGCACCCGCGTATTGCCATCAATGGCATGGGAGAGTGAGAATCCAAGCTCGCCTACTGCCCTCGCAAGAGTCGATCCTTCGGATTGTGGACGTCCGAGTAGCGGACTGATCCTTGCGTGGTCCACTCCCCATCCTGCGGCGAGCAAGCATTTCGTGGCATCGCCAGCCATCATTACTCCGAAGTCACTGAATTTCGGAGCCGCTATTGCTTTGACAAGCAGCGATTTGGCATTCGGATCTTTTGAGGAGAATGCTTGTAGGGCCTTCAGAATATTTGGCAGGGATTCCTCTGGAAGGATACGGGAAAAATTATCCAGAGCGGCAGGCTTGATTGGCAAATCCTCATCTAGATCAGCAAAAAGAACAGCGTAGCAAACCATCACGTCATCTGGCGCTGCTGCAAAAGCCTCTGTCAGGTATTGTGCTGCGTTTGGCGCACCAAGCCATGCCAGCGCGGCTAAACTTCTAGGGCTTCTGTTCGACTTGGCTAAGATGTTGATTTCGTCCTGCTGCGTTAAAAAGTCACTCCCTAACCCGGGCGCAAATTCCGGTTTTGTTTTCCCGGACCGAGGTGTTACCGGCCTCTTAAACGTGCTATCAGCTACCGTGGATTGCGGCAATGATCTTCGTCCTTCGTCCCCAGAGCGGCGCATCACTACTAGCAATATTATGCTGCAAAGAAACACAACGGCAACAAGGTACCAAGTTTTGTGCTTTGAAATCATTTCGTTACTTTAGCTGGAAGTAAACAACAGGCTCCTAAAAATAAATTGATCAGCCCCGTGTTTAAGGCATGATCCCGTTGTGAGCTAATCACGAATGCCTGCCAAGAGGTCGCGGACACGCACTTCACTACTAGGGTTAGGCGCACCCATTAACATGGGCACATCGCAACCTGAACCCCGTTCTTGTCAACACAGGGAATGAAAAAAGTCCAAGTACCGCCACCTACAGGGCAATTCGGTGGGCGGACACATTTCGGTTTCCTTTTCAAGGGCCAAATAGCATATGGCGCGTACTCATCATCAGCTTTTGCAATACCAGACAACAATATTGGCGAGATTGCTACAGCAGCCGCGAAGGAACTTTTCCTAATAAAGGATCGGCGTTTCATTGGTTTGAATGGAGTTGAGTGGTGACCGTACTGCGGACGATTGGGAATTGTCCACTCCATGGTTGCACCGTTATTTCTGCGCCACAACTTTTTCATGTCTGCACGAAACAAGTTTTCAGCCGTCCAGGCATTCATTCTGCTGGGCGGGTCCCTCGGGGCTGGGAAGTCATCCTTGCTGCGGGAGTTCATGCGGTTTGCCGAACGGATGGGCCTGCGGTGCGGGCTGGTGACGAATGATCAGGGTGACGGGATGGTGGATACAGCGTTGGGCGAGCAGACGGGAGCGGGGGTGAAGGAGGTGCCGGGCGGGTGTTCTTGCTGCCGGGCGGATGCGCTGGTGGGGGCTCTCAAGGCGCTGGGGAGGAAGTCGCGCCCGGCGGTGTATCTGGCGGAGCCGGTGGGGAGCTGCACGGACCTGATGGCGACGGTGCTGCGTCCCTTGCAGGAAATCTACCGAATGCCGCTGCGGGTGGCTCCGCTGGCGGTGGCGATGGATCCGGATCTTCTGCCCGGCAGCAGGCTTTCGCGGGCATGTGCCTACGCGCTGCGGCTGCGCAGTGAACTAAGCAGAAGCCTCAGCAAAGGGGTGACGGAGATCGACAACAACCGCTGCGAACAGAGCATCCGTCCGGTTGCCCTCGGCAGAAAGAATTGCCTTCGGCCATGCGGGATGCCACCTGCGGAGGGATCGGCAAGCCGCTCCGCGGCAGGGCGTTGGCTTCACGTGGGCAGCCAGGGAGCAGCACCTGCCGTAGCGGCAATCATGAGCCTTGTGGAGAGCTGCAGGAGAATGGGGATCAATGCGCGCACCTACCTTGACGACGTGCTGCCGCAGCTCGCGTCGGCACACCTGGACAAGGTTGCCGAGCTTGCAAAGACCCTGACACCAACCCGCTGGCAGACCGCCCGCGTGTCAGTCGCCACCGCAGCGTGATGGGTTGCTGATACGGTTACCTTCTTTCGCGATGGGCGGACGGTGGCGGCATGAGACGATATACCGATGCTGAACGTCGCCGGGCGGTGAAGGATTTTGAGTGCGGTGGCATCAGTGCCGCCGAGTTCTGCCGTCGCCGGGGTATGAGTAGCGTGAGCCTCGCGCAGTGGCGGCGGCGCTACTCCGGCAACGCTCACTCCGTGCCGTCGGCAGTTCCGCCATGGCTGCCCGTGGTCATCGCCGACGCGGGCCCGCCGACGGGGGACGCCAACGTGGCCTACGTGATGATTGCCGGGCCGCGCTGTCCGGTTCAGGGCGTCGGAAGTTCTCGCTGCTCTGGAACGGCACAGGGCGTCCTGAGAAGCTGGTTTCCAGTGGGGTGGACGCCTCCACGGCAATACACCACGCCTGCTCAGCACGAACAGCATCCACGGCTCCGCAGTGCCGTAGCGTTCCCGCAAATGCCTGAATTCCCTCTAGCCTCAGGCGATCGTTCCTGCTACGTCGTAAGTGGTACGCCTACGACGTCTATCGGTCTTATGCCAGCCAAAAAGAAATCCGTCACCCCAGCTCAGGGCAAGACTCTTGAAGCACACCTTTGGGATGCCGCCGACAAGATGCGCAACAACATGGATGAGGCGGAATACAGCCGAGCGGATCGAGACAGACTGCCGCAGGCAGCCCGCAGGATGAGCGCGGAGGCCCGAATCAATACAATGCCGC